>OFGF01001845.1_pt1 | contig 12196 bp, 11 predicted proteins | sample 1521711 | NCBI WGS metagenome assembly OFGF01 (sample SAMEA3504092, study PRJEB24116) | mouse gut metagenome | biome: mouse gut; feature: mouse-associated habitat; material: faeces | place: Denmark | collected 2011 | reverse complement strand
CCAAAAGCATCCTGCACCATGACGAGGGCGTTGACCTGCTCCCGTCCAACATTGAGCTGTCGGGGCTGGAAGTAAGGCTGATTAACGCCATAAGCCGTGAAAGCGTACTGAAAACCTGCATCAATGAAGTAAAAAAGAATTACGACACGGTCCTCGTGGATTGTATGCCGAGCTTGGGTATGCTGACCATCAATGCGCTTGCGGCTGCTGACAGCGTGGTTATCCCGACACAGCCCCATTATCTTTCCGCCAAAGGCTTAGAGCTGTTGCTTCGCTCCGTGTCTAAGGTCAAACGGCAAATCAACCCGCATCTGCGGATTGACGGCATCCTTATGACGATGGTAATGCCACGCACGAACATCTCTAAGGAAATCACGGCAACGGTGAAAAGTGCCTACGGGCAGAGGATTAAAGTATTCGATACGCAGATACCCCACTCCATCCGAGCCGTGGAAGCCACCGCAGAGGGCAAGAGCATTTTTGCCTACGACAAAGGCGGCAAGGTAGCCGCCGCTTACGAGCAGTTCGGAAAGGAGGTGGCAGAGCTTGGCGAGAAGCAGAGAAAGCAAAATCGAGCTGACCGCATACGATGACCTCTTTGAAACGGACGAGAGCCGTGCGGAAGCGAATCTAAGCAAAATAAGGGAAATCCCGATTGCGGAGATTGACGAGTTCCCAGACCACCCGTTCAAGGTCTTAATGGACGAGGACATGGAGCAGCTTGTGGACAGCGTAAGGCGGAGCGGCGTAATGACCCCTGCCACCGTCCGCCAGAAAGAGGATGGGCGGTATGAGCTTATCAGCGGTCACAGGAGGAAAAAGGCTTGCGAGCTTGCAGGGCTTGAAACGCTCAAATGCGAGGTTAAGGAGCTGACCCGTGACGAAGCGATTATTGTCATGGTTGAGAGTAATCTCCAAAGGACTACTATCTTGCCGAGTGAGAAAGCCTTTGCGTATAAGATGCGGCTTGAAGCTATGAAGCGACAGGCAGGCAGACCCACAAAAGATAATTATTCCCCAGTGGGTAATAATTTTGGATTTGCTACTTCAAGTGATGAACTTGCTGAGAAAGTCGGGGAAAGTAAAAATCAGATTTTCCGCTATATCCGTCTGACCGAGCTTGTACCCGAAATCCTGCAAATGGTTGATGAACGCCAGATTGCTTTCCGCCCTGCGGTGGAAATCTCCTATCTTTCCGAGGAACAGCAGTACACGCTTTTAGAAGCGATGGGCTACAACGATGCCACGCCCTCTCTTGCACAGGCTATCAAGATGAAAAAGTTCATGCAGGAGGGAAAACTCACGGATGAGGTTATCCAGAGCATCATGCAGGAGGAAAAGCCGAACCAGAAAGAGAAGCCCGCCTTTAAGGACGAGCGGATAACCAAGCTCATACCGAAATCCATCCCCAGAGGGCAGGAAACGGATTTTGTCGTAAAGGCGTTGGAGTTCTACAACCGCCATCTGCAAAGGCAGCGGGGGCAGGAAAGATAACCGCACACTTGAATAGTCAGCGCGAATTATATCAAATATAAGGATAAGTATTATATGATCGGGGAGAATCATTTGATTTATCAGGGCAACAAGACAGATTCACAGGACTTCTTTATCCTTACGCTGGCAGGACTGGCGGAAAAACTGAGATTCAGGAAACTGCATGAGGCGAAGGTAGTGATGGCTGTCGGGCTTCCCTTTGCTTGGGCAAAAAGTCAGGAGGCGGATTTCAAGAAAAATCTGATGCAGGAGCCGGAGTTGTTCTTCTCATTCCGTAAAGAAAATTACAGGGTGCATTTGTGCGGAGTGGAAGTATTTCCACAGGGATTTTCGGCGGTATGTAGTGCTGGAGTTATGAAAGGATTTAACATGATAGTGGATATCGGAAACGGTACTATGAATGTGATGCAGATTGTGGATGGCAGACCGTTGGAGAATAGCCTTGTGACGGACAAATTCGGTGTATCTATCTGTATGAAAGAAATATAAAAAGGTTGCAGAAAGTTTTGGCAGAGCAGATCAGTAAAAGTTTCAGTGAATATGTTTCTGCAGTTCATTCCGATGCAGAAAAGCTGATAGAAAAAACTAATGCAGACGGAATGGAGCGGACGCAGGAGCCGGAATTGTCCGAGGATATGATGGCATTTGCAATGGGCGCGGTTCCGAAATGTTTTTGTTCGGTGCCATCGCCCATTGCGAATGACGGTGGTACTCTGCCGGAATGAGCAGTCTGTCGGATGTTTTTTTCGACAGACTACGTATGCCGTTAGGCAGACGGTGTTTGCCAATAGCAAACACTACCCTCGGAGAGCGCCTTACTTCTGATGCGTATGCGTCAGAAGTAATAAAATTTACTTTTGACAAAAGTAACAAAACCGTAGTTAGCCTTGATACATAAAAATATGAGAAAGAGAGTGATGCATTGGAGGCAAAAACAATTTCTTTCTCAAAAGGGAAGGGGCATCTTACACATAATAACAGGGGTTTTATCTGCAATAATGCGGTTCCGGAAAGAACAGCTTGGAACCGGATTTACATACAGGAACCATTAAAAGATGCTTATGAGAAATGTTTTGGACAGGCGCTTCGGGATTATAATTCGGCGCAGAAACGTAAGGACAGGAAGAAAGACGATTATCTGAAAGAGATAGAAAATTCCGGCAACAAGGAAAAGACATTCTATGAAAATATCGTACAGATAGGCAAAAAGACAGATACTCCGGTTGCAGACGAAAACGGCGTGTTGACGGGGGATGCAAAAGCGGCGATAGAAGTCTTGGAACGGTATGCAAAAACCTTTCAGGAACGCAATCCAAATTTGTATTTATTCAACTGTGTGATGCGCTTGGACGAAGCAAGGCCGCATCTGCATATAGATTATATCCCTGTGGCTCATGGATATAAAAACGGCATGAAAACACGCAACAGCCTGACAAAAGCATTCCAGCAGATGGGATTTGCAAAGGCGGTCAGCAGAAAACAGAATGAAACGGTAGCATGGCAGGAACGGGAGAGGGAATATCTTACAGAACTGTGCAGGGAGCAGGGAATTGAGATAAAAGTCCTCGGTGTACAAAGGGATAATCTGTAGTTGCTGGAATATAAGGCGGCTATGCACGAGGTAGAGGAACTGGAACATCAGGCGGCGGCACTGGATAGGCAGAATGAAATTCTTGAACACAAGAACGATGATCTTGAGCAGAAAACATCGGAACTTTGCGGACAGGTGCAGGAAATGGAGGAGAAAAACAAAGAGCTGGTTTTACAGGCACAGAAACTCACAGAGCAGATTGAGGAAGCGGAAGTGAAAGAAAAAGCGGCGAAGGAAGTGCTTTTGAAACATGATTTAAGAGCAGAAACTTTTAAAATGATTTCAAAGGAAGTGACAGCGGAAACAAAAAGCATGAAAAGTGTTGCTGTTCCAGTGACAAATCTTTTCGGCAGTGAGGAATATGTAAAAGTGAAGAAAAGTGACTGGAATAAAATATTAGATGCTTTCAGCAAGGCAGTATCAAGAAATCATCTCTTGGAAAAGTATGAGAAGAAGATATCGAATTTGGAGCGGAAGATAGATACGCTTACTGAGCAAGTCGAAAAATTAAAACGATTTGTAGCATCAAGGGGACTTGGAGAAGCATTTGTGGAATTTGTAAAATCGCTTGCACCACAGACAATGAAGCAGAAGTTAGAGGAAGCCAAAACGGATGCTTCAGAATACAACCAACAGCGAAAGAACAATCGGCAGGCAGTTACAAGAGAGAATAAACAGTGGAAGCAAGAACTGTAGATTTTATAAAGAAAGATTTGATTTTTTGGCGGAACAAATGGTAAAAAGGAAAGAGCATGCGTTGGTCATGCTCTTTTATTACAAGAGAAATGTGATAAATAACATAAAAACAGTGGAAAACACAACGATATAGTGATATAATGTAAAATATATTTGGAGGGAAACGGCGAATGAAAGTAAGTTATAATCGTTTGTGGAAATTGATGATTGATAAGAAAATGAAAAATTCGGAACTTCAAAAGAAAGCACAGATAAGCGGTAATATCATTACAAGGCTCAATAAAGACGAGTTTGTTTCTATGGAAACAATTGCGAAAATTTGTGATGTGCTTGAGTGTGGTGTTGACGATATTTTGGAATTTTCAAAAGATTGAGGAGGATATAGGAGTGGCGGCAAGGGCAAAGATGAAAGAAATTTCTATGGAGGAGGCTTTATGGAAATCTGCGGATAAATTGAGAGGTTCTGTAGAACCATCTGAATATAAGCATGTAGTTTTAAGTTTATTTTTCCTAAAGTTTGCAAGTGATAAATTTGAGGCTCAGAGAGCGAGAATCATTGCTGATGGTATGGAGAAATTTGTGGATAATATTGCTTTTTATACAAAAGACAATGTGTTTTATCTGCCGCCCGAAAGCAGATGGACTTATATCATGGAAAATGCCAAGCAAGATGATATTGCCTTAAAGATAGATACAGCCCTTTTTACAATTGAAAAAACGAATCCAATACTGAAAGGCGCTTTACCAGATAACTATTATTCTCGCTTACAGATTGATACAGTTAAATTGGCTTCTTTGCTAGATGAAATCAATAAGATTGACACGACAAAGGATAAAGAGAACGATATTATTGGTCGTATGTATGAATATTTTCTAAGTAAGTTCGCGATTGCAGAGGGAAAAGGGAAGGGTGAATTCTATACGCCGAAAACGATTGTCAATTTAATTGCAGAGTTGATAGAACCCTACGATGGAACATTATATGATCCGTGTTGCGGTTCGGGAGGTATGTTTGTACAGTCCATAAAGTTTATTGAAGCACATCATGGGAATAAAAAGAAAGTTTCCATATATGGGCAGGAATACACAAATACAACTTATAAGTTGGCGAAAATGAATTTGGCAATACGAGGAATATCAGCGAATCTTGGAGAAATGGCGGCGAATACCTTTACAAATGATCAGCATAAAGATTTGAAAGCGGACTATATCATGGCAAATCCACCGTTTAATCAAAAAGAATGGCGTGCTGCTGATGAGCTGACAGATGATGCAAGATGGAATGGATACGAAGTACCGCCGACAAGCAATGCAAATTATGGGTGGATATTAAATATTGTGTCAAAAATGTCACAAAACGGAGTGGCGGGCTTTTTGCTTGCTAATGGTGCATTGTCTGATGATGGAACAGAGTTGAAAATCAGACAAAGATTGATTGAAAATGATTTGGTGGAAGCAATTTTGATATTGCCGAGGAATCTTTTTTATACGACGGATATCAGTGTAACGCTTTGGATTCTGAATAAGAATAAAAAAGAGCGTACAGTGGATATGAATGGGGTGGAGAAACATTATCGTAATCGGGCAAAGGAAATACTCTTTATGGATTTGCGACAGATAGGAAGTCCATATGAAAAGAAATACATAGAATTGACAGAGGCGGATAGGGCAAAAGTGGTTGAAACGTATCATAACTGGCAGCAGGCAGGCTATGAAGATACTTATGAGAATATACCAGAATTTTGCTATTCTGCGGGATATGATGAAGTGGCAGAAAAGGGATTTACGCTTGTGCCAAGTAGATATATTGAGTTCGTGAATCGGGATGAAAATATTGATTTTGATACGAAAATGAAAACGCTACAAGCGGAGTTAAAGGGATTGCTGATTGAGGAGGAAAAATCGAAAGCAGATTTGTTAGAGGTGTTTAAGGAGTTGGGGTATGAAATCGAATTATGATGTTTTGGGTAATTATATTCGTTTGATTGATACACGCAATAAAGATAATGTAACGAATAAAGTGATGGGGATTAATATTGACAAATTTTTTATGCCTTCCGTTGCAAATGTGATTGGAACAGATTTGAGCAAATATAAATTGATAACGAAAGGAAAATTTGCTTGTAATCCTATGCATGTTGGTCGTGATGAAAGGCTTCCAGTTGCATTATATGGAGAAGATGACCCAGTCCTTGTTTCTCCGGCGTATTTTATGTTTGAAATTATAGATAATAACGTTCTTGATGAAAATTATTTGATGATGTGGTTTCGCAGGGCAGAATTTGACCGTATTTGCTGGCTGCATACGGATGGCAGTGTTAGGGGCGGAATCACTTGGGATGATATTTGTCGAATGGAACTTCCTGTACCTGATATTGGTGAACAAAGAAAAATTGTTGAAGCGTATAAGAGTGTGGAGGAGAGAATTGAGCTTAAACGGAAGATAAATGATAATTTACTCGCCACAACACAAGCGATTTATAAGTCGTGGTTTGTAGATTTTGAGCCATTTGGCGGTGCTTTCCCTCAGAATTGGCTTAACGGATGTGTCGAGGATATTGCAGAATTCTATGATTCAATGCGTAAACCGCTTTCCTCATTGGAACGTGCCGATATGGAACGCCTTTATCCTTATTATGGAGCAGTTTCCATCGTTGATTATGTAGAAGATTTTATCTTTGATGGTGAGTATCTGCTTGTCAGCGAGGATGGAATCTATGTCGTTGACGAAAATGGACACCCACTTCTGCAACATATTGCCGGCAAATTTTGGGTAAACAACCATGCCCATATTCTAAAAGGAAAAGCGGGTTTCAACGAGGACAGTTTGTATTTGTTTTTGGCAAATACGAATATGGCTCCGATTGTTACGGGTGCGGCACAGCCGAAAATCAATCAAGCTAACTTAAAGAGCTTTCCGATTACTATTCCTAACAGCGACGTAATAGAGAAATTCAATGCTCTAATTCAACCGTTTTTCGACCAAAGGCTTTCAAATGAGGCAGAGGTCAAAAATTTGGAAAACCTCAAGGAGTTGCTTTTAAGTCGCTTGGTAAATTAAGCCGCTAAATTATCATTTAATTGATGGAGGGAAATATGTCATTGATAGATATTATTCAAATTATTATTGGAATAATGACATTAATAGCAACTATAGCAGTTTCATTTACAATTTATTGGTTACAGTTGCGTCACGAAAAAGAAATGCAGAAAATTGCTAAGTTGCAAGAACATAAAGAGTTAGAAGAAAAGGCAAAATTGTTTTTGATAGATAATGAGGCAGAACGAGATTATTTACCTTGGTGCGTCATTGCAGCAAACATTCATCGACTTGATAAACATACAAGAGAAATTTATAATTCCTTTTGTCGTTGTCCTGAAGAACTGCGAAATGAAATATTAAAGCAGGCAGGATTTGAAATGGAGTCAATTAAAGGGCAAACATGGGTTAATGATTGTATTGAGGCATTGGAAAAGGATATTCAAAAATATAATCTTGGTAGAGATTACTTATATGATGGAGCGAAATATTTTCATAGAAGTTATGAACGATATCGAGATTTGAAATGGAATAGTACTCCAAAAGTTTTTGAACCGATTTGTAAAGATAATCACTTTAGGATTTCCTTTGGTATGGACAAACTAGACATTGGAAGTTATATTGATGAATACTTTTACTATTTTATAGATAAGCGAATTGACTTAAAGGAAAGTGAACCGATTCCACCAATAGATTTTGTGTGGAATTCCCAAAATTTGGCTTATACTAACGAAGAAACGGTATGTATGTGGATGATGGAGCTGATACAGAATATTGCTATTATCATATATAATAGAAGTGGCGTTGAAAAAATAAATGGAGAAGTATTAGAATATACGGATGCACAAGTGGAAACTTATGAGGATAAATATTATGCAACACTACAGGCACTTTATAACGCTTATTATATAAAACATATGGATGAGAAAAGAGTATCCCGTAAAAAGAAGAAACAGAAAAGCAGGAAGTGAATACAATGGGGAATTTTAACGAACACGCATTAGAACTATCTATCATAGAACTTTTACAAAACAAAGGCTACATTCATCAAACAGGCAGTGAATTGTTACGTGAAAAGTCAGAAGTTCTGATAGTAGGCGATTTAAAAAAATATTTGCATACCCGATATGTTTCGGATGAACTGACAGAAAGTGAAATTGACAGCATTATTCTCTCATTACGCACCGTAGGAGGAACTTTATATGAAGCAAACAAAACAATTATGTCCATGATAATAGACGGATTTGTGTTTAATCGTGAGGATAGGAATAAGAAAGATATATTTATTGAGTTAATAAACTACGGAGAACCCAAAAAGAATATCTTTAAGATTGTAAATCAATTAGAAATAGAGGGATATAATTATCAGATTCGTATTCCCGATGGCATTATTTATGTGAATGGACTTCCTCTTGTGGTATTAGAGTTTAAAACTGCAATACAAGAAAACACAACCATAATGGATGCATACACGCAGTTGACAGTCAGATATCAGAGAGATATTCCAGAAATTTTCAAATACAATACATTTGTGGTTATCAGCGATGGGGCAAACAGTAAGTATGGCTCCCTATTCACACAATATGAATTTTTCTATGCTTGGAGAAAGGTTTATGATGATGACAAGGAGATGGATGGTATCAATTCTTTGTTTACAATGATAGACGGCTTGTTTGCACAGGACAGACTTCTTGCGGTGATAAAGAACTTTATCTATTTTCCTGACGCTACAGACAAAAATACAAAAGTAGTGTGTCGTTATCCGCAGTTTTTTGCAGCCAACAATCTGTATGAAAATGTGAAAACACATATGAAACCACATGGCGATGGGAAGGGTGGTACATATTTTGGAACAACCGGATGCGGGAAAAGCTATACCATGCTTTTTCTTACCCGAATGATTATGAAAAGCAGTTATTTTAAAAGCCCTACCATTTTAATTATAACCGATAGAACTGACTTAGACGACCAGCTTTCCAAACAGTTTATTGCATCGAAACAGTTTATTGGGGATAACAATGTAATAAGCATAGAATCAAGGGATAAGCTGCGGGAGGAATTACAGGGTAAGCCAAGCGGTGGGGTGTATTTGACTACGATACAGAAGTTTACGGAAGATACACAGCTTTTAACAGACAGGTATAATGTGATTTGCATTTCAGATGAGGCGCACCGTTCACAGATTAATCTTGATATGAAAGTAAAAGTCACAGATAAAGGCGTAAATAAAACGTATGGTTTTGCCAAGTATCTGCATGATTCTTTACCAAATGCAACTTATATTGGTTTTACAGGAACGCCGATTGATGCTACGGTGGAAGTATTTGGAGATATTGTCGGGCATCCATATACCATGACAGAGGCAGTGAAAGATGAAATAACGGTAAATCTTGTTTATGATGGACGGGCGGCAAAGGTGACATTGCGTGAGGACAAGCTGTGCGAGATTGAAGAATATTATGATAAATGTGCCAGTCTTGGAGCATCTGAAGAACAAATTGAGGAAAGCCAAAAGGCGGTAGCGCACTTGGATGCGATTATTGGCGATCCGGACAGGCTAAAAGCAGTAGCAAAAGACTTTGTATCACATTATGAGAAAAGGGTAGAAGAAGGTTCGACAGTAGCGGGAAAGGCAATGTTTGTATGTGCAAACAGACAGATAGCCTATGCGTTTTACTTGAATTTGATGGAACTTCGTCCTGAATGGAAAGAAAAGAGAAAAGTACCAGAGGGTGTGGAATTAACGGAGAAAGAGGAAAAGGAATTAAAACCGATAGAGAAAGTTCGCCTTGTCATGACAAGAAATAAAGATGATGAAAAAGAACTTTATGAGATGCTGGGTACAAAAGAAGACAGGAAGGAATTGGACAGACAGTTTAAGAATGTAAAATCCAATTTTAAAATTGCGATTGTGGTTGATATGTGGCTGACGGGATTTGATGTGCCGTGTCTTGATACTATTTATATTGATAAGCCGATTCAGCAACATACATTAATCCAGACGATTTCCAGAGTGAACCGTGTCTATGAGGGCAAGGACAGAGGCTTGATTGTTGATTATATCGGCATCAAGAAAAACATGAATGCTGCACTTCGCAAATATACAAATTTTGAGAAAGAGGAACTGGATGACATTAGTCAGGCGGTGACAATTGTTTTGGATCAGCTTGAAGTATTAGACCAGATGTTTCACAATTTTAACGCGAAAGATTACTATACAGGAAGTCCGGTTGAACAGTTAAATTGCCTGAACAGAGCTGTAGAGTATGTACAGCTGACACAGGACTTGGAGCTTCGGTTTATGGCAGGAGTTAGGAAGATGAAACAGGCATTTAACTTATGCAGTTCCAGTGAACAGTTTACCAATACAGATATTGAAAAAGTGCATTTTTATCAGGCGGTGCGCTCGGTATTGTTTAAACTGACAAAAGGAGAAGCACCGGATATTTCCCAAATGAATGCCAAAGTTCGTAAATTGCTGGATAGCGCAATACAGTCTGACGGTATTGAGGAACTATTTGAAACGGGGAAACATATAGATGTTGATATTTTCAGTGATGAGTATATGTCAAGGATTGAAAGAATTTCCATGCCAAATACGAAGATTAAAGCATTGCAGAGATTGTTGGCCTATGCGATTGAGGAATTTAAGAGGGTAAACAAAATCAAAAGTATTGAATTTGCTGAGAGAATGAAAGCGGTTGTAGAAACCTATAATAATCGAAGGAAAGATGAAGCATTTGCAAATGAAGTTCTTGATGACGTGGCAAATCAACTTGCGGATTTAATACAGGAATTGAAAGAGGAAAGAAACTCCTTTAAAAATGTAGGCATTGATTATGAGGAAAAAGCCTTCTTTGATATTTTACTCGCAGTATCGAAGAAGTATGAATTTGAATATCCGAAAGATAAAATGATTGCATTATCGAAAGAGATTCGGGCAGTTGTGGACGATAAAGCAAAATATACAGATTGGTCTACCAGAGAGGACATCAAAGCAAATCTGCAGGTGGATCTGATTATTTTACTTGATAAATATGGTTATCCGCCGGTTACGATTGATGATGTTTATAAAGAAGTGCTGGAACAGGCGGAGAATTTTAAAAAGTATGCGAAGTGATTTATTCATATAAATAGTTTATGATAATTGCGAAAGGGATTATAGGTTAAATGGCAAAACAAATCACACAATATGAATTATTAATATCCTGTCCAGGGGATATTATTGATGAAGTAAAAATAATAGAAGATGTAGTTGAAAAGTTCAATCAGCAATTCTCGGCAACATTAGGAATTAGTATTCTTACAAGACATTGGAGTAAAAGTTCATATCCCCAATCAGGTTCTAAGCCGCAACAGATTATTAATCAACAATTTGTTGAGGAGTGCGATGCTGCAATTGCAATGTTTTGGACAAGATTCGGCACACCAACAGATCAATATGGATCGGGATCAGAAGAGGAAATAGAAATAATGCTTGAAAAGGGTAAGCAGATATTTATGTACTTTTGTGATAAACAAGTAGAACCATCCAAAATTGATTCTAAACAATATAATAAGATAACAAAATTTAGAGAAAAATATAAGGCTAAGGGTTTGTTTTATTGTTATACCACAAATGAAGAATTTAAGGAATTGATAAATGCTCATTTAACAATGCATTTTTTAACCTTATCAAAAGTGAAATCTCTTGCAGAGCAGCATCCGTGTTTACTTCTGAAATCAGTCAAGGATGGGGAAATTATTGATTATGCTATGGTTGAAAAGTTTGATTTTGGCGGTTTAAAACGGAAAGAAGATCAAGTTGAAGAGATAAAGGACTTGTTAAATGATATTGAAAAAATGAAAATATCATCTAGTTCAAATAATAAGGAGGGGCTTTATTCGCTATATAAAGATGTGGAAATTAGTGAAGATACAAAGAAATATATAAAGTATACTGCCGATGCATTAGGAATTGAATTGGATTCGCATTTTTTTGACTTAGGAAATTTGTGTGAAAATAATTTTACAACAGTCGCTATATTGGGTGGAAGGCGAGAACTAGTTGGAGACATTACTGCAAAAGAAAAATATCAAAAGATATTAGAATTAGAAGGATTGATTAGAGATTTTATAAGCTGGTGTTCTGTAGAAAAATGTTATAGAAATAATATAGAAGTAAAGCTTTTACTAGCTAATGATGGAAACACATTTGATGAAGATATAGATATAGAGTTGACTATTGATAAAGAAATCTTTTTAGCACATTATTCATTTGAAGTTCTTGAAGAGGGAACATTGGCTGGTCTTAAGGAATACTATTCCTTAAGTGACATATTTACTATGAAAGTCTTCGACTTTCATAGCATGGATGGCCATGCGGCCCGCCCGAC
>OFGF01001844.1_pt1 | contig 12203 bp, 9 predicted proteins | sample 1521711 | NCBI WGS metagenome assembly OFGF01 (sample SAMEA3504092, study PRJEB24116) | mouse gut metagenome | biome: mouse gut; feature: mouse-associated habitat; material: faeces | place: Denmark | collected 2011 | reverse complement strand
TGGATGGCCATGCGGCCCGCCAGGCGGCAGGTTGAGCATGATGGAAGTTTACTGTCCAAATTTGTTCTGCAGCATTTTGATCGCTTCTTCATACCCCTGCGCCGCTGCCTTCTCAAGCCATTCTCTGGCCTTATCCCGATTTTTATCCGTATTCCCCTCATGATAATATCTGGCGCCACATTCATATTGCGCTCTCGCCAATCCCTGCTCCGCCGCTTTCAGAAACCAGTTCATCGCCTCATAACCGTTTCTCGGTACAGACTTGCCGTATGCATACATAATGCCGCAGAAGAATTGCGCCCACGCACACTCCTGCTGCGCCGCTTTCTGAAACCAGCTCATGGCTTCTGCATCGTCTTTCTCTACACCTTCTCCATTATAGTACATCTGTCCGTATTTAAACTGCGCTTCCGCATAGCCCTGCTCTGCTGCCTGCTTAAAACGGGAAAGCGCTTTTGTATAATTGTCTGCCTCATATGCTTTCATGCCGTTCTGAAACAACTCCATTGCCCGTATGCATTTCTCATCCTTCTCTTTCGCCTTCGGCACCGTCTCCGGAACTACATCTGCATCTGCATCAGACTCAGACACCACTTCCGGAACCACTTCTGTCTCTGCCTCAGACACCGCTTCCGGAATCACTTCTATATCCTCCCCGGACATCACCTCCAGAATCACTTCTGCATCTGCATCAGACTCAGGCACCGTCTCCGGAACTACTTCTGTCTTTGCCTCAGATACCGCTTCCGGAACCACTTTTGCATCCGATTCAGGCTCCATCTCACCGGCAAGAGCACACAAAATCGCCTTCAAAGCTAATCTTAAGAAGTTTGTCCGAACACCACAATACACATCAACTTGCCGTCCGTCCCGCAAGGTAAAAACCAAATGCGTATTCCTGCTGCCGCCCAGCTCTACCTGCATGATCTGGTCATATGGCAAAGGCCGTGGAAGTCTTTTCTCATCCAGTCTGGATCTGTCATAATACATCGCTTCCGCGGTGAACAGATACCCCTTCTTCCCCGAACATAATAAATCCTCTTCTACAAGGGCTGCCACATCCTCAGGCATACAATCGGAGGCAAAGGAATCGATGGCGTTCTTTATCTTCTTCTGTGGAAGTTCTCCTTCCATATAGATGCCCGGCGGATAATTATTGTGCTTGACAGCATTCACATCCTCCCGCTTTACAGAAGCAATAGCCTCCGTGACCAGTTCTTTCTTATCCATACCTTTCTCCCCCATCCATTCTCATAAACCATTAATTGCATTAACCACGATCTGTTCTGCAAGCCATACAATTACAAAACCCCAAGGACAGCATAAGCACCATCCCCGGGGTGTAATAATTATAGTTTCCTCCATTCCGAAGCGTCACAAATTCTAACTGAAGCTGTTCAGTTTGTTGAACTAAATTGCTCATCAGAGAATTTATTCAATCCTGCACCCGTCACAGATTTGACACAAACACACATAAAAAATGGGGTGCAGACATCGAAATGCACAATACTACTGGAACATTCTCAACATAAAATTCTGCTGGTTCATCTGTTCCCGCATCATGAAGTTCTTATAGCCGACCAGAACTTCCTGTTTCTTCTTCTCCGAAACTGCCTTCGGCAGATCCAGATCCTCCAGACGGCTTCCGGATCCAAGCTGTTCTAAGGACGCTCTCGTATTGTAATTAAACGTATGTTCCAGACGATTGGTAAAGGCTCCCAGATTCCCCCTCTGTGACGTTACCGTCTTAAGCGCCTTGTCAATGGCATCCAGACTGAAATCAGCCGATGTCACATCAAGATCTGCAATTCCCAGCGCTTCCAATGTAGAATTCGCCATCTGGATCTTCATACCGCCGCCATTGGGATTCGTTGCCAGTCCCATGTCGGCCATACTGCCATCCAACAACTTCTGCTCATTCAATGAAGTGTCTTTCGCCAGTGACTGGATGCCCTCCTTCAACTGGTCGATCTCGTTCTGGTAAATCTGCTTATCCTCGGCGGAATTCAACCCGTTCATGGACCGCAGTGCAAGCTCTCTGATCCTCTGCAGATAGTCCGTCACACCATCAAGCGCTCCGTCTGCCACATTCAATGCTCCGATCCCGGCCTGCGCATTCTCGGCTCCGACACGAAGCCCGGTCTCTTCCCGTTCCATCTTCTTCGCGATCGCAAGACCTGCAGCGTCATCTGCCGCCGAATTGATCCGCTTGCCGCTGGCGATGTGGGAATAAGAATTTAAAAATCCACCGTTAATTGTCATCGCACTCATAACTGTCCTCCTTTCCTGCGAATATCTGTCTTCTACCGTATCGTAAACGGTAGTTTATCCACCGGCTACAATACCTTCATCGCTTTTTCTTTATTTTTATCATAACATATTTGCCGGAAGCGTCAAGCTGTTTTGCAACAGTTTGGGCACTAAAATATTTTCTAACCATCAACTATTGACTTTAAGAGTACATCGTGTTATCTTGCTATTATAGATTACAAGTTGTACTCTTACACATGCCTGAAATTACATTACCGATTGAAAATGAGACTAAAACTGACCAGGGAGGAACCTATGCAGCAAATATCAGACTACGAATTGGAATTAATGAAAACGATCTGGGGAAATGGCGGTTCGGCGCTTTATGCAGAAATCGTATCCGCTCTGTCGGCCAAAGGCCTGAACTGGACCAAAAACACAATCATCACCCTGCTTTCCCGCCTGATTGACAAAGGCCTGCTTAAGACCAATAAGATCGGGCACCGCAACCGTTACACAGCGATCGTTTCCGCTGATGAATACCAGTCTTCCCAGACCGAAACCTTTCTCGACAAGATCTATGAAGGAAATGCCAGGGATCTGGTTGCCACTCTGATCCAGAAGGACATGCTGTCCGCCTCGGACTACGACGATCTGAAGAAATACTGGCAGGCTATTACCAGCGGCAATACATTGTCTGACAAATGATGCAGCCAAAGGTTCGGCTAAGTCTATCCTGCTGCAAAGTCCTGATAACAGCCAAAGCCGCAGGAAAACATCAACGCCGGAGAGTATTCCGCCGGAAGACGGCACTCTATTGGCTGAGAAATGGAGCATTGTGAGAAAATGAACGAACTCATGAAATTGATATTATCATTATCTTTATCCGGAACTGCACTGATCATACTGTTGCTTCTGTTCCGTCCCCTGTATCGGAAACAGTTAAGTAAGAAATGGCAGTATTATATCTGGCTGGTCGTGATCTGGCGGCTGCTCCTGCCCATAACGCCGCAGACGAGTTTGACAGGGAATCTTTTGCTGACAGCAGAGCAGATTCTGCCCGGCATTACCACATCTGCTCTTTTACCGCAGGACACCGGAGTTTCTTTACCCGGAAGCATTTCCAATGCGGGATCCGGCAGCGGGCAGTCCGACAGGATTCAAGATGACCAACCGCCTGCTGCGGCCCTGCCTGACGCTGACGCTGCAGCCATGACAGATGCAGAAAATGCTGCCGGCAGGTCCATCCCCGCCAAAACTCTGGTCTTCGCCCTCTGGCTGATCGTGGCACTGCTGCTCCTGATGCGCAGGATCACCATCTACCAGAGTTTTCGGAAATACGTGAATGCCGGATGCAGTCCGCTCAATGACATGCAGTTGCTGGAGTGTTTCGGACGTATCATAAATGAAAATCACATAAAGGGTTCCCTGGATCTCTATACCAACAGCCTCGTGTCCTCTCCTCTGTTGATCGGACTGTTCCGTCCCCGTATCATTCTGCCGGATGCGGATCTGTCCGAGCGCGATTTCTACTATACCGTGCTGCATGAACTGGTCCATTACAGGCGGCGGGATATGCTCTACAAATGGCTGATGCAGTTTACCCTCTGTGTGCACTGGTTCAATCCTTTTGTCTATTTGATGAAAAATGAAATCAATCGCCTCTGCGAACTCTCCTGTGATGAGAGAGTTATTAAATTAATACCTGAAAATGCACGCATATCCTATGGCGATACGCTGCTGCATGCCGCCGCTGTCGGCGGTTCCTACAAAGATACTCTGGCCTCTGTCACCCTGCATGAGAGCAAAGAATTACTAAAACGAAGGTTGGATGCAATTATGAATTATAAGAAATTCACGAAAACCATACAATTTATCACTTTATTTGTTACGGGAATCCTGATCGGCGGAGCCGTCGTTCTCGGCGCATATGCCGCACCCGGCAGCCACTCAGACAGTTCTGCCGACAGCAGTGCCCAACCGGACATACCTGCAGGCGCTGTCACTGACCAGGCAAAGTCCGCACACAACAACAGTGACGTCTATGCCGACGCAGTCCCCCTGCACGACTACCGCATAGAGCGTGAGGATACTATCTACTACATCTATGTAGATGGTGCGGATGAAGCAGACAGACCGCTTTCCAAGGTTACCAACGGCTTCTACAAACTGGTTTTTGTCTACGAAGACCGTTACTCTACCTTCGGTGCATTTCGGGAAAAAGATATGTCCGGTCTTGTCAGACATATTGGTGAACAGTGCCGTACAATGGTAGGAAACGGCAGGATCACACAGGCAGATGCAGATTTCTACCTGCTGGCTGCCGGCGACATACAAGATACCTTTCTCACCGAAGAAGAATTCTCTGAGAATGAAGTCCCTGAAGAAGAAGTTCCCGAGACCGATCATCACTTTAACGTACAGTGCTTCTTTTACCAACGACCTTATCTGATCGGGCTTTGCTACAGTAATTCGCCTGACAGACTCCAGACAGATGCCTACAGCAGGACACAGATTATCTTGTCGGACGAAAGCACTGTACAAGTCTACTCCGCTCCTGAATATATCCCTCTCCTGGAGGAGCCGGAAACGCAAAATGCCGTTACGGCTGCATCCAGGCGTATGCTTGTGCGGGTAGACCCTGAATCGGTCTATACAGCTTCTATCATCGTTACAGACATAGAATACGTAGGAAACGACAACTTCCCCGCTTTGGCAGAAAAGTACTGGCAGACACAGAAACTTCCACAGTTTTCCGCCATTTTCCGTGAACTTGACAGCCGGACGCAGACACAATATCTGGAGCAGATGTTTACTGAGAGAAACGTTTCCTTCTTCGCCTGCTGTATCGGTGAACTGGAAGATAACGGGGAACAGGAGGACGCGGTGGAACGCTATGCCCTGAAAGCCTATCAGGAAGATGTTATCTCCTTTTTCGCCGTCCTGATCGGAATGATGGATGCGGAAAGCAAGGTTGAGTGGCTGGAAAAGTGCCGGAAAGACAATGCTGCCAACTATCTCCACCTTTTTGGCGATTCTACTGACTTTGATAATTATGCCGGATTTAAAGACTTTGAGAAATTTGGTGACTTTGAGAAATTTGATGATTTTGATAAATTTGATGACTTTGACGATTTTGATGACTTTGACGATTTTGATGACTTTAATGATTTTGAAAACTTTGATAATTTTGATGACCTTGACAATCGGGACGACTATTACTTCAATAACTATTCGGATGGCAGGGGGCTTCCAGATGAGTATAACGAGAACAATATATCCAAACCGGCCGTTGTGGATCTGAACCGCCTTACGCGGACGGAAGTATCGGACAAAGTCCGAAAAGCCCTGGACACCTGCGAGGACGGCAGGTGGTATGTGATCGAGTCGGACGGCTGCCAATATATCTACTACAACGGCCTGTCCCATACCTATGCCTATGAGCCGCGGATCACCGGCAGTGAAAAGGGCGACCTGATCACCGTCAACATTGTGGATATCAAGTCAAATTCACCACTCCTTGCAAGAATGAAATCCGCCAATCGTTATGTGCTGTTGGCCTTTTGCTACACCCCGGCTGATGCGGATGCAGAATACGAACTGACGATTGAATATAACCAGACTCCCGTGACCTATACAGAAGGTCACACATAATACGGCTGCGGACCTGCCCGACTGCGCTATACAATATGAAGACGGCATCTACTGCATTTATGCGGACAGCCTTGTCAGGCATGTAAAGTCCCAATGCCGTTAACGATACAAGAAGTCAGGTAAATCAAACCTGACTTCCTGTCATTTATGACTGCTTTACTATTGTCCGTTTTTCCCGGCGGCTTTCCTGTCTGCCTCAGGACAGTTGCATGTCCTGTTCCTGCTTGATCTTCATGGTCAGCCCGATCCGCTTCCTGGCCACATCTACCGTAAGCACCTGCACATCTACCACGTCGCCCACGCTCACTGCCTCCAGCGGATGCTTGATATAGCGGTTGGTGATCTGCGAAATGTGCACAAGCCCGTCCTGATGCACGCCGATATCCACGAACACACCGAAATCTATCACGTTCCGCACCGTGCCCTTTAAGATCATGCCCGGTTTTAAGTCCTTCATATCCAGCACATCGCTGCGCAGGATCGGTGCCGGCATATCGTCACGGGGGTCTCTGGCCGGCTTCTCCAGCTCTTTGAGAATATCGGTCAGCGTGATCTCACCGATGCCAAGTTCCTCCGCCAGCTTCTTTTTATCCTTGATCTTCTTCTCCAGACTGCTGACCGTCATATCCGGCTTATCGCCGCCTTTGGCTGCCTTACCGCCTGCATTGCCGTTACTGTTCCTGCCGGCGTCTTCTCCTTCCAGCGTCATGCCGCCCATAGCCGCCGCCAGCGCCTTGCCCATGGCGGTATTGGTATTGCGGATGACAACCTTCGGCTGCTGTTTCTTTTTCTCTTTTACCGGTGCCGCTGCCTTCTTACCTGACGCCTTCTGCGCAGCCGCCTTTTTCTGGGCTTCCTTCACGTCTTCCATGGTCAGTCCCATCCTGTCAAGCAGCTTCTTCGCCGCCTCGTATGACTCCGGATGCACACTGGTGGCATCCAGCGGGTTGTCGCCGTCCGCAATGCGCATAAAGCCCGCACACTGTTCGTAAGCCTTCGGCCCCAGCTTGGCCACCTTAAGCAGCTGCGCCCGGTTGGAAAATCTGCCGTTGGTCTCCCGGTAATCCACGATATTTCTGGCGACCACCTTGCTCACGCCAGAGACATATTCCAGAAGGGAAGCGGAAGCGGTATTCAGGTCCACACCTACTTTATTCACACTGTCTTCCACCACGCCATGCAGCGCCTCGCTCAGTTTCTTCTGGTTCATATCGTGCTGGTACTGGCCCACACCGATGGATTTCGGGTCGATCTTCACCAGTTCCGCCAGCGGATCCTGCAGTCTTCTGGCGATAGAAGCGGCGCTCCTCTGTCCCACGTCGAAGTTGGGAAACTCCTCCGTGGCCAGCTTACTCGCCGAGTACACCGACGCCCCCGCCTCGTTGACGATCACATACTGTACCGGCGTATCAAGTTCTTTCAACAGCTCCACGATCACCTGCTCGGATTCTCTGGAGGCCGTACCGTTACCGACCGAGATCAGGGATACATTGTATTTCCTGATCAATCTCTTAAGCTCTGCCTTGGCCTCCGTCACCTTGTTCTGCGGTGCCGTGGGATAGATCACTTTCGTGTCAAGCACTTTGCCCGTCTCGTCCACCACCGCCAGCTTACAGCCGGTACGGAAAGCCGGATCCCAGCCAAGAACCACCTTGCCGGCGATGGGCGGCTGCAGCAGAAGCTGCTCTAAATTCTTGCCAAATACGGAGATTGCGCCGTCCTCCGCCTTTTCCGTCAGATCGTTGCGTATCTCCCGCTCGATGGCCGGTGCGATCAGCCTGCTGTAGCTGTCTTCGATCACATCTTCCAGAATCGGGGAAGTGACCGCATTGTCCTTCGTGATCACCTTCGTGCGCAGGTACTGTAAAATACGCTCCACCGGCGCCTCCACCTTCACCACCAGGAATTTCTCATTCTCTCCGCGGTTTAAGGCAAGCGTCCTGTGGCCGGCAACCTTTTTCACCGGTTCCTCGTACTGATAGTACATCTCGTACACGCTCTCTGCCTTCTCATCCCTGGCAACGCTTGTCAGCTTACCTTCCTCCGTCGTGATATTCCGGATATAGATACGATAATCCGCCTCATCCGAGATCATCTCGGCGATGATATCCTTAGCCCCCTGAATGGCATCTTCCACGGTAGCCACCGTCCTGGCGGCATCCTCATCCTCGTGCACATATCTGGCCGCTTCCTCCTCGATGGGAGCCGTCGCCTCCTGCGCCAGAATGAACTGCGCCAGGCCGTCCAGCCCCTTCTCCTTGGCCACGCTGGCTCTGGTCTTACGCTTCGGACGGTAAGGCCTGTAAAGGTCCTCCACCACCACCATGGTTTCCGCCGCCACGATCTTCGCCTGCAGCTCCTCGGTCAGTTTCCCCTGTTCCTCTATGCTTTTTAAAACCTGCTCCTTCTTCTCCTCCAGATTCCGCAGATAGGTCAGCCGCTCATGCAGATCACGCAGCACCTCATCATTGAGAGAACCTGTCGCCTCCTTACGGTATCTGGAGATAAAAGGAATGGTATTCCCTTCATCAATCAGCTTCACGGCAGCTTCCACCTGCCATTTCTCCACTTTCAGTTCATCCTTGAGTTTTAAAATAATGTCCATCCTTGCTCTTGTGCCTTTCTTCCTTAGATTATATAATTTTTCTTTTCCCCAATATTATACATGAAGTCTCCTGTTCCCGCCACTGAATTTCACAGAAACAGGCAAACAAAAGCGACATGTACAAATAATAATTTCTGTAGTTTTTCAATTTAAACTGTGCTATACTGATTCCATGCCGTGCAGTGTCCCGTGCATCTGGAAAACTTCCACAAGTACACACACATCATCCTGTGTCAGGCGTAACTGCATGCATTGACGAAACGATTGCACCACAGAAAGGCTTTTTCATGTACGATAACAATCCTTACGGCAATGATCCGTATCATAATCATAATCCTTATAACAGCAATAACGGTCAGAACCCGAATCTCCGGCAGAATCCGGCGCATATTTCGGGAGATCGCCTGGCACTGGCGGCCATGGTGCTGGGTATTCTGGCACTGGCTTCTTTTCTCTCCATGACCATCTATCCGCCTTTCATCTTTGGCAGTATCGCCATTGTACTGGCGCTGTTGTCCAAAGGCCGTGCCCCCGGAATGACCGCCAAAGCAAGAGCCGGCATCATCTGTGCCGCCATCGGCCTGGCCGCCAACTGCGCCCTGTGTTCGACCACTCTCTATATGCTTTACACCAAACCGGACATCATGCAGCAGGTCAATGATATCTTTGAATCGCAGTACGGCATGTCCTATACCGAAATGATCGAAAGTATACTCAATGACGGCACAACCTCTGTTCCGTAACCACTGTACTCCCGTCCAAGACATGGGATTTTCTGAATTTCAAAACAGGAGGAAACGCAAATGATCGGTTCCAATTATAATGCTGTAAACGGTTATAATAATATCAAAACAGGCCCGGAGGCGGAGCGCACCGTCGTCCGCAACCCCGGTGAATCCACGGAAAAGAAAGCCGGCAGGAAATCTTCCCCTGCCGAATGCCAGACATGCAAAGAACGAAAATATCAGGACGGTTCAGACGAAAACGTATCTTTTAAAGCGGCATCACACATCGATCCCAACGCTGCCGCATCCAGGGTGCGAAGCCACGAACAGGAGCATGTGAGCAACGCCTACAAGGATGCTGCCCAGAACAATGGCAAAGTGCTCTCCTGCAACGTAACAATCAAGTCGGCAGTCTGTCCGGAATGCGGGCGCACCTATGTATCCGGCGGCACCACCGCTACCCAGATCAAATATTACAATGAAGAAAACCCTTACCAGAAGGATATGAAATCCGCCGATGCAGCAGGCAAATACCGGGGAAGAAATTTCGACGCAGGTTTTTGAGAATCATTTCTCAAAGCTGCACAAGGGAGGTCAGACATGAGTTATCATCAGTCTTCTGCGGCGTTAAAAGCCGCTGCCAAAGAGCATATGTTCGGACGTTACGGAAGCGCTGTCGGCGCTTATCTGCTTGTGACTTTTCTCACAGGCTTCGCCACCATCTCCATTTCGTCCATTGCCGGCGGTACGAGTACTGTCTTCGGCGTGATCATCCATTACGCGCTGCTTTTTGCGGTATCTGTTTTCAGCGGACTGCTTTCCTCCGGCACAGCCTATTTCTACTTGAAAATCGTGACCGGACATATCGCCACTGTCAACGATGTTTTCTACGGTTTCCGGATGTACTCCGATAAGGCGCTCACGATCCAGGCCTGGATCACACTGCTCACTTTCATAGGCAATATACCGGAATATATCATTATGTACAGAATGCCGCTCCGCATGGATGCCTCCGCATTGACGCAGTACGGGCTGTGCATGATCCTGTCCGGTATCGTCTCTCTTGCACTGAACCTGTTCTATGCACCGGCCTTTTTCCTGCTGCATGATTTTCCACAGTACAGCGCCCGGGAGCTGCTCGCCATGAGCCGCAGACTGATGACCGGCCATAAAGGCAGACTGTTCTATATCTACCTCAGCTATCTGCCGCTTCTGCTGCTGGGTGTCCTTTCCTGCGGTATTGCGTTTCTCTGGATTTTTCCGTATATGAATGCGACGCTGGCAGAGTTTTATATGGACATTGTCAAAAATCAGGGCAGACAATAACCTTTTACTGCAAACGTAGCTACAAAATAGTAACCCTAATGGGAACAGTTAAAAAATCCCTCAGCCTGAAATACCGCAGGCTGAGGGATTTTTTAACTGTTCCTATAAACTTTCGTAAAATCAGGAATTGATCCACCGCAGATACGCATTGATAAACGGATCGATCGCTCCGTCCATCACCGCATCCACATTTCCGGACTCTTCATTGGTCCTGTGATCCTTGACCATCGTGTAGGGCTGCATGACATAGGAGCGGATCTGGTTGCCCCAGCCGATTTCCTTCACATCGCCCCGGATATCGGACAGTTTCTCGGCATTTTCCTCCTGTTTGAGCATATACAGCTTGGCTTTCAGCATCTGCATCGCCTTATCCTTATTCTGGAACTGGCTGCGCTCATTCTGGCAGGTTACCACGATCCCCGTCGGGAAATGGGTGATGCGAATCGCCGAAGAAGTCTTGTTGATATGCTGTCCGCCCGCACCGCTGCTTCGATAGGTGTCGATTCGGATATCTTCGTCTTTAACTTCCACGTCCACATCATCTTCAATGTCCGGCATCACATCCAGCGATACGAAAGAGGTCTGCCGCTTGCCCTGTGCATTGAAAGGCGAAATACGCACCAGTCTGTGCACGCCTTTCTCTGATTTCAGATAGCCGTAAGCATTCTCCCCGTTGATCTGGAAGGTTACCGACTTGATCCCGGCCTCGTCACCGTCCAGATAATCGATCACCTCAAGGGCAAATCCTTTGCGCTCAGCCCATCTCGTGTACATACGGTAGAGCATACTGCACCAGTCACAGCTCTCCGTACCGCCCGCGCCCGCATTCAATTTCAGTATGGCATTGTTCCTGTCATACTCCCCGGACAAAAGCGTATTGATCCGGATATTCTCGAAGGTTTCCTTAAACTCTTTCAGTTCCTGTTGGATATCCGGTATGATCGCCGGGTCATTGTCTTCATATCCCATCTCGATCAGTGTCAGGATGTCATCGTACTGACTGGACAGGCCGTCCATCGTGCCGACAATATCCTTCAGATTCTTGGCCTCCCGCATCTTCTGGTTCGACTTCTCCGGGTCATTCCAGAAATCAGGGGCCTGCATTTCCATTTCCAGCTCTTCAATCCGCTTCGACTTATTCGCTAAGTCAAAGTGAATCCCTCACTTCCGCTAAGGGACTTTCATAAGCCAGGAGCTCGGATTTCATGTTATCCAATTCTACCACTTAACGTCACCACCTTTATTTTTTATTTTATAACATCGAATGTGTTATATTCTTTCTATACAGATCTTATTTTCTCCCGCAGCACTGTTTATACTTCTTCCCGGAACCGCAGGGGCAGGGATCATTGGGATAGACCTTGGCCTCCACGCGCTTGACGGGTCCCTTCTGGAGCGTATCGTCCTTGTTGGTGCCGGTAACTTTGGCTACCTGCTCCCGCTCTACTTTCTGTTCGATGCGGACATGGAGCAGCAGACGAACGGTCTCTTCCTTGATGTTCTGGGTCATATCGTCGAACATCTCGTAGCCGTTCATTTTATATTCTACCAGCGGGTCTTTCTGGGCATATGCCTGTAATCCTGCACCCTGCCGCAGCTGATCCATATCATCAATATGATCCATCCATTTCCGATCAATCACT
>OFGF01001837.1_pt1 | contig 12225 bp, 8 predicted proteins | sample 1521711 | NCBI WGS metagenome assembly OFGF01 (sample SAMEA3504092, study PRJEB24116) | mouse gut metagenome | biome: mouse gut; feature: mouse-associated habitat; material: faeces | place: Denmark | collected 2011 | reverse complement strand
CCAGAAGTACCCGACCGTAGTCTCATCGACCAACGAGCCCGAAGTAGAGTAGTAGCCGGTGTAGGCAAAGTCGAGGGGACTAGAACGTAGCTTGATGGATCCAGTACTATCATTCGTAATACCATAGGTAGTAGTGATGAGGTTAACGTAGTTGTCTTTGGTGGGGAGGGTCCAGCCTTTGGGTCTCGGTCCTCGAGGTGAGCAACACATATAGAGGCAACTCTTTAGATGGCGGGATCTGCTTGAGGGGATGCTTCCCTATTGCTATCTTAACCAAATAAAATACATCATGACAAGCATGATGTATTTTATTGGTGGAGTAACAGGGATTCAAACCCTGGACCTCTGCCTTGCAAAGGCAGCGCTCTAATCAGCTGAGCTATTACCCCATACGGATAATCCTATCCGAAACTTGGTGGGGATATGTGGACTTGAACCACAGACCTCGTCATTATCAGTGACGCGCTCTAACCAGCTGAGCTATATCCCCAACGACTCAATTTTACCCCATATCCCCATGAAAATCAAGCCCGATTACCGATTTTCTTGTCACGCTCGATAACTAAACCCGAGCTAAGGCGTGAAGCTCCCATATACTAGACCATTCTGCATAGTTACTCCCCGCACCTTCGCCAGTTCTGATACCGTCAAAAATTCATACCCCTGTGCGCGTAAATCGTCGATGATCGCCGGAATCGCATCGACCGTCGACTGATAAACGTCATGAAACAAGATAATCGCGCCATCAAAAGCATCCTTAACCGCATTGTTACGTACCGTAGGTGCATCACGATATTTCCAATCCAGCGTGTCTACCGTCCAAAGAATCATTGGCTGGCCGATATTTGTTCGTGCTTTTTCAGTGTAAGCTCCATCCCCGTACGGTGGACGCATAAACGGCGTATTATGCCCTAGGATATTCGTAAAAATCTGATTCATGCGCACAGAATCATTTATTAGATCTGCTGCGCTCATCCTCGAAAATGCAGTATGATTCGCCGTATGACTACCGACTTCATGCCCCTCGCTAATCTCTTTCTGCAACTGGTGCGGCGAACGCTCAGCCATATACCCCAAGACAAAGAATGTTGCCCGCACTTGTTTTTGACGTAAATGCATTAAAAGCTGATCTGTTATCGCGCCTGACGGTCCATCATCAAAAGTCAACGCAATTAGTTTTTTCCCCGTAATATCAGGAGTCGGAATTGCGCCGCTCGATATATCGCTATTGCCCTCCTCTCCCGATTCTATGGGACCAAGATTATCTTCCTGACCATTCCTAGCCGCCTGATCTGTATCCTGACCGTCCAGCTCTTCGAGCTTTTCTGGATCGTCCGCAGTCCTCTCCTTTGGCACATCTGTATCCGAATCCTGATCTATGGGCTGAGTCTGGCTAGATATTCCCGCCTGATTTAGCTCCTGACGCAAAAAACCACCCAAAAACCAACCAACTCCATACGACCCCAAAAACATAATAATTAGAAGTGTCACTAGAAAGAATGACTCAAATTTTGAAGTTTGACCCCCTATTATACTCTTTTCGACTCGCCAGGGGTCATATCGATCTCGACTACGCCTATTCGTGCTATTCTCACGAGAGATATTGTCACCACGAGACGTATTGCCCTCATACGGCATGCTGTCTTCATGAAGCATATCACCGCTTGACCTAAATGGCTCATGGGCACCTTTGTCTTTGAGTTTTTTATATTTCTTGGGTTGTTTAGTGATTTCTTGCCCAGTTTTATCCAAGGAGAATGACTTTTGCGTAGATTTTTTTGATCGTGAAGCTTTTAGCTTGATTTTTTGATTACGAAGCTTTTTGTTTGGTTTTTTATGCACTTTTCACCCCTTTTACGGCAAGGTGACATTGCCGAGCCCATTCATACATTGCAATTCCAGCTGCAACCCCCACATTAATAGATCTTGTTGAGCCAAGCCCCTCAATTTCGCGCTTATCATCGACCTCAGCCAATAATTCCCTAGAAATTCCCCCTCCTTCGCTACCGAACACTAACGTGGTATTCTGAACAAATTTTTTACTAGCCAGCGGCTTAGTATCTGGTATATTATTTTCAATCGCTACAATCTCACGACCCCTGTCATGCTGGTCTTTTATAAAACTTTGTATGTCAGGCCAATACACAATTTCCAGATATTTATCCGTGCACATGGCGCCACGTCGATTATATTTGCGCCGCCCTATAATATGGACTTTGTTAGCGTTAAAGTTATTAGCGCTACGCACGATCGTACCAGCATTAAAATCATGATCAATATTTTCGATCGCCACTTCGAGAGCGCTACGCTTTTCTGCGAGACACGCAAAAACTTCTTCATTTGAGAGCCCCTTGTATTCATTCTGTAAATTGCGCGTATCTTCCATTACTAATAATTATATCACCAAACTTAAAGTCGCACCATTATCTACCTCTATACGAAGCTTCTTGGTTAGCATATTATGATTAATACCCGCCACTTTGCTAGAGATCACATTGATAACAAAAAAGTGCCCTGACGGGCACTTAATTAACAGCTTAATTGTGCAATTCATCGAAAGTCAAAGCTTATGTTGCATCTTGTAAAACAAGCTATGCTGTGACTCAAGCTTCCAGCCACAACTGCAACCGACCTAGCTACAATACATATTACTATATATTGCGCATCAATTCCTTCTCAAGAAAGGAGGTAATCCATCGACACGTTCTCGTACCGATGCCTTGTTACGACTTAACCCCAATCATCTCCCCCACCTTAGGCCGCAAAGCGGACTTCGGGTGTTGGCGACTCTCATGGTTTGACGGGCGGTGTGTACAAGACCAGGAAACGTATTCACCGCAACATGCTGATCTGCGATTACTAGCGATTCCGACTTCAAAGAGGCGAGTTTCAGCCTCTTATCCGAACTGGGACCGGCTTTGGTGCGATTTGCTTCACATCACTGCTTCGCTTCGCATTGTACCGGCCATTGTAGCGCGATTCTAGCCCAAGGCGTAAGGGAAATACTGACCTGACATCATCCCCTCCTTCCTCCCCATTACTGGGGCAGTCCTACCAGAAAAATCCAACTGGTTGCAAGGGTTGCGCTCGTTGATGGACTTAACCAAACATCTCACGACACGAGCTGACGACGGCCATGCATCACCTGTCTCGAGGTTCCCGAAGGCACAGTTCTCTTTCGAGAGCCTTCCTCGGATGTCAAGCCTTGGTAAGGTTTATCGTTTACCATCGAATTAAAGATCACGCTCCACCGCTTGTGCTGGTCCCCGTCAATTCCTTTATGTTTTAATCTTGCGATCGTACTACACAGGTGGGATACTTAACGCGTTAGCTTCGCAACTCTGGGGGTCGATACCCAAAACTGCTAGTATCCATCGTTTACGGCGTGGACTACCGGGGTATCTAATCCCGTTTGCTCCCTACGCTTTCGTGCCTTAGTGTCAGAACCGTCCCAGTAACCTGCCTACGCTATCGGTGTTCCTTCTAATATCTACGGATTTCACTCCTACACTAGAAATTCCAGTTACCCCTAACGGTCTCGAGCTTAGCAGTTTAGCTAATAGTCTGAATGGTTGAGCCACCAGATTTCACTAGCTACTTACTATGCCACCTACGCAACTCTTTACACCCAGTCACTCCGGATAATGCTCGGATCCTACGTATGACCGCGGCTGCTGGCACGTAGTTAGCCGATCCTTATTCATAAGTTACCATCATATTTCTCGCTTATAAAAGCAGTTTACAACCCGAAGGCCTTCATCCTGCACGCGGCGTTGCTCCATCAGGCTTTCGCCCATTGTGAAAGATTCCCTACTGCTGCCTCCCGTAGGAGTCTGGGCCGTGTCTCAGTCCCAGTCTGGATGATCATCCTCTCAAACCATCTAACGATCGTCGACTTGGTGAGCCGTTACCTCACCAACTATCTAATCGTACGCAGGCCATTCCCAAACCGGATAAATCCTTTAATCCGAAGATCACATGCGGTATTAGCCACTCTTTCGAGTAGTTATCCCTCAGTTTGGGGTATGTTCCCACGCGTTACTCAGCCGTCCGCCGCTCGTCAGCAGCTTCACTGTGTCTTCGATAACACCTCTCGCTAAAAGCCTAGAGTGTCGAAAACACGGTGAAGCCCTGCTACCGCTCGACTTGCATGTATTAGGCACGCCGCCAGCGTTCATCCTGAGCCAGGATCAAACTCTCCATTAAAGCTACTTATAAAAAGTAGAACTCTATGCTTCCGCAAAATAGCTCGAGCATAGTCAAAAAATTCGAACCAAAGTTCAATAAAAGACTGACGATGATAGAAATCTAAAAAATAGATTTCAAATTGCACAATTAAACTGTTAAATTACTCACTGAGAGCGCGAAATCTGGAAAATTATCTGATAATTCCTCGCAGCCTTCAGATAGTTCCTATTTTAGCGCATAAAATCCCCCATGTCAACACTTTTTTGCGACTTTTTGTGTAAAATCTTTAAAAAATGATAGGCGGCGCTATTCACCCCTGTAAAATGTAGACCAAAAATCCTACTAAACCACCTAAAATTACGCCAACTACCACTTCTGTCATAATGTGCCCTTCAACTACCGGCAAGGTAGTATCGTGATTTTGGCTTAATAAGCGATTCAGAGCCTTCCCTTGTTCGCCCACGGCGTGACGTACATGTAAAGCATCATAAATGACGATGGTTGCACTAGCTAAAGCAAGTGCAAAAATATTAGAATTTATCCCCTCGGCTAATCCAAAATAAATTGTTATTGCACTCATGCACGCCGAATGCCCAGATGGCATCCCCCCCGAGCGAAAGATATAAGCGATCGCCGTCTTAAAATGAGCCATCTCAGGGCGTTTCTTGCGACGCGCTAACCCCTCGATTAATTTCCAAAACTGTGCTATCACGAAACCGCTTACAAAGGCAACTAAGGCAAATATCCCGTCCATACGAATATTATAGCACAAACATATTCGAGATTAACAAATCGGTTAGATTTCATCGTCACTAGCATCACGTCGCTTCGCTAATATAAAGACTACCAAGGCAATCGTAACTATCGGCAAAGATAATACCCATAGATGACGCCTGAGCCATGGTATCTCATCTCCTAGATTCGGCACTTCTATATCTGGTCCCGCGTTTAAATCAATACCTGAACGATCATCGACTTCCTGAAAAGTATTACTATTCGTATGCTCATCATTTGCAACTAAATCATTATGGACGTTATTAGCGCCATCACGGCTAGTGTTTTGATGGCCAGGATTTACTCCCTTGTTATTAATATCCGATGTAGTTCCTCCAGTTTCAAACATACTACCAGTATTCGGACCAGTTTCGCCTGAAGTAGTTTCATCAGGATGCGAATTGACATCCCCAGTATCAGGCATAACCTCATCAGGACCAGGTATCGTATTTCCGGAATCGGTATCTAGATCTTGATCTGTATCGGGATCGGGCGTTGTATTATCAATCTGTTTTAGGGCCGTCAATCGCTGTTCGAGTTCATTGATTTCATCCGCCAGTCGATCACTAGCATGCATCGTCTCGATATTGCGCTTTGCCGTATCAAATGCATATTCTGTGCCTTCAATTTCAGCATAATAACTTTCATCGTTATTTTCTTTGCGACGTTCTAGCTCCTCGACTCGCCTCCTTATTGCGTCGAGATAAGATTCACGAGCTATTTGTGCCATTTCATCATCGTAGCTTAGAGTCCCGCCCGTCGGTGTGACATTATATAAATTCGTAATCGGATCCAGTGAAAACCGACAAGTCATATCTATCTCAGTTGCTGGCGCATGCGCGCAATCTCGATAATCCAATTTACCCCGATACCATACCGGCTCAACCGTAGAATCATTCCAGTTCTTGTATTCAATTGCATAATATATTATATCGGATTGATTAGAATTTAACGGATCACCCCAAGCTATCGGCGCGCTCAGCGTCGTTCCTTTAGTAAAACGTCCATCACGAGCAGTATATTCGGTCCGCCAATTAGTCCAAGTCGCGAGGTCAGATTTTTCACCAAGCGTAGCTAGGGCCGTATCGGCCTGCGCCTCGGTAACACCGTTCCAAAAGTCCAGCGAAGCCATCACATATCGCGAGAATGTCCGCTCCTGATCATCCTCATATTGAAACTCCCATTTCAATTGCCCCATACTAATGCTTAATTCAGTAAAATTCAGTCCAGCAACATTCTGATTCGCGATCACCTCGGGAGCAGCCCCCTGTACCGAGACATCGCCTGACGCCACGATAGGCATCGGCGATACACTACTATGTCTGTTATTCAAATCCATATTAAGCGACCCTGAAACCCCTCCTACGACTCCTAAAATTGATAAAAGTATTGGTATTTTTGTCATAAAATCCCTCTGTTAAATAGTAATGCGGTGAGTATAAAGCAAATTTTTCCAAAACTACAAGCATTAACAATTTAGCAATTTTTATACCTAAATACCAACCAAAAAAGTGCCTTTTTGGCACTTTTTTGACTATTCTAGGCCCTTCTCGGACCATTTAGGTCATTTTTGACCTTCCTCCTCATCGTTGTCCGGCAATACTACGCCAATACTTGCTACCGTATCACCCGCGTTCATCTTCATAATGCGTACACCTTGTGCGGTGCGGCTGAGTGTCGGGATTTCCGACATCGCCACGCGGATCGCCTGGCCCTTAGTCGACATCATAATTACCTCTTTCGCTGCTGGGTCAAGTGTATGTACCGCAACAATTGAGCCAGTCTTATCGGTCACGCCAGCAACACGAATTCCTACCCCACCCCGAGCATGCGTCGCAATCGCCTTAGCAGACGTCACTTTGCCATAGCCATTGGCAGAGACTACGATCAATTTTTGGTCTTCTTCGCGGATTACATCCATCCCTACGACCTCATCTTTTGGCCTGAGGCGGATACCACGCACGCCTCGTGCCGCACGCCCCATACTGCGGACATCCTTTTCGTTGAAACGCATCGCCTGACCAGCAGAGGTAGTAATCACTATATCATTCCCTCCTCCGGTCTCCTGAATCCATTTCAGCTCATCACCAGTATCAAGCTTAATCGCCGCTAGACCGTTCGAACGAATATTCATGAATTCCTTAACCGGGGTTTTCTTGATCGTACCCTTCTTGGTTGTCATAAATAAGAAACCGTCCGGGTCATCACCCTGCTTAATGACGCTAGTCACCCTCTCGTCTGGGTGCATATTGAGAAGATTGACCGCCGCTGTACCCTTCGCAGTGAGGCTAGCCTGTGGTACTTCATAACCCTTCACTCGGAAAATTCTACCCTGATTAGTAAAGAACAGCAAGTCATCATGCGAATTGGCAGTAATAATCTGCGAGACCACATCTTCTTCTTTGGTGGTCATACCTCGTCGACCTTTGCCGCCGCGGCCTTGTCGCTTAAAGTCCCCTTGTGATACCCGCTTTAGATAGCCTGCGGTAGTCATTAAGATTACGCTTTCCTCGTCTGGAATCAACTCTTCTTCGGAGAATTTACCAACCTCATGATTAATAATCTTACTTTTACGCGCATCGCCATATTTTTCTTTAATCGCTGCGAGCTCTTCTTTTACTACTCGTAGAACCTCGTTTTCGTCAGCCAAAATCGCCTCAAGCTTCTTTATCAGCTCATGTAGTTCCTGAAGTTCTGCTTCGATTTTGTCGCGTTCAAGGCCTTGGAGCCTCCTCAACTGCATGGCGAGGATCGCTGCCGCCTGAATTTCGGAAAGACCAAATCGCCCCATCAAGCGCTTATCCGCATCATCATAACTTTCACGGATCGTCTTGATTACTTCGTCAATATTGTCGAGTGCAATCTTCAAACCTTCGAGAATATGTGCACGTTCCTTAGCTTTCCGCAGCTCAAATTCGGTCCGTCGACGAATCACCTTTTGACGGTGCTTAATAAATTCAGCTAAAATCTCCTTTAGCCCCAAGATCCGTGGCTGCACACCATCAACCAAAGCCAACATATTATAATGGAAGGTAGTCTGGAGATTAGTCATCCGGTAGAGCTGGTTGAGAATTTTCTTCGGGAAAGCGTCTTTTTTAAGCTCAACCACTACCCGAATCTTCCCTCGTGCTGACTCGTCGCGCGCATCAGCGATGTGATCTAGTTTTTTGTTCAGAACCAATTCGCGGACTTTCTCAATAAAACCTTCTTTACTCATACCATATGGTACTTCGGTAATCACAATCGCGTAGCGACCATTCTTCTTTTCTTCAATATTCGCTACCGCACGAATCGTCACCGAACCTTTACCAGTCGCATAAGCTTGACGCATCGGCGCGCCACCATAGACTTCCGCCCCAGTCGGAAAATCCGGGCCCTTAACATACTTCAATAGTCCATCTAATGTAATTTCAGGATCTTCAATCTGCGCAATCGTCGCATCTACTACCTCGGTAAGATTGTGCGGTGGAATATTTGTCGCCATACCGACCGCGATACCCATCTGGCCATTCAAAAGAATATTCGGCAAAGCCGCTGGAAGCACCACCGGTTCTTGTTCGCTACCATCAAAGTTATCCCGAAAATCTACCGTCTCCTTCTCGATGTCAGTAAGAAGCTCGGCGCCAACTTTATCCATTCGTGCCTCAGTATACCTCGATGCCGCTGGATCATCACCATCCATCGAACCAAAGTTACCCTGCCCCTCAACCAGGGTATAGCGCATTTTCCAAGGCTGTGCGAGATTCACCATCGCATCATAAATCGAAGAATCACCATGTGGGTGATACTTACCCATCACCTCACCGACAATACGCGCTGATTTCACTGTGGCATGAGGCGCTTTCCAGCCATTTTTATTCATGGCGTATAAAATACGTCGGTTCACCGGTTTGAGACCATCTCGCACGTCCGGCAAAGCACGATCGATAATCACCGACATCGAGTAGCGGAGGAAATATTGCTCCATTGTACTCTCGACATCGCGCTGCTCAACCCCGCCTATCACCTGTCCCTCTAGTACATCATTAGCGTTCCCAGGAACGTCTTTGTTTTGAGACTCGACCCCCTCCACGTCTGCCACACTATGATCATTCTCGGAGCCTAGAGAAGCCTCAGGAGGCGTATTCTGCTTATTTTTATCGTCAATTTCGTCGTTTTTCGCCATTCTTCCTCCTTTCTAAAAGTCTAGCTCGTCCAGATCAACTGTCGCCGCGCCGGCTTGGATGAAACTTTTTCTAAGGTCAACTTGATTGCCCATCAACTTCGTAAAGACCGCGTCAGCCTTTTCAGCATCATCAATATGTACCTGCACTAAGATCCGATTCTCAGGATCCATGGTCGTCTCCCAAAGCTGTTTTGCGTCCATCTCACCAAGACCTTTGAAGCGGTTTTGCGCTGTATAGCCAGCTTGCTTGAAACGTTCCTGGGCTGGGTCGATCTTAGTACCAGCAGCTTTACGTTCGGCGATCTTTTCTTCAATTTTCTTTTCAAGCGCAACCTCATCGTAAACATAATCTATTTTGCGGTTGTTCCCTGTACCCTTAGTGAGACCAAATAGTGGTGGCTTAGCAAGATATACATGTCCCGCCTTGATCACGTCTGGCATATAGCGGAAGAAGAAAGTCATTAGCAATGTCGCGATATGTAGGCCATCGACGTCAGCATCAGTCATAAAGATGATCTTGTGATAACGCAATCCTGCAATATCAAATTGTTCGCCAATCCCCACACCGAGCCCTTTAATCAAACTTACGAGCTCTTGATTCGCTAACATTTTATCTAGACGTGCTCGCTCAGTATTCAATACCTTACCACGAAGTGGTAAGATCGCTTGGATCTTGGGATTACGACCTTCCTTGGCTGAGCCTGCTGCGGAGTTACCCTCTACGATGAAAAGCTCACATTCAGTACGATCACGCGAGCTGCAGTCGGCAAGCTTGCTCGGCAAATTCAAACCCTCGAAGGCGCCTTTACGGATTACGTTGTCGCGAGCCGCACGGGCCGCCTTGCGCGCACGAGCTGCTAAAGTGGCTTTCTGAATAATTTTCTTGGCTGTAGCTGGATTTTCTTCTAGATAATACCCGAAATATTCGGTCATAATCTTATCGACATAGCTACGGACTTCAGGATTACCAAGTTTATTCTTGGTCTGCCCCTCAAATTGCGGATCTGGTAATTTTACTAAAATTACTGCGGTGAGCCCTTCTTTGATATCATCGCCGCTAAGATTGCTCTCCTTTTCTTTTAACAAACCGTTCTTGCGCGCATAATCATTGATCACACGGGTCATAGCGGTACGAAAACCAACTACATGCATCCCACCATCAGGAGTAAGGACATTATTTGCGAATGGCTTGATCACTTCAGCGTAAGTATCGTTATATTGTAGGGCAACCTCGACCTCCGAATCTTCGATCTGTTTATCAACGTAGAAAATACCATCCGAGAGTACTTCTTTCCCTTCATTCAGACGGCGCACATAACTCTGAATTCCGCCTTCAAAATAAAAACTCTCACGCTGACCACTACGCTCGTCGTGTACAGAAATTAATACGCCTTTTGTTAGATAAGCTTGATGCCTAGCATAATGTGAAACCCATTCATAGTCAAAGGTCACAGTTTCTTTAAAAATTGCTGGATCCGGATAAAAAGTGATGCTGGTACCATGTTTAGTGCTACCTTTGGATATATCAAGACCTTTATCCCAAGTCTTACCTTGTATGAACTCAATATGATGCGTCTTGCCGTCTTTCCAAACCTCGGCAATCATCTTGGTCGAAAGCGCATTTACCACGCTCGAGCCTACACCATGTAAGCCCGACGAGACTTTATACCCACCGCCACCGAATTTACCGCCAGCATTTAATACGGTCAATACGGTCTCAAGGGCGGATTTTTTAGTCTTAGGATGAATATCAACCGGGATACCACGACCATTATCGTCTACTCGCACCCCGCCATCGCCCAGCAGGGTAATCTCAATTTTATTACAAAACCCCGCAATCGCTTCGTCGATCGCGTTATCAGCAATTTCTTTAAGGAGGTGATGTAGACCGTCATAACCAGTCGAGCCAATATACATTCCTGGGCGCACTCGCACATGTTCCAACCCCTCCAGGACTTGGATCTGCTCTGCGCCGTATTTTTGCCCATCACTTTTTTGTTTTTCAGACATTCGGATACCTCAGCTTATTACTCCTTTATTATAGCGCAAAGGTTGACCAAGGTCAACCGCTAAGCATGCAACCAATAGTAAAGGAGATACCAAAAATTGGTATATATTCTATATCAACAGAGGCCAGTTCGAGGCTAACCGTATTATAGCTCTTCCCACATCTCTTCAAGCTCGACATATCCCGCCGAATCTAAAACATCTTTGTCTTTTGACCCTGTGCCCTTCTTTTGAGTAGTCGGTACGAACGGCAACCCCTTATCGCGTACCACCTGCGCCAAAAACATATTTAATGCCCCGCTCATACTGATTCCTAGATCGTCAAAAATCTTCTCGGCTTTCTTTTTAGTTAGTTGCTTAGTGCGAAAACAGACCAACGTACGCACTTCTGCTAGCGGTAATTCTGAGCTAGTCTTTTCCTCGGTTTTAGCAGTGGTTTTTGTGGTAGTTTTTACCCGTGGTTTAATCGCCATCTCGGCATCTCCCTTATGTTTTTCACTGATTTTAGTATATTACATTCTATATACATTTACAATATTTTATATATACAATGCATATTATTTGTATATATATTGTATTACGTTTATGGTTTTTATACTTTAAGACATAAGCAATTTAGATATACTTTGTTAATACTTTATATAGATATATAATATCATATGTATATACAATATATAAATAAAGTGATACACCATTTTGAGCACATTTTAAAAACATTTTTGTGCAAAAAAATATAGCGCAGGCATCCGCGCTATGTTTACTTTTAAATTTTGACCTATAGAATCGTCTTAAACTCGCTCTAATCCCGCAAAGATATAGTCACCGTCATCGGTCTCCTGAAAGATCCACTTGTATGTATCGAGGCTCTCCTGATATTTGAGCAACGTTGCTTTTGAGACAGCGTCATCCACCTCGCCACCTTCATGCCAAGCCGAGCCAACATTATAACCACACGGTGCCGTATTCTGGCAGTTGAGGCCTAGCTTAGTGAGCCATCCTTCCGTAGTGCGTTCGCCAACGATCTCATAGAGATACAGCTTATCATCCACACGTTCGGCCCTTAATAGCGTCCGCGCAAAACTAGAACCCAT
>OFGF01001836.1_pt1 | contig 12235 bp, 10 predicted proteins | sample 1521711 | NCBI WGS metagenome assembly OFGF01 (sample SAMEA3504092, study PRJEB24116) | mouse gut metagenome | biome: mouse gut; feature: mouse-associated habitat; material: faeces | place: Denmark | collected 2011 | reverse complement strand
TTCCAAAAGCGTGGGATTTAAACCCCAGGTATTTATGAAAGAGGAAGAACGTGTGGGGGTTGACATGGTCTTAAAAGACGGCAATTTGATTACCAATGTATTCAACCGGCTGATTCGGACATGTTTCTATGCGATTCAGAATAACTGTGGTGGTAAAATACCGGAAGGAGAAGCCTGTGAGGAAATCAGGCTTATGGCGGAAAAAGCAGTTCTCGATTATGAACGTCATATGTATAATCATGAGTTCCATCGGATTTCTTATGTTATGGATGATTTTATACGGTCAATCAATAAGCACTGGGTTAATAATGTAAAGATAGCTGATGCTGCCGATGATGTGGCATTCAGAAAGCAGCTGGTGATTGACTGCTTTTATGCCTGTAAGGTTATGGCTGTTCTGATCCATCCAATTGCACCGGAAGGATGCGAAATGTTCAGGGAATATCTGAATTTGGGAGAGGAATTGTGGGATTGGAATTACATTCTGAAACCGATTTCTGCTTATGTTAAAGATATGGAAAGTCATGAATTGAAGTATCTGGAACCAAGAGTCGATTTCTTCAGGAAGCATAATTGCCAGTTGGGGGAAATGTAATTACGGAAATGACTTAAGCAGAAGGAGAAATACATGACATAAAGTTACGCTCACGACAGATTTAGGCTCATTTAAGAAAAAAACGGTCATGGGAAAAGAAAAGGCTTATAATGGGCTTACATCGAAAGGAGGAGCGCGGCTATGAGGAAGACAATACACATTACCTTGCTGGAATTACTGAAATTACTGAAAAAGAGGGAGTTCCGGTTAGGGCTGATCATGGTGCTGGTTATGGGGGGAGGCATGGCATACGGTGCGTATACGTTCCCGGAGAGTTTTGGGGTACACAATGTAATCGCATTTTTTGGAAACTTTGCCAGTATTTTAATCATGTTTCTGGCGGCAGGAAGCCTGGGGGAAGAATTTGACCTGAAAACGGCCACATTTGTTTTTACTTCAAGAAGCAGAAGAATTCAGATCATCACGGCAAAAATCGGGAGCATAGTGCTGATGAGCATGCTGACAGGTTTATGCGGCGGAATTTTATATGACGCGGCATGGATTCTCTGTAAACAGCCCTGGACCGCAGCTACGCTGCTTGGGAACCTGGGAAAGGAAATCCTGATCTACATGATTTACGGCTTTGCCGTAGGCGCAACGGCAGTGATGATCACCTGCTTTCTGAACACCACCATTACGCCTTTTATTTATCTCATTATACTGTTTTGGGTAATGCCCGGTATTTTGCAGCTGATGGGACAGAAAATAGCAGCCCTGGGAAAGGTAATGGATTATGTGCTGTTCTGTGTGTCCGACCAGTTGCTGATGTATCAGGACTGGAGCATCAAAAATATTGCCGTATTTCTTATTACGGGCATTGCCTTTTCAATGGTCGGTATCACTGTCTTACAGAAAAAAGATATTTAAAGGGCAGAACGATAGCGCAGCAGACCGGATGGTTCGTAAAAACGCAGAATGCGTACTATAGTGCGCATTTCTGCGAAATCTGAACCTGCTGTATGAACAGGCCGTCCCTTATGGAAGTTTCGTGATAAATATGATCGTACCGGTTCAGGATTTCGGACACATTGGAAAGGCCGATGCCATGCCCGTCTCCCTTTGTGGTGATGCCTTTTTTCTGCATCTGGGCCACAGAAAGGCCCTTGTCAACAAAGGTGTTTGTTATGATAAACACAGTGTCCCCATTCATTCTGCCCAGATGGAAATTCAGGATGGGATGTGCAGTTTCCAGGCAGGCCTCCATGGCATTGTCCAGATAAATTCCAAGCATCCTGATGAGGTCAACGGGGTCCATGGCAATGGAATCCGGTTCGATTTCATCCGGAATATCGATGGTTACTTCGATATCCTGATTCACTGCCAGGAGCAGCTTGGTATATAAAATACTCTTCAATTCCAGGATTCTCACACGCAGTAAGTTGTTCAGGGCGCCGTTTTTCTGGGTGAGATTCTTTTGCATCGGCAAAATGGAATCATAGAAAAACCTTTCCATTTCCTCATATTTTTTCTCATCCATATAGGCGGCCAGGCAGGCCATGATGTTGATGTAGTCATGCTTGAAAGCCCGCAGATTGTCATAGACCATTTCCAGATTTCGGGTGTATTCATTCAGGTTTTCCAGATATTCCACTTTTTTCAGGGCTTCATAGTTCTTTCCGGTGGTGTGCAGCACGATAAAGATCATGCTGACTGTAAACAGAAAGTAAAGCACCAGGGAAGAAACCATCAAAAAGTATTCCGTGTGCGTAATCTCTATATTGTCAAAAAAAGAAGCCATGGTGAGAAGCATAAATGCGCAGAGAAGAAGGGTCAGGGCCAGTAAGACAACCAGTTTTCGGCCCATTTTTTCAAACGTGGCTATGAAATACTTCTGCAGCAGCCGTCTGATCAGATACAGAACGGGGAAGCTGGCCATCATCGTGCAGATATGATACAGCAGCATAATAATCAGGTCAGAATTGATGTCTTTCACGGAGACGTCCCCGAACAGATTCAATAGCAACCCCACCATATTTCCTAAAACGCAGTTCAGAATATAACCTATGGGAACGTAAAAAACAGTGTATAATTTTCCGGTAAACTTCGCCAGCAGGGCAGAATTTACCGCCAGTATCATAGGCAGCAGGGGATAAAAGGTCAAATATATCATACAGTAAAAATGTATGAGTAACGAAAAAAAGAGAACGGGATATTTTTTTAAGGAAAGCTGCGGGTGGGTCAATATAAAAATATCACAGGTTATCAACAGCGCTATCATTGCGGAGGCAGTCCAATACAGCAGTTGCATATCAATCTCCTTGAAAGTTCTATGGTCATGCAATGGGGTTCCCGCCAGGGTTTGGCAGGGGATACAGAGCTGCCACCCCGCTATCTGATTATACTGCAATGGGGATAAATTGGCAAGAAAAAACAGTTATGACGGAAAAAGGGGCATTTACGACAGAAACGGAAAACCAGGAATTTTTGCGCTATAATGGATCTCAGACCATGGCACCGGGATGATGGAACCTGGATCATAAAACCTGGACCATAAAATCCGGGGTATAAAACCAGGGAGGATTCCGGGAACTGAATTTTGTGAAAAACTTATCAAAAAAATACAAATTATAGGAGCAGGAGGCGCAGAATGAGAGAGAATTGTGTGTTGAGAGTAAACAATGTGAGCAAAAGGGCAAAAGATTTTCAGATTTTAAATAAAGTATCTTTTGAGCTTGGAAGCGGAGAGATTGTGGGGCTGATCGGGCCCAATGGAGCCGGGAAAACCAGTATCATGAAAATCCTGGTGGGACTGACCAGAAATTATACGGGCGAAGTGGATTTAAGCGGTGTCAGGGACATCGGCTGTATGATTGAAACACCCAGTTTTTATCCGTACAATACGGGATATCAGAATCTGATGTACTTTGCCGGATTAAACGGCGTGGGAAAAAAGAAGGTAAAAGAATTGCTGGAACTGTTGGGACTTGCGGACGCTGCACATAAGAAGGTCAAGGCATATTCCCTGGGCATGAGGCAGCGGTTGGGAATTGCCCAGGCTTTATTAAAGGATCCGGATGTCCTGGTACTGGATGAACCCACCAATGGACTGGACCCGGAGGGGATTTACGAAGTCCGCGAATATATCCGGAAAATCGCGGAGGAAAAGAACATCACCGTATTGATTTCAAGCCACCTTCTGGGCGAACTGGAAAAAATGTGCCACAGGGCAATCATGATCAAAAAAGGGGAAGTCATCCGGTTCATGGATTTTGGCGAAGACAGCAGGGAGAAACAGATCACCTATGTAATGGAAAGCCTGGATACGGAAAACGCCCGAAAAATTCTCCAGGACAACGGATATGATGTGGCTTCCCAGGATGGGCAGGCAGTGCGGATCCGGATTAGCGCAGACGAAAAGAAGGATGTGGCAAAATTACTGGCATCCCACAATGTGGTAATGACAGGGCTTTATGAGGCAGGAGAAACCCTGGAACATACATTTCTGGAACTGATGAAGGACTGAGGCGAAGGGCTTCCTTTTTTCCAGGACAATGGGATCCCGGTGGAGCACGGATTCTGCCGTTGACAAAATTCAGGCATTTTGTATAATATGATACCAGGGTAAGGAGAAAATGCTGTATGTTGAAAATATATATATGTGAAGACATGGAAGCGGAACGAGATAAAATACAGCAGGTGATTGAAAACATTGTCCTTATGGAAGACCTGGACATGGAACTGGGCTGTGTTTCCGAAGATCCGCATAAGATCCTGGAAAAAGTGAAAAAAACACAGGAGGTTGGAATTTATTTTCTGGATATTGCCCTGGGTACGGATATGACAGGACTGACCCTGGCACAGGAAATCAGGAAATATGATCCCAGAGGCTTTATTATTTTTGTTACCACCCATTCGGAAATGAGTTACCTGACCTTCATCTATAAATTAGAGGCTCTGGATTTCATTTTGAAGGATGTTCCTGAGGATTTGGGAAAAAGAATATATGACTGCATGATCAAGGCGAACCAGAGATTTGCGTCTGTTCATAATAAAGTACATGCGAATTTTTCCGTGAAAGTGAATGAAAAGGTATTTACAGTAGACTACGACGATATTCTCTTTTTTGAAACATCACCCAATGTACACAAGATCATTTTACATTGCAAAAATCGCCAGATGGAATTTTTAGGGAAAATAAAAGAGATTGAAAGAGAAGTGGATGGGCGGTTTTACCGCTGTCACCGGTCATTTCTGGTGAATAAGGACAATATCAGGGAGATTGATTTCCAGAATCGTGTGATTTACATGGTCAATGGGGATGAATGCCTGCTTTCGTCCCGGATGATGAAAGGGTTAAAATAAGAAAGCCATGGCTGAAACCCGGTGACTGGTCTTTTTCAGGGGACGGCATGAAAGCCTGTGGATTTTCAAATGCCGTCAGGATAACATAATATGGAATAGGGGTTCACGGTGAACCGACCGGAATATCAAAAGAGGATGGCTGTAACGGGCTGTCCTTTTTTGCAGTCAATGTCATATTGTTGAAACATATATGTTATATGATAAAAAGAGTTTGCATAACAAGGAGAAAAGATATGGCAGCCATTCTGATTGTGGAAGATGACAAGATGACAAATGATGTAATCTGCGACTATTTATGTGATGCGGGACACATGGTATATCAGGCTTTTGACGGGACGGAAGCGCTGAAGCGAATGGAGGAGGAAGAGGTAGAGCTTGTCATACTGGACATTATGCTTCCTCACACAAACGGCCTGCAGGTGTTAAAGGAAATACGAAAAACCAGCATGATTCCTGTTTTGATGCTGACAGCGCTGAGTGATGAGGGCACGCAGATCAGCAGCTTTGACTCCCTGGCAGATGACTATATCACAAAACCTTTATCCATGGTTCTGCTGGGGAAGCGGGTTCTGGCGCTGCTGCGCCGGTCAGGAAAAATGGCCGGAAGAGACTTGTGGGAATATGAAGATATCAAGGTGGATTTTAATGGCTACCTGGCTGGGGATATGGGGGGTACGGGCCCTGCTGGGGGTGCAGATCCTCCAAATCGTTGTGGCTATCATCCCCGGGGAGCCGGTGGAGCTGGCGCCAAAGGAAATACAGCTGCTAAAGCTGCTGATTCGGAATGCGGGGCGGGTTATGACACGGGAAAAACTGATTGACGGAGTCTGGGGACTGGACGCCCCGCTCTTTGACCGGACAATTGATACCTATATTCGCAGAATACGGCAGAAACTGAACCTGGACTGTATTACAACCGTAAAAGGCGTGGGGTATCGCTTTGAGGTGCGGCCATGAAAAAGATGAAGCTGTTTCCCAAAACGTTTCTATATGTGTTTTCTCTGATGGCCGTCATTACACTGATCAGTCACGCCCTGTTCTTTTTTTTCATGCCTATCGTATATACAGGTCAGAAGGAAGCAGTGTTCAGGGATGTGAAGACCCGGCTGCTGGAGGAATTAAAGGATATTTCATACGATTCGCGGCACAAAATAGAGAGTGTGGTGAGAAAATACGCACTCCGGAACCAGATGGGTATCTTTGTAAACTATGCAGGCCAGACTTATAACTTTATGGTAAGCCCCTTTGTTTCCCATGACCGTGGCGTTGGTGTACAAGGGGAATTTGAATCCGGCTGGAAAGTGCAGACTGACGAGGAGACAGCCCCGGAATATGTTTCCCGGGATTTTTACCAAAAGACCAGTTCAACATTGTCCTGCGGCACTGGTTTTCGGACAAAGGAGGGGGAATCCGGCTACCTTGTCCTGCTTTCCACGCTCCAGCCGGTGGATGAAGCCAAAAGTGCCGTGGTGATATTGCTGCCGTTTACACTGCTGTTGTCTTTGCTGCTGTCGGGCCTTTTTGCCCTGGTGTATTCTAAAAAAATTACGAAACCACTGTCGGATATATCCAAGGTCACGGAAAGAATGAAGGAGCTTGACAGATCAGCCATCTGCCGGGCAGAAACCCGGGATGAAATCGGGGCGCTTTCCGAGAATGTCAATAAGCTTTATGAGAGTCTTCTGGCCACCATTGAAAACTTACAAAAAGAAAATATACGGGTCAGTGAAGCGGAAGCCGCAAAGATAGACTTTCTGCGTGCTGCTTCCCATGAACTGAAAACTCCTGTGACGGCGCTGTGCGGGATGCTGGACAACATGATTATGGGGATAGGACGCTACAGGGACGGGAAAACATCCCTGCCTGTCTGTAAAGATATGGCGGGCAGATTCGGCGTGATGATACAGGAAATCCTGGATGCGTCCAGACTGAACTTTACTTTTGAAAGCGAAACCATGGAAGAAGTAAGACTGCAGTCCTTTGTAGAACAGCTGCTCATTCCCTACCGGCTGATTGCAAAATCAAAGGAGGTCCGGATAAATACGGATTTTTCGGATGATTTTTCCGCAAAATTTCCAAAAGCCGCAATGGAAAAAGTCCTGTCCAATCTTCTTTCCAACGCGGTCAAGTACACGAAAACGCAGGGTATGGTGAGGATTTATTTTGCAGGTAAAAGCATTGTGGTGGAAAATGAATGTCCCCCCATTTCCCCCAATGATATGCCCCACATCTTTGAGCCGTTTTACCGGCCGGATTTTTCACGGAGCAGAAACGGTATCGGCGAGAATCCCAATGGAGGAAATGGTCTGGGACTGTATCTTGCCGCAAAAATTTTAAACACCCTGGAATACCCATATGATTTCAGTCCATTTTTTTCGCTGGATGATGAGAAAAAAAGCGGCATGCGTTTTACCATATTTTTCTCCCCAAATGAATAATAAAGAGTTTTTTCTGCGCCATTGAAACATTGGTGAAAGATACATTCCACATTGATGAAACATATATAGGATATGATGTAGGGGTCAAAATACCTTTTGACTCTGAGAAGGGGGTAAAGATTGAAAATTGAAAATTTTCAATCCCAAATTTGTGTCTGCGCGGCATCCACAAATTTGACATGCGCAAAAGGCCGCGCAGAAATGGGGTAAACTATGCAATTGTGGAAACGGGCGGGCCTATATGTCTGCCGCAAAAAAGGAAAAACACTGCTATTGTCTCTTATGATTTTTCTGCTGTCGTCCTTTGGCGTTACCGGACTGCTGCTGCGGAGCGCCGTGGATTCGGCCATGACGAAAACCAGGCAGAGCCTCAAAGGAGCTTTCCGGGTGGCGCCGGATATGCAGAACAGTGACAATGTGGAAGTGGACCAGGAAGAGGGACAGACCAGTATTCGTTATGTGGGCAAGCCGTTAAATGAAGAAGTGGCGGAAGCAATCCGGCGCAGCCAGAACATTGACAACTACGATATTGTAATAAAAAGGGAGGCGATGCTCCCAAACCACATAAGTCTTGTTGACTATAACGGGAAATATCTGGAGGACCCGGTTGCAATGCACCTGGTGTCGGTGGAAGCCCATACAGAGGGCAGGTATGCCGGGGATTTTCAGAAGGAGCGGCTGCGGCTGACCGAAGGGGAACTGGTGACGGTGGATGATCAATATGCGGCGGTGATCAGCACAAAACTGGCCCTGCAGAATCAGCTGGAAATCGGGGACGAAATCGGGATTTCCCCGCAGGAAGGTTTTGCAGGGCGGGAAATCCGTGTGACGGTCAAAGGACTGTTTACAGTGGAGGAAAAACAACAGGATACGGATGTGGCTGCGCCGGTTTTTCTGCTGGAAAACCGTATATTTATTGACAGTACAAGCGCCGGGGTGATGGCAGGGGAAACAGGCGCCGATTATATAGATTTTTTTGTAGAGGATCCGGCGCATGTGCCGGCCATGATAGAGGAAATTCAGAACCTGGAAGAGATAGACTGGAAATCATTTGCAGTCACGGCCCACATTGAGGAATATGAAAAAATAGCGGATTCCCTGGGGGACATGAGCGTCCTTTCAGATACCCTGCTGATCATCTCTGTTGCCCTGAGCACAGTGGTTTTATCGCTCACACAGATCCTTTTTCATAGATCCCGGGAGCATGAAACGGGAATCCTGCTGTCCATAGGGATTTCAAAGGCAGAAATCGTGCAGCAGCATTTTATGGAGATGGCAATGACATCCCTGGCACCCTTTGTAGTGTCATTTGTGTTCTGTATTTTGGAATTTTCTTTTTATATGGCAGCGCTGAACATAGAGGGAACGATGGACATGGGGCTGGCCCTTTCTGCCATGCTTCTGACCTTTGGCTGGGGAAGCACTGTGCTGCTTGTATCCGTGCTTCTGTCCAATTTATGGCTGATGCGTTTTCAACCGAAGCGGATTTTTTCCAAACTGAGTTAGTACTACAGCGAACTTGACTGATATTTGCGCGAAGCGCGCAGGGAGGTAAAGGTATGAGTATTGTTAAGAGAGCAGTTCTGTATGTTTCACGAAAATGGCAGCAAAGCCTTATTATCCTTTTGGTATTATTTGTGGTCTGCATTTCCGCATTGATTGGTTTCTCTGTGCTGAAGGCATCCCGGAGGGCCGCGGTAAATTTACGGCGGCAGCTTGGAGGAACATTCTGCATGGAAATTGACATGGATAACCCGGCCAACATGAAGAGCGCTGAATTTGGAGGACAGGAAAATTTCAGCGCAAGTTACTATGCGGGAGAATTCTTAGACTATAATGTGATTGAAGAAGTTATGAAAACTCCCGGAATCTCCCAGTACAGCGCAACCGCCAAGGCAGTGGCGAATCTGAAATCCGCTGCGGGAGAATATTACGACCTGGTGGAGAATGAGCAGAATTACTTTGTCTCCTACAATTCTTTCAATCCGCATATGGCGCCGGTACATGGATGGACTTCCCTGGACCAATGCTCTTATTTTGCCAATCATCTTTTGGAAGTGACCCAGGGCAAACCGTTTACAGAGGATGGGGCAGGGCAGGCCATTATCAGCCGTCAGCTGGCAGAATTAAACCAAATTGAAATCGGCGACAGACTCACGCTGGAATGGAACCGTGAAGTGTTAGGCTTTGACGTTCCGGAGGGAAAACAGGAGTGCGTATTTGAAATTGTGGGGCTGTTTGAAATCTGCGGGGAACAGCAGGTCAACCAGTTTACGCTACCCAGGCAAATGCTGCAGAACTGGGTATTTGTCGATTCCCATACACTGATGGATTTCATGGGCAGATATCTGGAAAACATGGGGGAAAAGACGGGATATGAGAAAGTGATATTCAGCGTCAATGACCCGGCGGAGATGGATTCCATCATCAAAAACATCCGGGAAAACAAGGATATTAACTGGGACTGCTTTAAAATCACCCAGGAAAACACAGACTACCGGAACGCGGAAAAGGCACTGAAGGGCATGGATGAGGGCATCCGGATCATGATTCTGGTGATAACCGCTGCAGGAATGGGAGTTTTGGTCCTGCTGACTGGCATATGGGCAAAGTCCCGGATTTATGAGACAGGAATCCTGCTTTCGGTGGGAAAAAGCAGATGGGGAATTCTGGCACAGCGGATTACGGAGACCGTACTGATTACCGTTCTTGCATTTGGCATTTCCTGTTTCTGGGGCAATATGGCGGCAGACAAAGTGGGCAACCGGCTTCTTGCACAGGCAAACGAGCAGAACAGGGAGCAGACAAATTCCCATACGGAACTGCGGATTGCAGCCGACAGTTCTGATTTAGAGCCTGTTTTTGCGGCTCCTGAGGTGGAAGAACTGGACGTAAGCATGTCTGCGGATATCCTGGCAGCAGCCTGCGGACTGGAACTGCTGGTAGTATTGCTGTCCATATGCGCAGCAGGCATTCCGGTCATGAGGATGGAACCCAGGGCCATTCTCACAAAACATGAATAACACACAGCGCGGGGAGGACATGACAATGAGCATTTTGGAAACATGTAATATGAGCTATTCCTACGGGGGAAACAAGACGGTTCTGAGAAAGATATCCGCTGCCTTTGAGGCGGGGAAAATCTACGCCATTCTGGGGCCTTCCGGGTGCGGGAAGACAACCCTGCTGTCCCTGCTGGGGGGCCTGGACAGCCCCTCCGAAGGACAGGTGCTGTATCAGGGAGAAGACATCCGGAAAAAAGGACTTGCCTGGCACCGGAAACACAATGCGGCCTTTATCTTTCAAAGCTATAATCTGATTGACTATATGACAGCTGCGGAAAACGTGGCGCTCACTTCCGGAGTACCGCCGCTGCCTGTTTTGGAGCGATTAGGGCTCACCAGGGAAGAAGCGGGGCGCAATGTGCTGAGACTCTCCGGCGGACAGCAGCAGCGGGTGGCAATCGCCCGGGCGCTGGCCAGAGACGCAGGCATCCTTCTTGCGGATGAGCCCACGGGTAGTGTCGCATTAGTACAACACTACCCGAAAGAAATACCCGTGATATTGTTTTCGCTGTCAATCCTGATTTCCTTAATCACGGACCGCCACAGTGTACGCTTTTCTTCACGGGTGAGCGTTTCATAAATATTTTTAAAATCAGCTTGCAGCAGCTTTTCCACGGCTGAAAAGTCGGGCGGCGTTTCTTCTGCTGCGGGTTCCGGGAGCTGCCGGAGTGCTGCCGTATATATTTCATAGTCCTTCTTGTATTCGTCAATGTCAATCAGTTCATTCACATACAATTCTTTTAATTTTGTCAGCTTTCTTTTCAGGGTCGCTTTATCTGTCCGCAGGGCAGCTTTTTTCTTTTCTGCCGCTTTTACTTCCCATTCAAGCCGGACCCGGTTCAGTTCGGATTCCAGATTGTCAAAAAGCCATTTTTCAATCACGTCTTCCCGTGCTTCCGATTTGTGAGAACAACGCCCACGCTGAAAGTGCTGGTTGCAGCGATAATAATACGCCCGGTTGCCGCCTGCTACACGCCCCACCATGTTGTGGTTACATTCAGCGCATTTCAAAATTGATGTAATACTCCTTTCTCTATAGCAAATGTTATTTATAATATGACTTATTTATGAGTAAATATTTCATTTATTACCAGTTTTGATCGTAAATATATCCATTCAAGTTTTAAAATAAAATATAGTGCTTTATATCTCCTACTAAAAAAAAACTTTAAAGGAATTCTTTCATATATTGGAATCTTTGTATTCAAAAGATAGTTACCCGCTGTTTGTACAAACTGATTTTTTGAAATCACTCGAAATAAATGAAATGTTTGTGACGTTCTTAAATCATTTTGCAGTATTCGATAAAGAGCCAACCATATACATGACAAATAAAAATTGTAAAAGGCAGTGATATTTTCATTTGTATCATAATTTAATTCACATAAATACTGATAAAGTGTTGGTCTGACTGTCAATAATGATTTAATAGTATTTATATCAGGTGTATGAACAACACTTTTTATGTTAATTCTATATTGGTAAAATGAATGGTGTGTATAATACATTTTGTTTGCATTTGCAATAATTGGCAATAACTGTAGCAAATCTTCCCCTTGACGTATATCACTGTAATTTTCATTAATTTTGACCTGATTATGAAATAATGAGCGTCTACACACTTTTGTACATAATGAATTAATTTCCGATGAAGAAATAATCTTTTCAAATACATCTTCCTTCGTAACCATTCCTTCTGGAAATATTGACTTTTTCTGTTCCTTTTTAATATTATTGTTTGCATACATATGCACAAAATCAAATAGAATAACATCAAGATTGTATTTTGTTATTTTTTTCTGTAAAAAATCCAATGTTCCCTCAGCAATTGCATC
>OFGF01001834.1_pt1 | contig 12260 bp, 8 predicted proteins | sample 1521711 | NCBI WGS metagenome assembly OFGF01 (sample SAMEA3504092, study PRJEB24116) | mouse gut metagenome | biome: mouse gut; feature: mouse-associated habitat; material: faeces | place: Denmark | collected 2011 | reverse complement strand
CTGGGGGATGTGCCCATCCAGCGCCTGACGCCTCAGCACCTTCAGCAGTATTACAGTATGCTTATGCAGGAAAAGGGTCTGTCTGCCAACACCGTGCGGCGGCACCACGATTTGCTCTCCTGCGCCCTGCACATGGCGATGCGGCAGGATATGATTCTTCGCGGTCCCACCGAGCGGGTGGAGCCTCCGCGGGTCATTCCCCACGAGGCCAGCTACTACAGTCCTGCCGATTTGAAGCGCCTGTTCCATATGGTGGAGGGCCACTGGCTGGAGGTGGCGGTGAAGCTGGCGGGCACCCTGGGCCTGCGGCGGGAGGAAATCTGCGGCCTGCGCTGGACCAGTGTGGACTTTCAGCAGCGAAAGATTCACATCAAGGAGGCCCGCACCGCCGCCGGACAGGAGCGGATGCGCCGGATCGTGGCGGAGGGCCACGCCCTGGCCATGCACAGCTGGAGCCACGACTATAAAAAGGTTTACGCCTCGGTGGAGGGCTTCCTGGAGGACTTTTACAGGCTCTACCAATACATACACGAGGTGACGGGGGAGTACCCCGCCCTGTTCCGCTTCCCCGGCGGGAGCATTAACGGCTATGACCGGGGGGTGTACCAGGAGATCATCGCGGAGATGACCCGCCGGGGCTTCGTCTACTTCGACTGGAACGCCTCCGCCCAGGACGCGACCGTCTACCCCCGGCCCGCCTGGGACATCTCCGCCGACTGCCTGAAGGGGATCGGGCGGGAGCTGGTGGTGGTGCTGGCCCACGACAGCGGGGCCCGGGGCACCACCGTGGACGCCCTGCCCGCCGTCATTGAGGGCTACCGGAACGCGGGGTATACCCTGGAGGCCCTCCACCCCGGCGTGGAGCCGGTGCACATGGGCTATCCGAAGATCCGGTGAACGGGGCGGGAGGCCCCGCCGCCGGGGAGCAGCTTGCGGAAGAACGCCGGGACGCGCCGATTTTCCATTGCGCTCCCGGCGTTTTTGTGGTATAGTCAATCAGCGGGCATCTGACCCGCTGACGCGCGAAGCGCGCTTGATTCCCTATGACGTGCAGGCCAAGGCCGCGAACGCGGCCTCCAGCGGCGAGGAATCGCCGCTGGGTTCAAACGTATCATATGATACGTTTGAACTTGCTTGACGATAAAATGCTTCCCCACAGAAAACCGCGAAGGAGACTTGCGTATGCGTTCCGACAACGTGAAAAAGGGCATACCCGCCGCCCCCAACCGCTCCCTGTTCTACGCCCTGGGCTACACCAGGGAGGAGCTGGAGCGGCCCCTCATCGGCGTGGTGTGCTCCTATAACGAGATCGTCCCCGGCCACATGAACCTGGACAAGATCGCCGAAGCGGTGAAGGCAGGCGTCCGGGCCGCCGGGGGCACCCCCGTGGAGTTCCCCGCCATCGCCGTGTGCGACGGCATCGCCATGGGCCACGTGGGCATGAAGTATTCCCTGGTCACCCGGGATTTGATTGCCGACTCCACCGAGGCCATGGCCATGGCCCACCAGTTCGACGGGCTGGTGATGATCCCCAACTGCGACAAGAACGTGCCGGGGCTGCTCATGGCGGCGGCCCGGGTGAACATCCCCACCATCTTCTGCTCCGGCGGGCCTATGCTGGCGGGAAGGCTCAACGACGGGCGGCGGACCTGCCTGTCCCATATGTTTGAGGCGGTGGGGGGCTACTACGCCGGAAGGCTGGACGAGGCGGGGGTGGAGGAGTACGAGGAGAACGCCTGCCCCACCTGCGGCTCCTGCTCCGGAATGTATACCGCCAACTCCATGAACTGCCTCACCGAGGCCATCGGCATGGGGCTGAAGGGGAACGGCACCATCCCCGCCGTGTGGTCCGCCCGCCTGCGGCTGGCCAAGCACGCCGGAATGCAGATCATGGAGCTGGTGAAGCGGGACATACGGCCCCGGGACATCATGACGAAGTCAGCGTTCCACAACGCCGAGACGGTGGACATGGCCCTGGGCTGCTCCACCAACACCATGCTCCACCTGCCCGCCATCGCCCACGAGTGCGGCATCGAGCTGGATCTGGATAGGAGCAACGAGATCTCCTCCCAGACCCCCAACCTGTGCCATCTGGCCCCGGCGGGGGACACCTACATGGAGGACCTGGAGGGCGCGGGGGGCGTCCACGCCGTCATGGCGGAGCTGGACAAAAAGGGCCTGCTGGACACGTCTGTCATGACCTGCACCGGCAAGACCCTGGGGGAGAATCTGGCGGGCGTGGTCAACCGCAATCCGGAACTCATCCGGCCCATCGAAAACCCCTACTCCCCCGACGGCGGCATCGCCGTTTTGAAGGGCAATCTGGCCCCGGAGGGCTGCGTGGTGAAGCGTTCCGCCGTGGCCCCCGAGATGATGCGGCATGAGGGCCCCGCCCGGGTGTTCAACTCGGAGGAGGAGGCCATCGAGGCCATCTACGCCGGGAGGATCGCGGCGGGGGACGTGGTGGTGATCCGCTACGAGGGCCCCAAGGGCGGCCCCGGTATGCGGGAGATGCTCAACCCCACCTCCGCCATCTGCGGCATGGGCCTGGGGGAGTCGGTGGCCCTCATCACCGACGGGCGGTTCTCCGGGGCCACCCGGGGGGCGTCCATCGGCCACGTGTGCCCCGAGGCCGCCCAGGGCGGGCCCATCGCCTTCGTGGAGGAGGGCGACCGGATCGCCATCGACATACCCGCCTGCAAGATCGAGCTGCTGGTGGACGGGGACACCCTTGCCGCCCGGAAGGCGGCCTGGACGTGCCCCGAGCCGAGAATCAAGACGGGCTATCTGGCCCGGTACGCCAAGCTGGTCACCTCCGCCGCCCGGGGCGCGGTGCTGGAGTAACCGTCAAATTCAATTCCCGCAGGGCGGCTGTTCCGGCCGCTTTGCGGGAATTTGAAGCGTTTTCCAAATATTTTTTAACAGAAACGAGCTGATCGCTTTGAATATCATCATCGCCGGGGCGGGCAAGGTGGGGGGCACCGTGGCGGAGCACCTCTCCCAGGAGGGCCACAGCGTCACCATCGTGGACATGGCGGACAAGACGCTGGAGCGGCTGTCCAACCAGCTGGACGTGATGTGCGTGAAGGGGAACTGCGCCTCCCGGGACCTGCTGCTGGAGGCGGGGGCCAGGGACTGCGACGTGCTCATCGCCGCCACCGCCTCCGACGAGATCAACCTGCTGTGCTGCCACTGCGCCCACAACATCGGCGTGCCCTACACCGTGGCCCGGGTGCGGGGCACCGAGTACGCCAACGATCTGGACACCCTGAAGCGGGATCTGGGCATCACCATGCTGATCAATCCGGAGTTCGCCTCGTCAGTGGAGATCTCCCGGCTGCTGCGCTTCCCCTCCGCCGCCAACATCGACACGTTCGCCCGGGGCCGGGTGGAGCTGATCTCCTTCCACGTCCAGGAGACGGACTTCCTGGCGGGGCGGTCGCTGGCCTCCCTGTCCTCCAAGATCCAGGGCCTGCCCATCCTGTTCTGCGCCGTGGAGCGGGGGGAGGACGTGTTCATCCCCAACGGCTCCACCGTGCCGGTCAAGGACGACCGGGTGTACCTGGCGGGCACGCCCAACGGCATCCACCAGTTTTTCAAGCTGCTGGGGCGGCACACCCACCGGATCCGCAATGTGTTCATCATCGGCGGCGGGCGGATCGCCTTCTACCTGCTGGTGCAGCTGGAGCGGCTGGGCATGAGCTGCAAGGTGGTGGAGCGCAGCGACGCCCGGTGCCGCGCCCTGGCGGAGGAGTTCCCCCACTCCCTTGTCATCCACGGGGACGGCACCGACCCGGAGCTGCTGGAGGAGGAGCGGATGGCCGCCAGCGATGCCTTTATCGCCCTCACCGACCGGGACGAGGACAACCTGATCATCTCCCTCTACGCCCACCAGGCGGGGGTGTCCAAGGTGGTGGCCAAATCCAACCGGCAGAACTACACCTCCATCGCCCACTCCGCCGGGGTGGAGTCCATCGTCTCCCCCAAGCTCACCACGGCGGGGCAGATCCTGCGGATGATCCGGGGCCTGCAAAACTCCAAGGGCAGCGCGATGACCGCCCTGTACCGCATCGCGGAGGGCCGGGCGGAGGCCATGGAGTTCGTGGTGGCCCCCGCCACCCAGCATTTAGGGGTGCCGCTGAAGGACCTGCGGCTGAAGAAGGGCGTGCTCATCGCCGTCATTGTCCGGGGGGGCAGGGTGATCATCCCGGAGGGCTCCACCACCCTGGAGAGCGGGGACAACGTGATCGTGGTGGCCAGGGACAGTGGCATTTTGGATCTGAACGACATTTACGAGGGCGGCGGCCTGCGGGCGGGGGGCTGAGGCGATGAACTTCAAGCTGGTTCTGCGCATCACGGGCTTCACCCTGCTCATCGAGGCGGCGGCCATGCTGCTGCCCATGGGGGTGGCCCTGCTGTACGGGGAGAACCCCATCCCCTTCCTGTCCTCCATCCTCATCATCCTGGCGGCGGCCTGCGTGCCCGTGTTCCTGCTGAAGCCCAAGAAGGACTTCTTCGCCCGGGAGGGCTTCTTCACCGTGGGGCTGATCTGGGTGCTGTTCGGGGTGTTCGGCGCGCTGCCCTTCTGGTTCTCCGGGCAGTTCGGGCCCTATGTGGACTGCTTTTTTGAGACCATCTCCGGCTTTACCACCACCGGGGCCACCATCCTCACCGCCATCGAGGGCCTGCCCATGGGCCTGCTGTTCTGGCGGTCCTTCACCCACTGGCTGGGGGGGATGGGGGTGCTGGTGCTCACCGCCGCCCTGCTGCCCTTTCTGGGGATCAGCTCCAACCACCTGATCCGGGCGGAAAGCCCCGGCCCGGTGAAAAGCAAGCTGATGCCCCGGGCCTCCCAGTCCTCCAAGATTCTGTACGCCATCTATCTGGCCCTGACGGCGGTGGAGGCGGTGCTGCTGCGGCTGGCGGGGCTGGGGTGGTACGACGCGGTGACCCACGCCATGTCCACCGCGGGCACCGGGGGTTTCTCCCGGATGAACGCGTCGGTGGGGGCCTTCGGCAACCCGGCGGTGGAGATCATCATCACCGTGTTCATGCTGCTGTTCTCGGTGAACTTCGCCGTCTACTTCCTGATTCTCACGGGGAAGGCGCGGCAGGCGTTGAAAAGCGACGAGCTGCGGTTTTTCCTGATCATGGTGGCCCTGGCCACCGCCGCCATCGCCTGGAATATCCGGGACCTCTACCAGGGCGTGGGGGAGTGCGTGCGGTACGCGGCCTTCCAGGTGGCGTCCATCGTGTCCACCACCGGGTTCTCCTCCGCCAACTACGACCTGTGGCCCGAGTTCTCCAAAATGCTGCTGGTGGTGCTCACCTTCATCGGGGCCTGCGCCGGCTCCACCGGGGGCGGCATCAAGTGCAGCCGGATCCTGATCCTGATCCGCTCCGCCGCCCGGGAGGTGCGCTCCATCATCCACCCCAGGGCGGTGTCGGTGGTGCGGCTGGACGGGGCACCCCTGCCGGAGGCCACCCTCCACACCACCCAATGCTATTTCATCATCAACCTGTTCCTGGTGTTCGGGGCGGCGGTTGTGGTGGGGCTGGACAACTTCTCCTTCGGCACCACCCTCACCGCCGTGATCACCTGCATCAGCAACGTGGGGCCGGGGCTGGAGCTGGTGGGCCCGGCGGGGAATTTCGCCGCCTTCTCCGTGCTGAGCAAGCTGGCGTTGTCCTTCCTGATGGTGCTGGGGCGGCTGGAGATGTACCCCATTTTGGTGCTGTTCAGCCGGAGCGCGTGGAAGCGGTCCTGACGGCTTTGTTAAAAAAATATCATGCGCCTTTTCGCCTATTGGGTGAAAAGGCGCATTTTTATCTTGCAAATCTTCCCTGTCTTGTGTAAAATAACAGGTAGAAAAACGCCGTCCCTCCGGGCGGTCAAGAGAGGAGCAATGCCGTCTATGGGTACGCAGCAATTATTCTGGCTGGGGCTGGCGGCGGGGGTTCTGGCCCTGCTGTTCGCCGTGTTCCAGGCCAAACGGGTGCTGTCCTTCTCCGAGGGCACCGACGCCATGAAGAAGATCGCCTCCGCCATCCGGGAGGGGGCGGACGCCTACCTGCGCCACCAGTACGCCACCGTGTTCAAGGTGTTCGCGGTGGTGTTCGCCGTCCTGGTCCTGCTGTGCGTGTTCCGCCGGCTGGACAACTGGTTCATCCCCTTCGCCTTTCTCAGCGGGGGGGTGTACTCCGCCCTGGCGGGGTTTGTGGGCATGAAGGTGGCCACCGCCGCCAACGCCCGCACCGCCCAGGCCGCCTCCGAGAGCCTGAACCGGGGGCTGAACGTGGCCTTCTCCGCCGGGTCCGTCATGGGCTTTACGGTGGTGGGGCTGGGCCTGCTGGACGTGTCCATCTGGTTCCACATCCTGAAGTACATCGCGGGCTACGATGCCCCCCAGATCGCCCAGACCATGGTGATGTTCGGCATGGGGGCCTCCTTCATGGCCCTGTTCGCCCGGGTGGGCGGCGGCATCTTTACCAAGGCCGCCGACGTGGGCGCGGACCTGGTGGGCAAGGTGGAGGCGGGCATACCCGAGGACGACCCCCGCAACCCCGCCACCATCGCCGACAACGTGGGCGACAACGTGGGCGACGTGGCGGGCATGGGGGCGGACCTGTACGAGTCCTACGTGGGCTCCATCCTGGCCACCTTCGCCCTGGGGGTGGCGGCCTACTCCGGCTCCGGCAGGGCGTGGGAGGCCATGCTGCTGCCCATCCTCCTGGCGGCGGTGGGGATCGTGTGCTCCATTTTGGGCTCCTTCCTCATCAAGACCCGGGAGGGGGCCTCCCAGCGGGAGCTGCTGGGCACGCTCCGGAAGGGCACCTACACCGCCGCCGTGCTGGCGGCCGTGCTGGCGGCTCCTCTGACCTATTGGATTCTCGGCAGCTGGGGCGTGTACGTGGCCATCCTCTGCGGCCTCATCGGCGGCTGCGCCATCGGCTATTTCACGGAGTACTACACCTCCGACACCTATCAGCCCACCCAGGGGCTGGCGGACGCCACCGAGACGGGGGCCGCCACCACCATCATCGGCGGGCTGTCCCTGGGGATGCTGTCCACCATCGCCCCCATCCTCATTGTGGGCGCGGCGGTCATCGTGTCCTTTCTCGCCGCGGGCGGCTCCCTGGCTACCGCCTCCGACCACTACGCCGCCAGCTTCTCCCAGGGGCTGTACGGCATCGGCATCGCCGCCGTGGGAATGCTGTCCACCCTGGGCATCACCCTGGCCACCGACGCCTACGGCCCCGTGGCGGACAACGCCGGGGGCATCGCGGAGATGTCCGGTTTAGGCGAGGAGGTGCGGGAGCGCACCGACGCCCTGGATTCCCTGGGAAATACCACCGCCGCCACCGGGAAGGGCTTCGCCATCGGCTCCGCCGCCCTCACCGCCCTGGCCCTGCTGGTGAGCTATGTGGACATCGTGTCCGCCAAGGCGGAGGCCATCGACCTGTCGCTGACCAACCCGGCGGTGCTGGTGGGGCTGTTTTTGGGGGCCATGCTCACCTTCGTGTTCGCCGCCTTCACCATGAGCGCGGTGCAGCGGGCGGCCCAGTCCATCGTGGTGGAGGTCCGCCGCCAGTTCCGGGAGATTGCCGGGATCATGGACGGCTCCGCCGACCCGGACTATGCCTCCTGCGTGGCCCTGTGCACCAAGGGTGCCCTGCGGGAGATGGTGAAGCCCTCCCTGCTGGCCATCATTGTGCCCATCGCCACCGGGCTGGTTTTGGGCGTGGAGGGCGTGGTGGGCCTGCTGGGCGGCGTGTCCGTCACCGGGTTCGCCGTGGCGGTGTTCATGTCCAACGCGGGCGGCGCGTGGGACAACGCCAAGAAGTACATCGAGTCGGGCCACCACGGGGGCAAGGGCTCCGAGTGCCACAAGTCCGCCGTCATCGGGGACACCGTGGGCGACCCCTTCAAGGACACCTCCGGCCCCGCGCTGAACATACTCATCAAGCTGGTGTCCACCGTGTCCATCGTGTTCTCCGGGCTCATCGCCAGCTTCCACCTGCTGTAACCGGCAACGAAAGGACAGACCACTGATGAAATACGACTTTACCTCCATTCTGGACCGCCGGGGACGGGACGCCATCGCCCTGGACGGCATCGGCCTGCCGGGACGCCCCGGCGCGCCCAGGGCGGGCTTTGACGCCATCCCCATGTGGGTGGCGGACATGAACTTCCCCACCGCCCCCGGCATTCCCGCCGCCATCAGGGAGCGGGCGGGGCACCCGGCCTTCGGCTACTTCTCCCCCACGGAGGACTATTACAACGCCATCATCCGCTGGCAGGGGGAGCGCAACGGGGTGTCCGGGCTGTCCAGGGAGCATATCGGCTACGAGAACGGGGTGCTGGGCGGAGTGGTGTCCGCGCTGAACGTGGTCTGCTCCCGGGGGGACAAGGTGCTGATCCACTCCCCCACCTACATCGGCTTCACCGGGGCGTTGGGCAATAACGGGTATGAGATCGTCCACAGCCCCCTGGTGCTGGACGGGGGCGGCGTGTGGCGGATGGACTTCGCCGGCATGGAGAAGAAGATCGTGGACAACCGCATCCACGCCGCCGTGTTCTGCTCCCCCCACAACCCCTGCGGCCGGGTGTGGGAGCGGTGGGAGCTGGAGCGGGCCATGGAGCTGTTCCGCAAGCATGACGTGTACGTGGTGTCCGACGAGATCTGGTCGGACCTGACCCTGGACGGGCACCGGCACATCCCCACCCAGAGCGTCAGCGAGGACGCCAGGAACCGCACCGCGGCCCTGTACGCCCCCTCCAAGACCTTCAACCTGGCGGGGCTGGTGGGGAGCTACCACATCATCTACAACCCCTGGCTCCGGGAGCGGGTGGAGAAGGAGTCCTCCCTGTGCTGCTATAACGAGATGAACGTGCTGTCCATGCACGCCCTCACCGCCGCCTACTCGCCGGAGGGGGCGGAGTGGCTGGACGAGCTGCGGCAGGTGCTTAGCGGCAACGTGGACTTCGCCTGTAAGTTTATCGCGGAGCGGTTCCAGGGGGTGCGGGTGTCCCGGCCCCAGGGCACCTATATGCTGTTTCTGGACTGCACGGACTGGTGCGCCGCCCACGGGAAAACCATCGGCGAGCTGGAGCGGCTGGGCTGGGACGTGGGGGTGGCGTGGCAGGACGGGCGGATGTTCCACGGCCCCTGCCACATCCGGGTGAACCTGGCCCTGCCCCTGGCCCGGGTGGAGGAGGCGTTCCGGCGGCTGGACAAATACGTGTTCAACGCCTGACAGAAAAAAACCCGCCGTCTGCTTGGCAGACGGCGGGTTTCTTTACCCCTTGGCCTGGGCGCGGGCCAGGAATTTTTCCGGCTTGATGATGAACCGTTCGTGGGTTCCCCCGCCGATCCGCTCCCGCTGGTCGTAGGCGGACACGGCGAAGGTGAGCTTCCGCCCCTCCACCGCCGTCAGCTCCGCCTCCGCCCAAACCGTCAGGCCGATGGGGGTGGCGGCGTCGTGGGTCACGTCCAGCCGGGTGCCCACCGTGCCCTCGCCGGGGGCGAGGGCCTCCTGCACCGCGTTGACGGCGGCGTTTTCCATCAGGGCGATCATATACGGCGTGGCGAACACGGGCACCAGCCCGGAGCCGACCGCCTGGGCGGTGTTGTCCGGGGTGACGGTGGTTTCGGCGCGGCCCTTCCGTCCTGGCTTGAGTTCCATGGCAATTCCTCCTAAAGAACCTGTATTGATAGCCGGCATCTCCGGCGGTGAATACAGATTCTAAGTTTTGTTATAGTGTATACCATTTTCCCCGTTTCGGCAAGTCAAAAATGGAGGAACCGCCATATCTATTCCCGCCGGGGCGTGCTATAATGGGAAAAAGCGGAGCTGTGCCGCGTTTGCGCGCAGCTTCTCAGTCTGTTTTGAGGTGGAATTGCCATGCAGGACGCCCGGAAAACCTCCCTGTTCGAGACCATGCCCATACCCCGGGCGGTGCTGGCCCTGTCGGTGCCCACCGTCCTCAGCTCGCTGGTGATGGTGCTGTATAATCTGGCGGACACCTATTTCGTGGGGATGCTGGACAACCCCGTCCAGAACTCCGCCGTCACCCTGGCGGCCCCGGTGCTGCTGGCCTTCAACGCGGTGAACAACCTGTTCGGGGTGGGCTCCTCCAGCATGATGAGCCGGGCCCTGGGGGCCGGGGACCTGGACACCGTGCGGCGCAGCTCCGCCTTCGGGTTCTACTGCGCGCTGATCTGCGGGGCACTGTTCTCCCTGCTGGCCACGGTGCTGCGCGCCCCCCTGCTGGCGGCCCTGGGGGCGGCGGGGGAGACGGCGGCCCCCACCCTGGAGTACCTGCGCTGGACGGTGAGCTTCGGGGCGGCCCCCGCCATCCTCAACGTGGTGATGGCCTACCTGGTGCGGGCGGAGGGGGCCACCCTCCACGCCAGCGTGGGCACCATGAGCGGCTGTCTGCTGAACATCGTGCTGGATCCCCTGTTCATCCTGCCCTGGGGGCTGGACATGGGGGCGGCGGGGGCGGGGGGCGCCACCTTCCTGTCCCACTGCGCCGCCTGCCTGTATTTCTTCGTGCTGCTCTTTGCGCGGCGGGGGAAGACCTGCGTGAGCCTCAATCCCGCCCTGGCCCGGCCCAAGGGGGACATCGTGAAGGGGGTATTCGGGGTGGGGGTGCCCGCGTCCATCCAGAACCTGCTGAACGTGACGGGCATGACGGTGCTGAACAACTTCACCGCCGCCTTCGGGCCGGACGCCATCGCCGCCATGGGCATTGCCTACAAGATCAGCATGATCCCCATGTATATCGCCATGGGGGTGTCCCAGGGGCTGATGCCGCTGGTGAGCTACAACTACGGGGCGGGGAACGTGCCCCGGCTGAAGCGGGCGGTGGTGTTCGCGGCCAGGATCTCGCTGGCCTTTATGACGGTGGTAACGGCGGGATACTTCCTGTTCTCCGGTACGCTGGTGGGGCTGTTTATGAAAACCCCGGCGGTGGTGGCCTACGGCACCCGGTTCCTGCGGTGTATGTGTCTGGCCCAGCCCTTTCTGTGCCTGGACTTCCTGGCGGTGGGGGTGTTCCAGGCCTGCGGGCTGGGGCGGTATTCCCTGATCTTCGCCGTCCTGCGCAAGCTGGTGCTAGAGATCCCCGCGCTGTATGTGCTGAATTATTTTTCTCCGCTGTACGGGCTGGCCTGCGCCCAGCCGGTGGCGGAGGCGGTGCTGGCCGTGGCGGCGGTGATCATCCTGGCCCGGCTGTTCCGGCGGATGGACGCGGAGGGCACGCCGCTGAAGCATCGCTGAATGTTCCCGCCGGGGCGGTAAATTTTCTTCCAGCCCTTTCCTGGGGGCCCTGTTCTGCCGATAAAGAATAGGAAGGCAGTACAGAAGGGGGGGTGTCCCGGATGGGCAGTGCGCCGATTTCCGCCGTGGCGCGGGAGGATCAGGTGACCATCGGCCAGCAGGAGGAATCGTATTTCGGCTATTCCGTTCCGCTGGCCCAGTCCATGAAGAAGCAGCAGAAGAAGGAGAGCTCCAGCATCACGGAGATGATCCGGGACGCCAAGGAGAAGGCCGACCTCCACCGGGAGAAGCTGGAGCGGGCCAAGCCCACCCCCCGGTATGGGGACGCGCCCATGGAGGCCTACGCCCGGCTGAGCCGGGCCCGCACCGTGGGGGAGGTCAGCTCCGCCGCGGGGTACGCCCGCCGCCGGATCGCCCAGCTCCAGGCCGCCCGCCGCTCCGACCCGGATCACGCCGACCAGATCTCCGCCGCCATCGGGCAGCTCCAGAAGGCGGTGGGCCGGGCGGGGAAGAAGAAGCTGGAGCTGAACCGGGAGCAGCTGGCCCGGGCCCGCCAGAAGCGGGCGGCTCAGGAAAAACGCACCCAGGAGGCCTACCGGCTCCGCCGGGAGCTTCAGCACAAGCAGACCATGCGGAAGCTCCGGGAAAGCTCCTATTTCCGGGAGACGGACATCGCCAACCGCTTTGCCAACCAGCTCACCGCCACCAAAATGGAGCTGAAGGCCCAGGCGGAGCAGCTGGGCATATCCACCCGGGCGGCCATGGACGCCGCCGTACAGGGCTACTCCGAGGGCACCCAGCTTGCCACCGTGGACGTGGACGCGCCCATGTCCGCCCCCCAGGTGGACGTGCAGGCGTAACAGGATATCAGAACAGGCCCCGCCGGAAAAGTCCGGCGGGGCCTGAGACTGTCGAAAACGCCGCTTCTGTTCCGATGGCGGGAAGGAAGATAGTGTGAAAGAAACCCAGGAGGG
>OFGF01001832.1_pt1 | contig 12267 bp, 10 predicted proteins | sample 1521711 | NCBI WGS metagenome assembly OFGF01 (sample SAMEA3504092, study PRJEB24116) | mouse gut metagenome | biome: mouse gut; feature: mouse-associated habitat; material: faeces | place: Denmark | collected 2011 | reverse complement strand
AATTTCCCGCCGGCGGTTGAAGATGGTGAGCTTGATGGTGTTGCTGACAATCAGAACGGACACCGCCCCCAGGATGGTTACAATAGCCAGTCCCCCTAAATTTACCGCCTTCTTCACCCCCACCATGGTGGCGGCCATATCGGTGGGGGAATTGACGTCCAGCACCAGGTCCAGGGCCTGAATCTTTTCCACTGTACTGCTGAGAAACTCCAGGTCCTTCACCTTGACATAATAGGTAGCCGGAAGGGGATTGTCCTCCCGGAGAGCATCCATCAGGTAAGCGGAGCTGCCCAGGCGCTCCATCTGGCCCTCCAGCGCCTCTGCGCGGGAGATATACCGCACCGAAGAGACATTCTCAATGGCGGACAGTGTCGCCCCAAGGCCCTCTGCCTCGCTTTCATCCGCCTCGTCCACCACAAAGACCACCACGTCGTTCTGGCTTTCTATGTAGCCCATAACGGCATCGGCGTTCAGGGAAAAGAGCACCGCCGCCCCGATGAGAAGCATACAGGCCACCAGCACCCCAATGGAGGCGATGGACATCTGGCGGTTGGCCCGGATGTTTCTGGCCCCTTCCCCAACGAGATATTTCACGCTTCCCAGGCTCATTGCGGCTTTCCCCCTTTATCCAGTATGACGCGGCCCTTTTCAATGCCGATGACCCGGTGGTCAAAGTGGGACACCAGCCCATGCTCGTGGGTCACCATGACGATGGTGGTGCCGCACCGGTTGATTTCGTTCAGCAGCTCCACAATCTCATAGGACAGCTCCGGGTCGATATTGCCGGTGGGCTCGTCTGCGATGATGAGGGCAGGGTTATTCACCAGGGCGCGGGCTAAGGCCACCCGCTGCTGCTCCCCACCGCTAATCTCCGGCGGGTAGCTGCGGGCCTTCTTGGCCAGGCCCAGCAAATCGAGGATGTAGGGCACCCGGCGGCGTATATATTTGCTGGAGACATTGGTCACCTGAAGGGCAAAGGCAACGTTCTCATAAACAGTCATGGTAGGGATGAGGCGGAAATCCTGAAACACCACTCCGATGGTCCGGCGAAAGGCGGGGATATGCCGGCGTTTCATGGTGCAGAGGTTGTATCCGTTCACCAGGACGGTACCCTTGGTGGGGGTCTCCTCCCGCAGGAGCATCTTGATGAGGGTGCTCTTTCCCGCCCCGGAGGGACCTACAATAAAAACGAACTCCCCTTTTTCCACATGGAGGGATACATGATGGAGGGCATGGGTACCGCTCTCGTAGGTCTTTGAGACATCCTTGAAGGTTATGATGGCCTCCACACCTCCTTATCACAGGCCTTTCTCTACTCCAAAACAGCGTCCCCCGGATATTCCTTCTGGAGAAGCATCCGCAGGAGCGCTGTCTTTCCCTGTAAGCTCTATTCTACAGCTCGTAAAGGGCTCTGTCAATATTTCACCGGGTTCGCGGTGAGGTACTTCTTCACCATCAGCGCCACCTTAAAGACAATAGCATGGTCGAACTCCCGCAGGTCCAGGCCGGTGAGCTTCTTTATCTTTTCCAGCCGGTAAACCAGGGTATTCCGGTGGACAAAGAGCTTCCGGCTGGTCTCCGAGACGTTTAGGTTGTTCTCAAAGAACTTTTGGATGGTAAAGAGGGTCTCCTGGTCCAGGCTCTCGATGGAACCTTTCTTAAAGACCTCCTTGAGGAACATTTCGCAAAGGGTGGTGGGAAGCTGGTAGATAATACGGGCGATGCCCAGATTGTCGTAGCTGACGATGAGCTTTTCGGTATCGAAGACCTTCCCCACCTCCAGGGCGGCCTGGGCCTCCCGGAAGGAGCGGGCTAAATCCTTGATGCCGGTGACCACCGTGCCGATGCCCACCACCACCTTGGTGTAAAACTCGCTCCCCAGGGTGTCCACAATGGAGCGGGCCAGCTTCTCCAGGTCCTTTGTCTCGATGCCGCTTTTAATCTCCTTCACCAAAACGATATCGCTTTCGCTGATGTTGAAGACAAAATCCTTCTGCTTATCGGGGAAGAGGTTCTGAATCACATCAAAGGCGGAGATATCGTTTGCGGAGACGATGCGGATAAGGAGCACCACCCGGCTTACCTCGGAGCTGAAGTGCAGCTCTCGGGCCTTGACAAAGATATCTCCAGGGAGGATATTATCCAAAATGACATTTTTGATAAAATTGCTGCGGTCATATTTTTCGTCGTAATACTGCTTGATATTTTGCAGGGAGATGGTGAGCACCCCGCAGATTTTGGCCGCCAGGTCATCGGTGCCGGAGACAAAAACGGCGTACTCCGCCCGCATTTTGGAGCCAAAGGGCTTATAGGTGACCCCATCCCGGATAAACAGGTCGTTGTTCTCCCCCAGGTCGATAGCCAGGAAATCATTGGGCTCCCCGATCTTGGTCAAATCGCTGCAAGCGATAATGGTGGCATTTTCGTCCACCACGCCAATGGTACGGTTGATGGTATCCCGCATCTGGTATACAAGCCCCTGGAACAGTCGGTTCGACATAATGCTACCCCTCTTTTCATGCTGCTTGTGTCGCTTTCAGATTTTGCACTGTTTTTATTGTACAATTTTTTTTGTGCAATTGCAACATATTTCTTTTAGGAAATTCTTCTTATCCGAAAAAAGATTGGAGAATTTGCCTACAGAAAGGGAAAAAAAACCACAAGAAGCACAAATCGGTCCCCTTGCCCGCGGAAAAGGCCCAAAAAATCACCAAAGGCCAAAGAAGGACGCTCCATCCGGCGTCTGGCGCTCCTGGAGAAGCTCCGCCTCCAGGGGGCTTAGCTCCCGGCACTGGCCCGGCGCAAGGTTTTTATCCAGGGCCAGCGCCCCCATGGAGATACGCTGCAGCTCCATCACCTTGGCCCCATAAAAGGCGAACATCCGTTTAATCTGATGGTACATCCCCTCCCGAAGGGTGACCTGGGCCAGGTCCAAATCCAGTGCCACCAACTCCGCCGGGAGGGTGGTACCATCCTCCCCCAGGGGGATGCCTTTGGAAAAGCCTTCCGCCATTTCGGTGGTAAGGAAGCTGTCCAGCCGGGCCCCCCGGTCCTCACTGGCCGCCGTCAGATGAATCGGTTCCATGCTCCGGCTCCTTCGCCTCCTCCGGCTTCTCCCTGTCGTGGAGGAACAGGTAATAGGCGGCAAACCCGATGGTGCCGCACACCACCAGAATGTCCGCCACATTGAACACCGGGTAGCTCATAAACTGGAAGTTGAACATATCCACCACATACCCCAGGCGCACCCGGTCGATGAGGTTCCCCAGACCGCCGCCCAGGATGGCGGTCAGCGTCCACATGGCCAGGGGGTGGGGGAAGAGCTTCTTCACCATCACGTACCCGATGCCCGCCATCAGCGCCGCCGTCAGCACGGTCAGCGCCCAGGTATGCCCCGACAGGATGGAGAAGCCGCCGCCGGTGTTCTGGATGTGGAACAGCTCCACGATTCCCGGCAGCAGGGGCGCGCTCTCGTAGAGCGCCAGGCGGGTTACCACGTAATATTTCACCGCTTGGTCGGCGGCGATGCACAGAAGAATGGCAAGAATATAGGGCATCGGCTATACCTCCAGCTCATGGAGCAGATCCTTGTTGACCTGGTTGCTGGCCCACACGCTGCAGCGGTCCGTCAGGGACAGGGGGCCGCCCTCCAGGGTGCAGACAAAGCCGCCGGCCTCGGTGACAATGAGGCTCCCTGCGGCCTGGTCCCAGGGGCAGAGGCTGTACTCAAAAAACAGGTCCGTTCGCCCGCAGGCCACGTTGCACAGGTCCAGCGCCGCCGCTCCCAGGCGGCGGAAATCGCAACTGCGCCGGAAGAGCTGCTCCGTCAGGCGCATGGTCGGCTCCAGGTACTCCCGGCGGTAAATGGCGGTGCCCATGCCGAACACGCCCTGTTCAATGGGACGCCGGCTGACGCGGATGGGCTGGCCGTTGAGAAACGCGCCGCCGCCCCGCCGGGCGGAGAACATTTCGTCCTTATAGGGGTCGTAGACCACGCCGTACTCCACCGTGCCGTCGTGGGCCAGGGCTGCGGAAACGGCGCTCTGGCGCAGACCCCGGACAAAATTAGTAGTGCCGTCGATGGGGTCGACGATGAAGGCCCAGCCGCGGCTGGGGTCGGCGTTTTCCTCCTCCTCTTCGCCGAAGAAGACGGACCCGGGCGCCAGAGGCGGCAGCTTCTCCTTCAGGAACGCCTCCACCGCCAGGTCGTACTCCGTCACCAGGTCGGCGGCGGAGGTTTTTTCCCGGGTCCGTGCGGCGGCGTCCTGGGCGGAGAGGACGATCTGTCCCGCCTCCCGGATAATGGGTATGATCTGTTCCAGCATAGGGTTCCTTCTTTCCGCTGCGCTTTTGCCAAAGCGTAGACTTGTACCGGTTTTTCTGATAGAATAGCGGGGAAACATAAAAACATGTGCAGGGAAACAAGCTCTGAGAAGAAGCGGCGGAGCCCCGCCGCGGGAGGTCCTAATCATGAAAACACTGATCTTCAACGGCTCCCCCAGGCCCGGCGGCGACACCGCAAGCCTCCTCCGCATTCTGGAGGAAAGCCTGACCGGAGAGCGCAAAACGGTAAACGCGTATAGGAGCCGCATTTCCCCCTGCGTGGACTGCCGCTTCTGCAAGGAGCGCAGCGGCTGCGCCATCCAGGACGAAATGCAGGAGGTTTACGCATATATCCAGGCGTGCGACAATATCGTGATCGCCTCCCCGATTTACTTCTCCGAGCTGACCGGGAAGCTTCTGGACGTTGCCAGTCGCCTCCAGACCTATTTCTGCGCCCGGTTCTATCGGGGGGAGACGCCCATAATCAAGGCCAAGCATGGGGCGGTTATTCTCACAGGCGGCGGCGACGGCGCGCCGGACAAGGCGTACGGCACGGCCTGTACGCTGCTGCGCCATATGAACTGCAGCAGCATCCACCCGCTGGTCTGCTCCCACAATACCGACCGCCTGCCCGCCGGTCAGGACGAGGAGGCCGCCGCAGGGGTACGGCGCGTCGCGGCGTTTCTCAACCGGGAGGAGCCATCCTTATAGATACTTCCGGTCCATGTCTCCGGCGCTTTCCCGGAACAGCGCCAGGGATACGGCCTGGACCTCCCGTATGGGGAGGCCGGTCAGCTCCGCGCGGCCCCTGTTCAGCCGGGCCTGGAAGCCCCGGGCGATCCGCTCGGCGGCGAGGCCGTGGCCGTTTCCGGCGTTGGAGGCGTCCGCCTCCCGGAGGAACTGGTCCAGCAGCTGCCGCTCCTCGGAATAAATCAGCTCCACCAGCTTTGCCCGGTACTCCAGGTCCTCGGAGGACATGCCCGGGTACCTGCCCTGGTCCGACGCATGCTGGGCCTCGTGCTTGAGGAGGGACACCTGGAAGCTCTCTGAATCCGGGTCGTAATGGCGTCTCACGCAGTGGATCAGCCCGTCGCCGTTGGACCAGCCGCCGGTGCCGGACATGCCGAAGGTCAGATAGCTCAGCCAGCTCTCCATGACGAAGCCGTCCAGAAGCTTCACGGCATACTCCTGCACGCCGTCCGGCAGCTCCACCGTGTAACGCTTCAGCTCCTCGGTCCGCCAGATATAGGGACCGTACCAGCCGCCGGTCCTGCCGCCCAGGAAATGAAATCCCCCGGCGCGGAATGCCTCCGCCGCCCACTCCTCCAGTGCGTCCAGCGCCGCGCCGCTGTCCGCCGGAAGCAGTCCGGCCAGCCGGTCCCGCAGACGCTCGGCGGCCTTTTCCGGACTCTGTTCCAGATAGAAGGCGTCCCGGTAGTATTTTTGATAGGCCAGAAGGATGTCCTGCAGGCTGCCGTCCACGTCGTAGGAGAGATAATTTTCCTGCTGAAACAGGGACGTACATCTTCGGTACAGCTCCGCTTGTTCCGGAAACTGCGCGAGGTATTCCATTGCGGCGCGCAGGCGGCCCTTCTTGAGGTACGCAAGGCACAGGCCCTGGTCGAACGTGTTTTCCATATCTGCCGATTCTCCTTTTCCGCCGTTCCGCTCATAGAAACGTTTGAACCGGGGGAGGCGCTGCACGGGCTTTGCGGATGTTCAAGCCGTCCTCACCCCTGTACCAGGCTCCACTCAAAATTTTCCCACCTGAGCCTGCTGCCTACGTCGGAACCGTCGGGCAGCAGGAACATGGCCACCTGGTTTTCCACACCGCTGTCGCTGGTCATGTAGGCGTAGTCGCCGTTGATGGTGTTGATGGTATAATAGACGGGCTCCATAGGAAATTCCTCCTGATTTTGGAAAGGTTCAGAGGGAGTATACCATATTTCCCCCGACTTTACAAGGGCAGCGCGTTTTGCTCTTTTTCCAAGTTTTTTGCCCCAAATACCAGGATGGGCAGATATCCATAATGGATAGCTCGCCGATAAAATTTGAATCACTGCCCCAGCCGTTTCTCAAAACGGAAAGTTTGCCGAGCAGATCATTCAGACCTCTTTGCATAACAGCCAAAAGCAAGGACATGCTTTCGGCTGCATATTTTCGTCTCTGTCACAAGGGTCCTCTTCACACTCCTTTACCTTTATTGTAAAACCAAGCCGTTTATAAAAACGGATATTAGCCGCATCTGTGGCGTCAACGCCAATAGATATCCTTTGATATCCCAAATCCTTTATGTGCTCCATCACATGGCAGATCAACTTTGTCCCCAATCCCCGGCCGCGGAAATCTTTTCTGACTCTAAACGCACAAAGATATGCGGTTCTTTTGCCATCTGCAAAATCTTTGTCCTCAAGGCCATAGAACACATACAGCTCCCCAACCAGTTCTCCCTCATCGTCGAGCGTCCAGAATTCGGCATTCCCTTTCTTGATGTTATCGCAAAAGAATTTTGCATTAGAGGAGGCCGTATGAATACTCTCATATCCCCATAATTCCAACAGCTCATGCTCTGCTGCTCTTCTAATTTTCATGGGATTCATCCTCCAAATCTGCGATTTGACGAGCTGCATGTTATCATAGGCGTCCAGCAAAGTCAATATAGGCTGATGAAACTGCCGGAGTTCTGTCCCAGCAGCCATTATCTTAAATGGGACGCCTTTTGCCGCCGCTTCCCAAAATAGGAAAAATATGGTATTATGGGGAAAAGCATTTAACCTGCGGCATCAAAATACGAATTGACAAGGGGGGCGCATATGGCGGAGTCCGTTGTATTCATTGACAGTGAGATTGGCGTATCCGACAAAAGGATTCTGGATTTAGGCGCTGTGAAGGAAAATGGTGCCCGGTTCCACTCTCCTTCCATACGGGATTTTTCCGCATTCATAGCGGGCTCCGCCTTTGTGTGCGGCCACAATATTGTGCGCCACGACCTGCGTTATCTGCGGCCGTTGATGGACGCGCGGTTTTCCGCAAAGCCAATCGACACGCTGTATCTTTCGCCGCTGCTGTTTCCCGAGCGTCCCTACCACGCGCTGTTGAAGGACGACAAGCTTCAGACAGATGAGCTGAACAATCCCCTCAGCGACGCGGAGAAGGCCCGCCGGTTATTTTATGACGAGGTGAACGCGTTCTCGGAGCTGTCCGCCCGGCGAAAGGAGATCTACTATGGGCTTCTCAATCAGCGAGAGGAGTTCCAGGGCTTCTTTGCCTACATGAAATACCGCCCGCTGTTCTCCGCTCCGGAGAGGGCGATCCGGCGGGAGTTTTCCGGGATGGTATGCGAAAACGCGGACATCCGCGCGCTGATGTCCAGCTGGCCGCTTGAGTTGGCCTACGCCTTGGCGCTGATCGGGTGCGGCGACCGCCATTCGGTAACCCCGCCCTGGCTTATGAAAAATTACCCGAAGATCGAATATGTGATAAAGGCGCTGCGCGGCAGGCCCTGCGGAGCCGGATGCCCCTATTGCAGGGATGCCTTTGGGCTTCGCCGGAGGCTGAAGGAATTCTTTGGCTTTGAGGAGTTCCGCTCCTATCATAACGAACCGCTCCAGGAGAGGGCCGTGCAGGCGGCGGTGGACGGAAAATCTCTGCTTGCGGTATTCCCCACCGGCGGCGGAAAGTCCATCACCTTTCAGCTCCCCGCCCTGATGGCAGGGCAGGCGGAGCACGGGCTGACCGTGGTGATCTCCCCGCTGCAGTCCCTTATGAAGGATCAGGTGGACAACCTCAACGACCACGGCCTGGTGGACGCCGTTACGGTCAACGGGCTGCTCAGCCCCGTGGAGCGGGCCGAGGCGCTGGAGCGGGTGGCAAACGGCCTGGCCACGATCTTTTACATCTCGCCGGAGCAGCTGCGCTCCCGCACCATTGAGACGCTGCTGCTCTCCCGGAACGTGGTGCGCTTTGTCATTGACGAGGCCCACTGCTTCTCCGCCTGGGGACAGGATTTTCGGGTGGATTACCTGTATATCGGCGATTTTATCCGGGAATTGCAGGCCAAGAAGGGGCTGACGGCCCCGATTCCCGTGTCCTGCTTCACCGCCACCGCCAAGCAGAAGGTTATCAGCGACATCCGCGACTATTTCCAGGACAAGCTGGGCATGGAGCTGGAGCTGTTTACCTCCGCCGCTTCCCGGGAAAACCTGCGCTATGCGGTGCTCCACCAGGAAACGGAGGAGGGCAAGTACAATGTGCTCCGGTCCTTGATCGAGCAGAGGGGCTGCCCCACCATCGTCTACGTCTCCCGGACCAGACGGACCTGGCAGCTGGCGGAAAAGCTGACTAGCGACGGCTTTCCCGCTCGGCCTTACAACGGGAAGATGGATCCCGCAGACAAGATCGCCAACCAGGACGCCTTCATCCGGGGAGAGGTCAGGATCATCGTCGCAACCTCCGCTTTTGGGATGGGCGTGGATAAAAAGGACGTGCGGCTGGTGGTCCACTACGATATCTCCGACTCGCTGGAAAACTACATCCAGGAGGCGGGCCGCGCCGGCCGGGACCCGACCATTACGGCGGAGTGCTACGTCCTGTTCCACGACAACGATTTGGATAAGCACTTTATTCTGCTCAATCAGACGAAGCTGAGCATCAGCGAGATCCAGCAGGTCTGGAAAGCGATGAAGGATCTGACCCGGAACCGCGCCACCGTCTGCTGCTCCCCCCTGGAAATCGCCCGGCAGGCGGGGTGGGACGACTCGGGCAGCGAAATGGAAACCAGGGTCAAAACGGCTGTCGCCGCGCTGGAAAGCGCGGGCTACGTCAAACGGGGGCGGAACATGCCTCGGATCTACGCCAACAGCATCCGGGCCGCGAATATGGCGGAGGCCAGCCGCCGCATCGACCTGTCCCGCCTGTTCTCCAGCGAGCGGAAGGCCCAGGCCAAGCGGATCATCAAATCCCTGATATCCAGCCGCAGCATCGCCGCCGCCGGGAACGACGACGCGGAATCCCGGGTGGACTACCTTGCGGATATTCTGGGCCTGGAGAAGCGGGACGTTATCGACTGCGTCAATCTGATGCGGCAGGAGGGCCTTTTGGCCGATTCCATGGACATGTCCGCCTATATTTACAAGCAGGACACGCAAAACCGCTCCATGCAGACCCTAAACCGCTTCGCGAAGCTGGAGCGATTCCTTTTCGATCAGATCGATGGGCAGGCGTGCGGCTTTGCCCTAAAGGAGCTGAACGAGGCGGCCCTGAACAGCGGAATTGCCCACGCCTCGGTCCGAAACATCCGCACCGTCCTCTACTACCTGACCATCAAGGGATACATCGCCAAGCAGGAAAGCGGGGCCAGCCAGCACATACAGATCACGCCGCTGATGGAACGGGACCGGCTGTTGAAAAAGTTCGATAAACGGATCGATCTGTGCCGGTTCATCCTGGAATATCTGTATGGGCAGCCTCCCGCGCCGGCAGGGGAAAATGCGCAGGCCGACCAGGCCCTGGTGCAGTTTTCCCTGTACGGACTGCACCAGGCGTACTGCAGCCAGGCCAAGCTCCCCCTTCCCGAGGGCGAGACGACGCTCTCGGACATGGAGGACGCGCTGCTGTACCTGTCCAAAACCGGCGCCATGCGGCTGGAGGGCGGCTTCCTGGTCCTTTATAACGGCATGGAGGTCAAGCGCCTTATCCTGGACAATAAGATCCGGTACAAGCAGGAGGACTACAAAACCCTTGACGAATACTATAAGCAGAAGATCCAGCAGATCCACATTGTGGGCGAGTACGCCAATCTGATGGTGCGGGACTACAGCGCCGCGCTGCAGTTTGTGCAGGACTACTTTCAGCTGGATTTCAAGAAGTTCATTACAAAATACTTCAAGGGCGAGCGGGCCGAGGAAATCAGCAGAAATATCACGCCGGAAAAATACAGCCAGCTCTTTGGATGCCTGTCCGAGACGCAGGCCAAAATCATCAGGGACTCCGAATCCAAATACATCGTGGCGGCGGCGGGGCCCGGCAGCGGCAAAACCCGGGTCCTGGTCCACAAGCTGGCCTCCCTGCTCACCCTGGAGGACGTCAAGCACGAGCAGCTGCTGATGGTGACCTTTTCCCGGGCTGCGGCTACCGAGTTTAAAAAGCGGCTGATGGAGCTGATTGGCAACGCCGCCAATTTTGTGGAGATCAAGACCTTCCACTCCTACTGCTTCGACCTTCTGGGCAAGATCGGCAGCCTGGACAAGGTGGAGGACGTGGTGAAAAATGCCGCCGAGCTGCTGGAAAGCGGCGGCGTGGAGCCGAACCGCATCGCAAAAACCGTGCTGGTCATTGACGAGGCCCAGGATATGGATCAAAACGAGTTCCGGCTGGTCCGCGCGTTGATGGGGCGAAATGAGGAAATGCGGGTGATCGCCGTCGGGGACGACGACCAGAATATCTATGAATTCCGCGGCTCCGACTCCCAATATATGCGCGCCTTGGTCCAAGACTTCGGCGCGGCGCGGTATGAGATGACCGACAACTACCGCAGCCGCAGGAACATCGTGGCGCTGGCCAATGCCTTCGTCCGGTCCATCGAGGTGCGGATGAAGACAGAAGACATCCGCGCGGTGCAGCAGGAAGCCGGCGTTGTGCGGATCGTCCGCCACTCCAGCAGGCGCCTGGAGCAGCCTGTCGTGGAGGAAATTCTGAAAACCTACCGCGGCGGGAAGGCGTGCGTCCTCACCAACACCAACGAAGAGGCCCTGCGGGTAGTGGGGCTGCTGGCCAGACACAATATCCGCGCGAAGCTGATCCAGTCCATGGACGGCTTCCGGCTGTATGACCTGGCGGAAATCCGTTATTTTCTGAAGGCACTCGGCATGCAGCGGCATCTTGCCCCGGTCATCAGCGATACGGTCTGGAACGAGGGGATAAACCGCCTCCGGACGGTCTATCATGACAGCGCCTGTCTGGAAAATTGCCTGAACCTGATCGCCGATTTCGAGCGGGTCAACAGCTACGGAAAGTACCGCAGCGATCTGGAGGAATTTATCCGAGGTTCCCTGTATGAAGATTTTTACTCCGACGACAGGGAGACAATCTTTGTGTCCACCATCCATAAGGCCAAGGGCAGGGAATTTGACAGCGTCTATCTGCTCCTGGACCGTGTCCCCCTTCAGAATGACGCGGACCGGCGCAAGCTCTATGTGGCCCTGACCCGGGCGAAGGAGAACCTCTATATACACTGCAATACGGACATCTTTGATGCCGGCCGGATACCGGATGTGGAAAGCGCGCGGGATTTTGCCGCCTATTCCGCGCCGGGAGAGATTACGCTTCAATTAACCCACAAGGATGTCGTGCTTGATTTCTTCAAGGACAAAAAATCGCAGATCCTGCGCCTGCACAGCGGCAGTCCGCTGGAAATCGACCAGGGGTACCTCACCGCCCAGCTGGACGGGAGGCGGTTCCGGGCGGCGAAGCTCTCCAGGGCCTGCGAAGCAAAGCTCGGCTGCCTGCGAAGCCGGGGGTACCATCCGGTTTCTGCCGGCGTTCGGTTTGTCGTTGCTTGGAAGGGAAAGGAAGATGACGGCGAAACCGCCGTTCTGCTGGCGGATCTGCATCTTTCCGCCCGCGGTTAAGGAGGGCCTTCATAGAAGCCGGCAGAACAACCTGCTCCCCACACCGCAAAAATAAATTCCAGTCCGGAAACGCAGAAGGGGCGCAAGGCGAATCTGCCTTGCGTCCCTCTGTTCCATCATTCAGCGTTTTACCGTATTTCGCCGTCCTCCCGGCTCTCAATAAAGTTTTTCAGCATCTGCGCCGCCTGCGCCCGGGTGGCCTGCCCCTGGGGGCCTAACCGCCCGTCGCCATAGCCGTTCAGAATCCCGTTCTCCACGGCCCAGCGCAGGGCCTCCAGCGCAAAGCCGCTGGCCTCCGCCTCGTCGTTGAAATACA
>OFGF01001827.1_pt1 | contig 12287 bp, 10 predicted proteins | sample 1521711 | NCBI WGS metagenome assembly OFGF01 (sample SAMEA3504092, study PRJEB24116) | mouse gut metagenome | biome: mouse gut; feature: mouse-associated habitat; material: faeces | place: Denmark | collected 2011 | reverse complement strand
TCTCCATTCAGGCGGCAAAGCTGTCCGGACGGGTGCTGCGTTCTGCGATTGCCGCCGTGCTCCGTAAGATGGAGCAGGAACGCACTACCCCGAAAGTCGGCAGGAACAGCATGAAACGGCTGACCTATAAAGACCCAGGGGCCAATACCATTGAAGTGTCCGGCAGAATCCGCTCTTTTGAGCGGTACGCCAGGAAACACCAGGTCCGCTACCATATTGAAAAAGAACTGGGGACCGATCCCCCGAAGTGGACGGTCTATTTTAAGGCAAACCAGGCGGACGCGCTGACAGCAGCTTTTAAGGAATATACGCAGAAAGACCTTACCCGCAGCACCAGGCCGTCGCTTCTCTCGCAGCTTCATAAGTTCAAGGAGCTGGCGCAGGCGCTTGGCCGTGACCGGGTGAAAAACAAGGAGCATAGAGGGCCGGAACGATGAAGATAGATACCGATGCCCTGAAAAAGCAGGTGATCCTTCACCTGCCCTATCTTCTGTTCCTTCTGGTATTTGCGAAGCTGGGCGAGGCGGTGCGCCTTGCCCCCGGAGCGGACGCCTCACAGAAATTGTTGGGGCTGTCCGAAGGCTTCTCACTGGCTTTTCAAAGCATGTGGCCGGGTGCGGCGCTGGACTGGCTGGTGGGATTATGCGGTGCGGGAATCGTGCGGCTGGCAGTCTATCTCAAAGGAAAGGACTCGAAAAAATATCGCAAAAATGTGGAATATGGGAGCGCCCGCTGAGGTGCATAATCTTAACTGTAAGCAACACCTATATTGACGCAGGAGGATATGCACATGAATGATTACAGCAAAATCACAGCCCTTTACTCCCGCCTATCCGTGGGGGACGAGGACAGGGACGGCGGCGAGAGCAACAGCATAGTCAATCAAAAGGCATTCCTTGAACGGTATGCCCGGCAGCAGAAGCTGACGAATATCCGGCACTACATCGACGATGACGAAAGCGGCCGGTTCTTTGACCGCTCCGCCTATGTGCGGATGATGGAGGATGTGGAGAGCGGCAAAATCGGCGTCTGCATCATGAAAGACATGACCCGCTGGGGGCGCGATTATCTCCAGGTGGGGAACGCCATGGAGGTATTCAGACGGAACAATGTGCGTTTTATCGCCGTCAACAACGGTATCGACAGCGAGAAGCCCGAAACGCTGGAATTTGCGCCGTTCATCAACATCATGTCGGAATGGTACGCCCGCGACATCAGCAAGAAAGTGAAAACGGGTATCCGCACAAAGGGGACAAGCGGAAAGCCCATCGCCACCGAAGCCCCCTACGGCTATATGAAAGACCCGGACAACAAGGATTTTTGGATAATCGACGAGGAAGCCGCCGAGGTTGTGCGCCTTATTTTCCGTCTGTTTATCGGCGGGAAGAACCGCAACCAAATCGCCGTATATCTGACGCAGGAGCAAATCCCTACCCCTACTTTCTACATGAAAGACCGGGGACGGGGAACGTGTAAAAACAAGGCGCTCAATGAGGATAACCGCTACAAGTGGAACAAAGTCACCTTGACCCATATCCTCACGCGGCAGGAGTATTGCGGCGATGTAGTCAACTTCAAGACTACAAAGCATTTCCGGGACAAGCGGAACCACTATGTAGACCGGAGCCAATGGCAGATAACCGAAAATGTGCATGAGCCGATTATTGACCGCGCCGACTTTGAAACCGCACAGCGGATTTTGGAAAACGCGCCCGTCAGACGCCCCAACGGGGACGGGGAAATCCACCCTTTGTCGGGCTTGCTTTTCTGTAAGGATTGCGGCGCAAAAATGCACATCCGCATAGATTACAGGAACGGCGGCAAGCGGCATGTTGCCTATTGCAGCGAGTATCACAAGGGGAAAGCCAAAAACCCCAAGTGCCATTCCCCACACATCATCGACGCGGACTTGCTCATGCAGACCGTCGCGGAAGTGCTGAAGAAAATCGAGGACTACTCTATCAGCAACCGGGCGGAGTTTGAAGCCTTAGTGAAAAAGAACCTTGCCATGCAGCAGACCGACCAGACCAAGAAGCAGCAGAAACGTATCCCGCAAATCACGACACGCCTTGAACAGATTGACAAGGTGCTGAATAAGCTCTATGAGGACAACGCCCTCGGCACTATCCCGCAAGACCGCTATGAGCAAATGTCGCAAAAATATTCGGAAGAATACTACACACTGAAAACGGAGCTTGCCACACTCCAAGAGCAGCTATCCGCTTATGAGAACGCGGGAGGGCGGGCGCAGAAGTTTTTGAAGCTGACGGAACGCTATGCCGCCTTTACTGACCTGACCCCCGCCATTCTCAACGAGTTTATCAGCCGGATTGAAGTGCATGAGCGCGACAAGAAAAGGGCAAAACAGGCTGTTCAGCACATCGGGATATATTTTAACTATATCGGCAGATTTGAGAACGAAGTGACGCAGCTTGCAGAGCCTACGGAGCAGGAAGTCCGGCAAATGCGGGAGGAAATCGAAGAAGCCCAAAAGGAAAAGAGCCGCGCCTACCACCGGCAGTATTCAAGGGAGTACCGGGCGCGAAACCTTGAAAAGCAACGGGAATATGACCGCATGAAAGCGCGGGAATACCGGGCAAGGAGAAAGGCGCAGGCCGCCGCCGCAGCACCCGCACAGTAAAACAGAATACCGACAACTAAGAGGGATTTTCCGGGCTACGGGAAATCCCTTTTTCGCGCCCGGAGAAAGGAGCCGCCTATTCACGACACCGGCAAGGGCAATCCCCATTGTCACATCATGCTTACCATGCGCCCCCTTGACGAGCGCGGCGCATGGGCGGCGAAGTCCAAAAAGGAATATGACCTTGATGAAAACGGCGAGCGTATTCGCTTGCCAAGCGGCAAATACAAGGCCCGCAAAGTTGACCTGACCGGCTGGAACGACAAGGGCAACGCGCTTTTATGGCGCAAGGCATGGGCGGATATTTCAAACGCCTACCTTGAACGCGCCGGAAGCCCGGAGCGCATCGACCACCGCAGCAACGCCGAGCGCGGCATTGACGAGCTGCCCACCGTCCACATGGGCGTGGCGGCCTGTCAAATGGAGAAGAAAGGCATAGCCACCGAGAAAGGCGAGCTGAACCGGAATATCCAAAAAGCAAACCGCCTTATCCGGGAAATCCGGGCGCAGATTGGAAAGCTCAAAGAATGGATTGGCGAACTGTTCAAGGCGCGGGAAACCGCCCCGGAGCAGCCCCCGCAATCCCCCGGCCTTGCAAATCTGCTGATGAAGTATTTAAGCGTTCAGAGAGAAAAGAGCCGGAAGTATTCGCAGAGTTGGCAAAGGCAGCACACCGCCGACGAACTGAAAACCGTTGCAAAGGCGGTCAACTATCTTTCCGAGCATGGCATTTCCACCCTTGACGAGCTGGACGCTGCCCTTTCCTCTGTCAGCGACCAAGCCGACGCTATCCGGGAGGGCATGAAAACCGCCGAGAAGCGCATGAAAGAATTGCAAAAGCTGATTGAATACGGGAAGAACTACACCGAGTACAAGCCCATTCACGACGAGCTGAAAAAGCTGAAAAATGGCTGGACGAGCAAGCGCGACAAGTACGAGGAAGCCCACCGCGCCGAGCTTACGCTATGGAACGCAGCGAGCCGCTATCTCCATGCAAATCTGCCGAAAGGGACAAAGACCTTGCCTATCTCTGAATGGGAAAAAGAGTACGCCACTCTCAGCGGGCAGAGAACAGCGGAATATACCAAGCTGAAAGAAACCCGCGCCGAGGTTGCCGAGCTGCACAATATCCGCAAGTGTGTTGACATTGCGCTGAAAGCCGACCAGCCGGAGCAGACCCGCGCCAAGCGGCACGACTTAGAACGATGAAAGGAGTTGAGCTTTTTGTATTACACCCAAGAACAGATAGACCGGGCGAACCAAGCCGACCTTGTTTCTTTCCTGCAATCACAGGGCGAGCAGCTTACCCGCGCCGGGAATGAATACCGCTGGAAACGGCACGACAGCTTGACCGTCCGGGGAAACAAGTGGTACAGGCACAGCCAGAGCAAGGGCGGCGGCCCCGTTGATTTTGTTATGGAGTTTTTCGGCAAGAGCTTCACCGAAGCCGTAGAACTTCTCACAGGAGAAAAGGGAGCCGCACCGCCGCCGGACAGACCTTGCCCCGCGTCCCTATCCGACTTCCGGCTACCACCCCCAAACAGCGACAACCGAACAGCGAGGAACTACCTCACAACAGCCCGCCGCATTGATGAAGATGTGACGGGCTTTTTCTTTGCCCGCGGCGATATTTACGAGGACGCAGCCCACCACAACGCCGTATTTGTGGGGCGGGACGAGGACGGAATACCGCGCTACGCCCACAGCAAAGGAACGGCGGGAAACTTCCGGCTTGATGTGAAAGGCAGCGACAAAGCCTTTAACTTCTGTTACCGGGGCGAGGGCGAAAGATTGTTTGTCTTTGAAGCACCCATTGACCTGATCTCTTTCCTCTGCCTGTTCAAAAAGGAATGGCAGAAGCAAAGCTACCTGTCATTGGGCGGCGTGGGAGAAAAAGCCCTGCTCCGCTTTCTCTCTGACCGTCCGAACATCAAGACCGTTTACCTCTGCCTTGACAGCGATGAAGCCGGGAACGACGCTTGCAGCCGCCTTGTAAAGCTCATGCCGGAGGGCTATACCGTCCACCGGCTTATCCCTCTTTTCAAGGATTGGAACGAGGTATTGCAGCACCGGGCAGAAATCACAGACGGGAAGTATATCCGGGAAGCTGTTTACGGCTTGAAAGAGCCGCCGCAGGAAGAAACCGTCGAGATTATCCGCATGAGCGAGGTTGACACGCAGACCGTTGAATGGCTATGGGAGCCGTATATCCCGTTTGGGAAAGTAACCATTGTGCAAGGCAACCCCGGCGAGGGCAAGACCACCTTTGCCCTACGCCTTGCCGCCGCTTGTACCAACCGCAAGCCGTTCCCCCACATGGCAGCGCATGAGCCATTCAATGTGATTTACCAGACCGCCGAGGACGGTTTGGGCGACACCATCAAGCCCCGCCTTATGGAAGCCGAAGCAGACCTTGACCGTGTTCTTGTCATTGATGAGAGCAAGCAGGGGCTTTCCCTTTCCGACGAGCGCATAGAGAGAGCTATCCGGCAGACCGGGGCGCGGCTGATTATCCTTGACCCCATACAGGCGTACATGGGCGAAAAGACCGACATGAACAGGGCAAACGAGGTGCGCCCCATGTTCCGCCGCCTTGCCGATGTTGCCGAGCGTACCGGGTGCGCCGTTATCCTTATCGGACACTTGAATAAAGCCGCCGGAGGACAGAGCGCATACCGGGGCTTAGGTTCTATTGACTTCCGCGCCGCAGCAAGGAGCGTCCTGCTGATTGGGCGCGTGAAGCGGGAGCCAAATGTGCGCGTTATCGTCCATGACAAATCTTCCCTTGCGCCGGAGGGCAAGCCCGTTGCCTTTTGCCTTGACCCGGAAACGGGCTTTTCGTGGATAGGCGAGTATGACATTACCGCCGACGAGCTGCTATCCGGCGCGGGCGGCAACACGGCCACCAAGACCGAACAGGCGGAACGGCTGATACTTGACCTGCTTGCAGACGGGAAAGAGCTTGCCAGCGAGGAAATTGTAAAGGCCGCAGCCGAAGCCGGAATATCTGAAAGGACGGTGCAGAACGCCAAGCGCAACATGGGCGGTGTTTTGGATGCAAGGCGCGTCGGCGGTCAATGGTACAACTTCATCAAGAAGAAGCAGCCGCCCGAACCCGCAAGCTGAAAACGCAAAGTGCAGACCCTTTGCGCTTTGCACTTTCGCGCTTTCACTTTGATTGTGCGTCAATAACTCAAAATAGCACTTGACAAAACGCTTCATGGGGCAATGCCCAAGACATAGCCCCTTTCATTAACCCTAAGTTTGACCAGAACATTCTCCTGACGCAGACGGAGCGTATCATGGTGGGGCGGAATAAGATTCCTAAGTATAACATCAACAAAAATGTGCTGGTAATTGGCGGTTCCGGTTCCGGCAAGACACGATTTCACATTAAGCCCAACCTCATGCAGATGAACGCTTCGTATATTGTCACGGACCCAAAAGGTACAGTTTTGGAAGAATGTGGAAAAATGTTGGAGCGAGGCGGGTATGAAATCAGGGTGTTAAACACCATCAATTTTAAGCAATCCATGAGATATAATCCGTTCAAGTACATCTACTGCGAAAATGACATTTTGAAGCTGGTGAACTGCATCATGGAAAACACCAAGGGCGAGGACAGCAAGGGCGGTGAGGACTTCTGGTCCAAAGCCGAGGCGTTGTACTATCAGGCGCTCATCGCCTATATCTGGTACGAGGCCCCGGAGGAAGAAAAGAACATGACCACCCTGCTGGAAATGCTGAACGCCTCAGAAGTGCGGGAAGATGATGAAAACTTCAAAAATGCCGTGGATTTGATGTTTGAACAGTTGCAACAGCGCGACCCTGAACACTTTGCCGTCCGGCAGTATGTCAAATACAAAATGGCGGCGGGCAAAACAGCTAAGTCCATCCTGATTTCCTGCGGCGCTCGTATGGCCCCCTTTGATATTAAAGAGGTCCGTCAGCTCATGGAGGGCGACGACCTGGAGCTGGACAAGATCGGGGACCGAAAAACGGCCCTGTTCTGTATCGTCTCCGATACGGATATGACCTTCAATTTCATCTCAGCCATGGTCTACACGCAGATGTTCAACGTCCTGTGCGACAAGGCTTTAGAGAACGGCGGCGCATTGAAAACCCACGTCACCTGCCTTCTGGACGAGTTCGCCAACCAGAAGATTCCCAACTTCCAGCACCTCATCAGCGTGATTCGCTCCCGCGAGATTTCCGCGCACATTGTTGTGCAGACGCAGAGCCAGCTCAAAGCGGTCTACAAGGACCATGCGGAGACAATTATCGGCAACTGTTCCTGCGTTTTGTTCCTCGGAGGCAAGGAAAGAAGCACCTTAAAGGAGATTTCCGAAACTTTAGGGAAGGAAACAATCGACCTCTACAACACCTCTGACACCAGAGGGAGCCAGCGAAGCATGGGCGTCAATTACCAAAAACTTGGTAAAGATGTGCCATAATACCTTGTGACGAGTTCAGTTGCCCAATAAAATTCACGAACAGGGACACGATCAACTGGACTTTTCGTGGAAAGAATAGGACAATGGGACTTGAACACAAGGAGGTTCATTATGGCAGAATTAACCTATACGAGAGTAGGCGACTACTATATCCCCGATCTGATACTTGACGAGGAACCGGAGCAGGATGTATTCTATGGCAAGTACGGCGATCTTCGGCGCGACTACCTCCGGGAGCATAAGCCCAAGCTGTGGATGGTGCTGGTGAACAGCGGCAAGCTGGCCGATCACTTGAAGGGTGTCGAGCGGATGGCGGAGCAGCGCATGGACACGCTCCTGCCGCAGTTGATGAAAGCCGCTGGCGTGACCGAGGAATTGAAAGCCCGTGACCAGATGGCGTGGATAGGGCTGGTGAATAATTGCCGGGCCAGGGTGGAAGAAATCATTTTCAATAAACTGATTTATAGCTGAATCTTATACCTTTAAGGCATATTTGTAGATATATCGTCCGTTTGTACTACACTTTGCTTTTGGTAAGTATCTAACCTATATGTGCGTACTTGACGTACGATCTTCGCAGAATTACAATGATTTAGTAAAATGAAAAGCGCAATTATGCGCCTATTTTCAAAGGAGATACTAATATGGACTTCAAATGGCTCAATGAGGGGCAGATTAAAGCTGATGATGGCAAAATAGAAATGTTTGCCCCAGCACAAAGCGACTTTTTCTTTAACAACGATTCAATCGGAGAGGAGGGAATTACCCCGGAATCTTTGTGCAATGCCCCATTTTACTACACGGAAATTGCGGGCGATTTTGTAATGCGGGTAAAGGTTGCCCACGACTTCAAGGATACATACGACTCGGCCTCCATCATGGTAATGCAAGATATGCAAAATTGGGCAAAAGCCTGTTTTGAAATGACCGATTTTGGAACACACGCCGTTGTGAGTGTGATTGCGCGGAACGGAGAATCGGACGATGCGAACGGATGCAATATTGACGGCAACGAAGTCTGGCTGCAAGTATGCCGATGCAAAAATTCTTTCGCGTTCCATTATTCTGTTGACGGCCAAAAATTCTATATGATGCGATTTTTCAATCTTCCTGTTGGCGAAACTGTTAAGGTAGGCTTGCTGCCACAGGCTCCCGTTGGAAATGGCGGAGTAAGAGTTTATACGAGCCTTACCTTTGAGCAAAAAACAGTAAAAAATATTCGTATGGGTGAGTGATACAATTTACCCTCAAAACCAAAACAGGCTGAAATCTGAAACGATTTCAGCCTGTTTCCCTTATAACTCGTTACTTTCGCCCCAATCACAAATTGCATTTAGAATGGGGATCAACGATTGCCCACGTTCCGTAAGACTATATTCCACTTTAGGCGGGATTTGCGGGTATTCCTCCCTATGAACTAATTTATCTGCCTCTAATTCTTTTAAGGTGGAACTCAATGTCTTATAGGAAATTTCTCCTATATATTTTTTCATTTCATTAAATCGGACAATACCAAACTCTGCCAGGACATACAATATAGTCATTTTATACTTCCCGCTGATTAGTGATAAAGTATAGCTGAAGCCTGTACTCTTAAAACACTCGTTTGAAATAAGCCGTTCGCTCATATTTCACTCTCCATTATGTTAGTATACAACCCAAAGGTAAGTATCGCACTTAAATGTGCGTACTTGCCTTTTTCCTCACTCGTGTTATGATATTACCATCTTGTATGGGAAAAGTCAATCCCACAACATAGGAGGATGATTTTATGGGTAAAAAAATAGTTGTAATCACCGGCAGCCCCCGCAAAGCGGGAAACAGCTTTGCAATGACAGAGGCTTTTATTGCGGCAGCGGAAAAAAGGGGACATACAGTGACCCGGTTTGACGCCGCCAAAATGAATGTGAGTGGATGCCGCGCCTGCGAAACCTGTTTTAAGACAGGGAAGCCCTGCTCCTTCAACGATGATTTCAATACCATAGCACCGGCTATCCAAGCAGCGGACGCAGTAGTTTTTTCTACGCCGGTTTACTGGTACTCGATCCCTTCTCAAATCAAGGCGGTGATCGACAAGCTGTTTTCCTTCTACAACGCAAAGGTCGATCTTTCGGGCAAAGAATGCGCATTGATTTCCTGCTGTGAGGAAAGTGATGTGTCTGTCTTTGACGGTGTCCGCATTCCGATTGAGAGGTCGGCCGCCCTGTTGAACTGGAAAATGGTGGGGGCGGTGATGGTTCCGGCAGTAGTAGGTGTCGGAGACATTGACAAGACAGATGGTTGTGAGCAGGCGGCAAAATTGGCCGAGAAGCTTTGAGGCTTCAAAGGACGCATAATTCTGAAACTGCTACACGGCATAAGAAAAAGCTATCGTACAGCACAACTTGTCACGCCAGAAAACGGCGGCTTTGAGCAAGTCAAAGCCGCCGTTTTTATAGACAGTACAGCAACGAGGGCGGCGTTGCCGACCATATACAAACGCCATATACAATGCAAAACCAAAGCGGGGAAAATTTTGAATAACAGTGACAGAGTAGCCATCAACGGGAGGACATAGAAAATGAGGGAAGTGCTATGTAATTATCAGGATAATATTGAAATTATTGGCGCATCCGAAAACAACCTGAAACATATTGACTTGACAATCCCAAAAGGAAAGCTGGTGGTGCTGGCAGGTGTTTCCGGCTCCGGCAAAAGCTCACTGGCTTTTGATACGATTGCGGTTGAGAGCGCCCGACAGTGGCAGACCTCCTATCCGCTCTACCTGCGGAATAAAATGCCCCACTATGAGCGGCCCAAAGTAGATGAAATTCACAATCTGACCCCCGCAGTAGTTGTTGATCAGAAAGCAATCGGCGTCAGTAGCCGTTCCACCGTTGGAACAGCGGTTGATGTCGCTCCGCTGATTCGTTTGTTGTTTTCTCGTATTGGGGAACCAAGCGCAGGTGGAGCTATGGCCTATTCCTTCAACCATCCTCTGGGGATGTGTCCAGCCTGTACCGGCCTGGGGGAGCGGATGGAGTTGGTGGAAGAGAGCCTCTTTAACTTAGAGGGGACACTCCGCAAGGGTGGGCTGAATTTCAGCCAGTTTCAAAGCACCTGGCAGAACGAACTATACACAGGCAATCCCCTTTTGGACCCGGACAAAAAGTTGAAGTATTACTCGCCGGAGGAATGGGAAATTTTGCGTAGCGGTTCCAAGGAACCGCTGACGATTGAAAGCCCATCCAACAATATCGGGCATATGTGGAAAATGCCATATGAAGGCGTTATTCCCCGCTTTCAACGGCTCTACCTCAATCGGGATATTTCCAAACTGAAAAAGACCTTGCAGGAAGAAATTTTGACCCACATTCGCAAAAGCCCATGTAAGACCTGCGGCGGCACAGGTCTAAACCCTGCGGCATTGGCCTCAAAAATCAAAGGGCGGAATATTATTGATTACTTTGAAATGCCGGTATGCGATCTCCTGCCGGTGCTGGCAGAAATCGACAATCCTGTGGGCGTGTCCCTTGCGAAACAGATCATGGCCTATTTGGGGCGCATGGTGGAGGTAGGCATTGGCTACCTGTCCCTGTCACGCCGGACGGACACGCTCTCCGGGGGAGAAGTCCAGCGCATTAAAATGGTGCGGAACCTGGGGAGCAGTTTAAGCAACATCACTTATATTTTTGACGAACCCACCGCTGGCCTGCATCCTGCTGACGCAGATCGGATTGGCCGTCTGCTGGTGGAGCTGCGGGACAGTCACAACAATGTGCTGGTGGTAGAGCATAGCCGCCAGATGATGGCCTTGGCCGACCATATCATAGAGCTTGGGCCGCTGGCCGGGACGCGGGGCGGCGAGATCGTCTATCAGGGCGATTTGGAGGGCCTGCGCCATGCGGACACCATCACAGCACAGGCCATGAGGCAGAAAATCAAAATCAATCCGGCCCCCCTGCCCTGGACAGAGGGCTTTGAAATCAAGGACGCCCATTGTCACAACTTGAAGCACATTGATGTGGTAATTCCCAAGGGAGTGCTGACCGCTGTTACCGGCGTGGCCGGTTCCGGCAAAAGTTCGCTGGTCTGCCATGAATTTGTAAAACGCTGTCCAGAGGCTATCGTGATCGACCAAAAGCCCATCGGCACATCTATCCGCTCCACCCCCGCCACCTATACGGGCGTTATGGACGAGATACGGAAGCTGTTCGCCAAAGAGAACGGCGTGGGGGCCGAGTGGTTCAGTTTTAATTCCAAGGGGGCTTGTCCGGTCTGCAAGGGCAAAGGTGAGATTTCCTATGAAATGGCCTTTGCGGAGCCTGTTGTGGTTCTGTGCGAGGAATGTCAAGGGCGGCGCTACAACCCCACCGCATTGAGCTACACCTACCACGGGAAAAGCATTGAGGAAGTTATGTCGCTGACGATTGAACAGGCGATGGAGTTTTTCACAGAGGAAAAGGTGCGTAGACCTCTCCAAAGCATGATGGATGTGGGCCTGGGTTATATGACCCTGGGACAGCCCACCAGCACCCTGTCCGGCGGCGAGGTTCAGCGTGTCAAGCTGGCAAGTGAGCTGCACAAAGAGGGCAACATCTACATTCTGGACGAGCCGACCACCGGCCTGCACAACCGGGATATTGAAAAACTGCTTTCCCTGCTGCGGCAGTTAGTGGCACAGCACAATACGGTGGTGATTGTGGAGCATCGTTTGGAGTTGATTGCACAAGCTGACTGGATCATCGACATGGGGCCGGAGGGCGGCAGCGAGGGCGGAAAAGTGTTGTTTTGTGGGATGCCGGATGAACTGTTGAAATGCTTCGATTCTAAAACTGGCAGCTATTTGAGGAAGTCTATTTGAGAGGAAGCAACAGACGTATTTGGAATATTGCGTAAAACATCTGCCGTACGACGGCAAAAGAAAAAAAGCCGTCGTATAGCACAACTTGTCACGCCTAAAAATGGCGGCTTTTGAGAAATCGAAAGCCGCCGTTTTTATATCTACCGGCGGTATATAGGAGGATGCCGCCATGCGATTATGGAGAGATAGGCACTTGTCAAAAAAAGCCTGACCCCCACAGTGGCGAACTCCACCCAGGTTTGCGAAAATAGTCGTTTCCTGTCAGCTTATAATGTTGTCCCCAACGCTCGAATGGTACTGCACCATTCGGGCGTTTTTGTATTTCTATCGGCTATTCATAGCCACCCCT
>OFGF01001822.1_pt1 | contig 12363 bp, 11 predicted proteins | sample 1521711 | NCBI WGS metagenome assembly OFGF01 (sample SAMEA3504092, study PRJEB24116) | mouse gut metagenome | biome: mouse gut; feature: mouse-associated habitat; material: faeces | place: Denmark | collected 2011 | reverse complement strand
CACAAAGTTAGAGTGCAGTCCTCGGAAGTGTTAATCTCCATCCCGGATTGCAGCTCTCTTGCTCATCAGATTGCTGTGTCAATATTCAATTAACTGCCACAGGGTGTGAGCCACCGTGATCAAATGGTGCGCCGAATGACGGCGGAGCAGGAGTGGCGGCATTGTCCAAAGCTCTAAGTTTCAATCCGTGCTTTGAATTTTAAGTCCTTTTCTCAAAGCTGAAATTTGACTTTTGAACACAAGGATGCTACAATGGTGTTGTATCTTTTCAAGCATCCACCGAACCTCTCTTTAGTCCGCCATTATTATACAGAAGTGTCTTTTGAAATTCGGGGATGGTTTGGTGCGCTATGGTGCATCGTGGTGCAAATTATGTTTTGGGAGATGAGAGGTAATGGAATTCAAAACGCTTTTTCCAATATTGAGAAAATATATGGCGGATGGCGATGATGTGCCGACTTTCTTCCGTGAATTGATGGCCACAATCACGACAGTTTCCGAGGAGGAATGGGGCACCTCGAAGGACCCTTCTGCAAAGCTGAGCGACGAAACCATACGAAGCTATACGAAAAGAAAGCTACCCAAAAAACTCGCTTCGACAATCGTGTACCGGCTTACGCCAGATAGATTGACGAAGCGGATTAAGCGTTTGAAAAACGCTACCAGAGAGTTGTTCGCGGCAGATTTAAAAGCGTATGACTCTACAATTACCGCCGACAACATAGGCGAAAAGGTAACCGTTATTTTGGTAAAAATTATCCAGATGTCCGCTGGCCTTACTCCCAAAAATGAACTGGCACAGCAACAGCAAACGCAACTGGCCGCAGATTTGAAGTTCAAATATGGAGATTATTTGTTTGGTGAGACGTGCGGCTATTGTCCATTCCCCGGTTGTGGGCGAGAACTTGAAATCACCTCTACGGGAAGGGTGCAACGCGTATACGAGGTGGGGTTGATTGACAGAAGTATGGACTCGGAGCCAAGCAATCTTTTAGCGATGTGTCCTCAATGCTACGCTACATACCTTCTCGACAGTAATAAGAAACTCACAAAAGAACTTCTCGATGTGAAGAGGATGCTTTCCGCACACCGTTAGAGTGTTCATCTTCTCGATGACCTTCCCCTGGAAAAAGGAATCATCGGTGTGATCAGTAAAATCAGCAAACTCGGAGAGAAGGATTTAGAGGGGGCTTCTCTGGACCCAAAGGAAATCAAACAAAAGTTGAGCCCAGCGAAAGACGCCGCCATTTATATTTTGGTCAACGGATATGTGTCTGCTTACTTCGTAAAAATCCGAGAGATCATGACGAATTTGGATAAGCGTGGAGAGATTGACTATGACGAGATTCAGGATCAGATACACGCCATGTATAAGAAGTTGAGCAAGGCACGCAAATCTCGTATGGAAATATTCAATGAGATTGTAGGAAAGATACACCGTATCACATTACAGGATGAAGTTTACTGCCAGATTGTGGTTTCATACTTTATCCAGAGCTGCGAGGTGTTCGATGCAATTACCGAATAAGCTATATTCATATAAAAACAGCACCCTGGCGTTAATACCAGTGGTGCTGAAAGAACTGAGACAGGGGCCGATGTTAGCCAGAGACCTATATCTGGCTGTCCGGCCAATGCTGACAGAAGCGACGGATTTCCTGTCAGTTATGGACTGTCTGTACGCTTTGCGGGCGGTTGAAATTACAGACGGAGGTGAAGTATATCAATGCTTATCGAAATGACATCTCCTGTATTTAAGGAGAAAGGGAAGACGCGCCCACCTATCCATTTTAAGGATGGCTTAAATGTTGTTCTTGGCAAGGAAGACGGAGAAAATTCTATCGGCAAATCCTCCGCACTGCTGGCGATTGACTTTGTGTTTGGCGGGGATACCTATCTCCATAGTGACGGCGTCAAGCAAATTGGTCCACATACCATATTTTTTACGTTTCTGTTCGATGGAAAGAAATATTATTTTGCAAGAAATACAGCATCGTCGGAAGAAGTTCAATACTGTTCCGAGGGTTATGAATTGACGGGCGTGGTATGGTCTAAAAGAGAGTTTACCGATTGGCTTAAAGAACGGTACGCGATAGATTTTCCAGGGCTATCTTTCCGAGAGACAGTAAGTAGCTTTTTTAGGATTTATGGAAAGGAAAACCTTGACGAGCGTCGCCCGCCGAAGGGACTGCCGGGAGGAAGTATGCAAAAGTCCATCGAAGTTCTTGTAAAGCTGTTTAATCGTTATGGTGATATCGAAATCTATAACGACAGACTGGAAGAACAGAAAAAGAAATTGGCCGCTTTCCGGGAGGCCAGAAAATATCGCTTTGTTCCAGACTTGGTTGGTGGGAAACACAGTACGAGGATAACCTCGCACAAATCCGCTCGTTGCAGGATCAACTGGATAACCTGACTACCGACCAGATTGCATCGCATACCGAGGAAGACATTAAAAAAAGCCGCTCGAAGGCACAACTGCAGGCGGCGAAACTTCGCGTTGAAACGGAACTACAATCAAAACAGCGCAGACTTGAATTATTGAAAATGAGTTTGGAATACGGTCTTTATCCTACTGAAGCCGATTTGTCGGCATTGCAGGAGTTCTTTCCCGATGTCAATCTCCGCAAACTCTACGAAGTAGAACAATACCACAAAAAGCTGGCGGCTATTCTGGACGAGCAGTTCATGGCGGAGCGTCAGTCCGTAGAAACGGAAATTACGCTCCTCCGGTCGTATGTGAAAGAGCTGCAGAAACAAATTGCAGATTTAGGGTTTGTAGGCAACCTTTCCAAAGAGTTCCTTGACAAGCATTCGGAAATAAAGGGCCGAATCGATGCGATTCGGCAGCAAAATGATGCGTACCTCACATTAACCGACTTGCAAGATGCAAAGAAAAGGGCCGACGATATGCTGAAGCGTAGCATTGAAGATATTCTCGCTGATATCGAGCGAACTCTTAACGATAAGATGCGAGAGTTCAACGATACTCTGTTTGTAGATTCCCGTAAAGCTCCTCGCATTAGATTTAAAGAATACAACAGCTATGAGTTTGAAACACCGAGCGATACCGGGACTGGCTCCAACTACAAAGGAATGGTCATATATGATCTGGCTATGCTGTATCTCACGGCGCTGCCCGCCATCGTACATGACTCATTAATTCTTAAAAATATCGGCGACGGTGCCGTCAACGGTATCATGAAAATATATGAGGCAAGCGAAAAGCAGGTGTTCATCGCTTTTGATAAGCAAGCCGCCTATAAGGCGGATACTCAGAAGATTTTGTCCGACAACATGGTGCTGAAACTGTCGGACGGTAACTGTGAACTCTATGGACAGTCTTGGAACAAAGAGGTGTCAGACAATGAAGATGAGTTATAAGAAGCTGTGGAAACTTCTGATTGACAGGGATATGAAAAAATCCGACTTGCGTAAGGCGGCGGGGATTAGTTCCTCATCCCTCGCCAAGTTGGGCAAAGATGAAAATGTTACAACGGATGTTCTCCTTCGCATCTGTGAGGCATTAGAGTGTAATCTGAACGACATAGTGGAAACAGTTCCAAGTGTGAAAGACGATGTTTGATTAAGAAATATCTACAAGTGACAATGTATTTGCTCTTATTTGCATATTATTAAGTTCTTTGCATTTGGGTACGGCAAATATGATGTGGCAAAGAAAATATGTTATTAGGAAGAAAAGGAACGGAATTATGAACAATCAAGCACACAATACAATAGTAAGTTTCATATGGGGAATTGCGGATGACTGCCTGCGTGATGTTTATGTGCGTGGTAAATACCGTGATGTGATTCTGCCGATGACGGTGATTCGCCGGTTGGATGCAATGCTGGAGGGCAGCAAGGCCACCGTTCTGGAGATGAAAAAGAAGATGGATGCCGCTGGCATCACCAATCAGTGGCCTGCGCTGTGCAATGCAGCGGGACAGGCGTTCTGCAATGCGTCTCCGTTCCTGCTTCGTGACCTGACCAGCCGTGCGAAACAGCAAACGCTGAAGGCTGACTTCGAGGCATATCTGGATGGTTTTTCACCCAATGTACAGGAGATATTGGAGAAATTCAAGTTCCGCAATCAGATAGACACCATGATTGATGCCGATATCCTTGGTGCGGTCATTGAGAAATTTGTGTCTCCGACCATTAACCTCAGCCCGAATCCAGTTTATACGGACGACACCATGCAGACCATTAAACTGCCCGCGCTGGATAACCACGGCATGGGTACCATTTTTGAGGAGCTTGTCCGCAAGTTTAATGAGGCCAACAACGAGGAAGCCGGCGAACACTGGACGCCTCGTGATGTTGTCGAACTTATGGCGGATTTGGTGTTCATGCCGGTGGCCGACCGCATTATGGATGCTACTTACTCCTGCTATGATGGAGCCTGCGGCACAGGCGGTATGCTCACAGTTGCACAGGATAGGCTTATGACGCTGGCCCAAAGGCGGGGAAAAAGTGTTTCAATTCATCTCTTTGGACAAGAAACAGTTGCAGAAACATTTGCCATCTGTAAAGCCGATATGCTTCTGAAGGGTGACGGTGAGCAGGCAGAACACATCAGTTTTGGGTCAACGCTATCTTCAGATCAAAACCCCTCCAGACAATTCGACTTTATGTTGTCCAATCCGCCCTATGGTAAGAGTTGGAAAACTGATGCCGAGAAGATGGGCGGCAAAAAAGAAATCCTGGACACCCGTTTTAACGCCTATCTGGAGGGCGGGGAGCAGCTCGTCATGATTCCCCGGACAAGTGATGGCCAGTTATTGTTCCTGTTGAACAATGTGGCAAAGATGAAAAAGGACACTCCGCTGGGCAGCCGCATTGCCGAAGTACATAATGGTTCATCCATTTTCACCGGAGACGCCGGTCAGGGGGAAAGTAATGCCCGCCGCTATCTGATTGAAAACGATCTGGTTGAGGCTATCATCGCTTTGCCGGAGAATATGTTTTACAACACGGGCATTGGCACTTTTATCTGGATATTGTCAAACAAGAAGGAGGAGCGCCGCAAGGGAAAAATCCAACTGATTGACGCCACCGCTATGAAGTCTCCACTCCGCAAGAATATGGGCAAGAAAAACTGCGAGTTGACCCCAGACATCCGCAAGGAAATTCTCCGCATTTTCCTCGAAATGGAGGAAAGCGAAATCAGCATGGTCTTCAACAATGAAGAGTTTGGCTACTGGAATGTCACGGTGGAGCGCCCGCTTCGGTTGCGTGTTTACCCGGATAGAACAATTCCGGCTGACCTTTTCAAAAAGGCCGGTGAATATGATTCTGTCTGCGCCGCGATACAGACGGCAGTTAAAACTGCGCCCCTTGATGATTGGACAGCGTTCGCAAAGGCAACAAAGCTGAAAGCGGCTGTCCTTAAAAAGGTGCGCCCGTTTATCACAGAAAAAGACCCCGCCGCAAAACCGATTGGCGGCGAGGCCGGTGCTGATTTGCGCGACACGGAGAATATCCCGTTTACCTATGAAGGTGGCATAGACGCCTTTATCAGGGATGAAGTGCTGACCTACGCTCCCGATGCCTATGTAGACGAGAAGAAAACACAGATTGGCTATGAGATCAGCTTTACCAAGTATTTTTACAAGCCAGTGAAACTGCGGGAAATGGCGGATATTCTTGCTGACCTCTGTGTACTGGAGAAAGAGACAGGCGGCATGATGGCGGATATTATGGGAGGGATTGTTGAATGAAGCAATATTGCGAAATGGCAGCAGTCCCAACTGAATGGCTGTATGCGCTTCCGGCTCATTGGGACTGTAAGAAAATAGGTTCTTTATTTTCCGAGAGAAAGACAAAAGTGTCGGATAAAGATTATGCCCCACTTTCTGTAGCAAAAATTGGCGTAGTTCCTCAGCTTGAAACCGCAGTCAAGACAGATGCTGGGGACAATCGCAAACTGGTATGTGCAGGTGATTTTGTAATAAACAGCCGCTCTGACAGGAAAGGCTCTTGCGGTGTTGCTGATAGAGATGGTTCTGTTTCCTTAATCAATATTGTTCTTACTCCAAGAAATGAGTGGAACGGCAGATATGTACATTACCTCATGAGGAGTCAACCTTTTTCGGAGGAATATTATAGATACGGAAGGGGTATCGTTTCTGACCTGTGGACTACTCGATTCAGCGAAATGAAGAGTATCCTTTTACCTGTCCCGCCTCGCGAAGAGCAAGACCAGATTGTGCGGTTTCTGGACTGGAAGGTATCAATTATCAACAAGCTTATATTAACAAAACGAAAGCAGATAAATATTCTTGAGGAACAGGAGAAAAGATTTATAAGTGATGTAGTTCTTCATGGTTTGCACAATCTTCCGCTTAGGGATAGTGGTAATCGGTGGGTTGGTGATATCCCTCAAAATTGGAATATTATAAAACTCGGAAAGTTCTGCTCATTCCAGAACGGAATCAGCGAGTCGGGTGAATTTTTCACTTCCGGAACGCCGTTTGTTGGATATGGAGATGTGTATCGTCATTTGGAGTTACCGGAAACTGTGAGGGGTGTTGCACAGTCGAACAAACAGCAACAGGAAGTGTTTTCTGTTCATGAAGGTGATATTTTCTTCACCCGCACCTCTGAAAACATCGAGGAAGTAGGGATGGCTGCGGTATGCAAGCACACGATTGAAAAGGCAGTATTCTCTGGCTTTGTGATTCGCTGCCGACCTCGCGTTACACTTGTGGATATTGACTACATGAAATATTACCTTCAGATTCCTGCCATCCGAAACCATTTTTCGTCGATGATGGACATTGTCATCCGGGCTTCATTAGGACAGAATCTGCTGAAGCAGATGCCAGTAGTTATACCACCGATGGACGAGCAGAAGGAAATTGCTACATATCTGGATAGACAGCATTCAAAGTATATTGTTCTGATAGAAACTATACAAGAAGAGATTAAGGCGCTCGATGAGTTGAAAACGCGACTCATCGCCGATGCAGTTACAGGCAAAATAGATGTCCGTGATATTGAAGTTCCCGATTTCGAGTATGTGCAAGAAACAGGAGACTCTTCCGATGAGGATAACAAAAATATGGGCGATGCGTCTGAAGATGGGGAGGAATGAAACATGAGCAAGGTCGATAGACAGCATTTTTGGAATTTATTGTGCAATACACATGACAATTTACCTCAAAGTGTGAACGCGTTAACATCTGCTGCTCCGTATCCGAAAACACTATGCCGTTATCGCAGTGTCAATGAAAATTCCTTAAAGCAGTTACAAGATAATATATTGTGGTTTTCTTCAGCGGATTATTATGATGACCCCTTTGATACATACTTCCAAATTAATACAGATAGATTTAAGGATATATATGATTGCATAAGGCCAATTTTTGATGCAGGCAATACATCTTTAGATGGCCTTATTGATACGATGGCAATTTTATTTGGCATTGCCCCCGACGCATTTAAGGCTGGCCTATCTAATACGACACCAGACTTTCAAAAAATGGACAGGCTACTAAAAGATATGAGAGAAGTAGTCAGACGCAAACTGTTTTCAATTTGTTTTTGTGAGAATCCATTGAATGAAACGCTTTGGATAAAGTATGCCAAGAATTACCATGGTTTTGCTCTCATATACGATTTCAATCAAAGAGAAACGGTTATATGCGGAACAGAAGAAAAATGCAAAGATTGTAGTACTGCCTATACGGAAATGCCCTTTATATATCCTGTTTATTACTCGAACTCTCGATATGATGCCACGAATTATGCACTGTCACTTTATGTAGTTGATATGGCATTAAGCAGAGGAATAAATATTCCGCAGAGCACGATAGATTTAATTATGGCTCAAAATATGTGGGAAGCAGAGCGAGTGACTCTAATAAAGAAGAAATGCCATGAAAATGATGAAGAGTGGAGAATGATTAGACCACGAATGCACGAGATGAGGACATTTATAAAAGCAAGGCCCCGAAAAATTATTCTCGGTTTGCGGATGCCTGAATATGAAAGAAGATTAGTCATCTCTGCAGCACAAGTCGCAGGTATTCAAGAAATACACGAAATGTATATAAATGATTCAGATGAACTGGACAGCAGATCGTTAGAGGAGGTGTAGGCGATGACGTTTACCAACACAAAGGAGAGTGGCCTTGAGAACCTGATTGTCCGATGGCTGGTTGAGCATAACGGCTACGAGCAGGGCACTAATGACGACTACAACAGAGAATATGCGGTGGACGAGACACGCCTGTTCCGCTTCCTGCAGGATACGCAGCCGGAGGCGCTGGAGAAGCTGGGCGTATTCAAGTCCGACATCAAGAAAAAGCAATTCCTGAACCGGCTGCAGGGTGAGCTGGCGAAGCGTGGCATTATTGATGTGCTGCGCAATGGCGTCAAGATTTACCCGGCAAACCTCATCATGTTCTACTTGACGCCTACGGAAAATAATGCAAAGGCGAAGGCGCTCTTTGAAAAGGACATTTTCAGCGTGACCCGGCAACTCCAGTATTCCACAGATGCCACCCGGCTGGCGCTGGATATGTGCATCTTCATTAATGGTCTGCCGGTCATCACCTTTGAGCTGAAAAATCAGTTGACAAAGCAGGATGTGGACGATGCTGTGCAGCAGTACAAGACTGACCGTGACCCACGGGAGCTGTTATTCCAGTTCAAGCGCTGTATGGTGCATTTTGCCGTTGACGATGCAAGAATCAAATTCTGCACCAAGCTGGAGGGCAAAGCCAGCTGGTTCCTGCCCTTCGATAAAGGATATAACGACGGAGCCGGGAATCCGCCTAATCCGGACGGTCTGATGACCGACTATCTGTGGAAGAACATCCTGACCAAGTTGAAACTGAGTCGCATTATCGAGAACTATGCGCAGGTGGTCATTGAAGAAGACCCGGAGACGAAGAAAAAGAAAGTAAAGCAGATATTTCCACGTTACCACCAGTTGGATTGTGTGGAGAGGCTGCTGGCGGATGTGCAGGCCAACGGAATCGGGCTGCGGTATCTGATTCAGCACAGCGCCGGTTCCGGAAAGTCAAATTCTATCGCATGGCTGGCCCATCAGCTGATAGGTTTGGAGAAAAATGGCCATCCGATGGTGGATTCCGTTCTGGTGGTCACCGACCGCCGCATTCTGGATAAGCAAATTCGTGATAACATTAAACAGTTCATGCAGGTGGCAAACACCGTGGCGTGGGCAGAACACTCCGGTGACCTGCGGGATGCCATCCGGGATGGCAAGCGTATCATCATCACCACGATTGAAAAGTTCCCGTTTGTAGTTCCGGACATCGGTGCGACCCACAAAGAGAATCGGTTTGCCGTCATTATCGACGAGGCACATTCCGGGCAGAGCGGCAGAAACTCCGCCCAGATGAATCTGGCCCTGTCCGGCCTTGCCTCCGACGACGAGATGGACAACGAGGATAAAATCAACGCCATGATGGAGGGCCGCAAACTGCTGCCGAATGCCAGCTACTTTGCGTTTACGGCTACTCCGAAAAATAAAACGCTGGAGACCTTCGGCGTCGCTTATCAGGACGGCGATGAAATTAAGCATCGCCCGTTCCATGTGTATACGATGAAGCAGGCCATTCAGGAAGGATTTATTCTGGATGTGCTGAAATACTACACTCCGATTACCAGCTACTATAAGCTCATGAAAACAGTACAGGATGACCCCATGTTTGATAAGAAGCGGGCTCAGAAGAAGCTACGCTCCTTTGTGGAAAGCGACTCTTATACCATCGCACAGAAAGCAGATATGATGGTGGAGCACTTCCATGAGCAGGTCATCTCCAAAGGCAAGATTGGTGGACAGGCCCGTGCAATGGTGGCTACATCCAGCATTCCTCGGTGTATTGAATACTACTACGCCATTAGCAAAAGCCTCGCCAACAGGCACAGTCCCTATAAGGCTATCGTGGCCTTTTCCGGTGAACACAAATATCAAGAACAGGAACTGCCGCTCACCTCCACTGCCATAAATGGTTTCCCGGATGCAAAGATTCCATCAATGCTTAAGTCTGACCCTTATCGCATTCTCGTCGTAGCAGATATGTTCCAGACGGGCTTTGACGAGCCGCTGTTGCACACCATGTATGTGGACAAGATGCTCTATGACATCAAGGCTGTGCAAACGCTCTCCCGCTTGAATCGCTGCCATCCGCAGAAGCACGACACCTTTGTGCTGGACTTTTTCAACAATCCGGTGATGATTGAGCAGGCGTTTTCGAGGTATTACAGAACAACACTTCTCTCTGGAGAAACCGACCCCAATAAGCTCTACGACCTGATTGCAACGATGGAGGACTATCAGGTCTACTCTGAAGATCATGTGCAAAAGCTGGTAGACCTGTATTTGAACGGCGCTGACCGTGACCGGCTTGACCCGATTCTGGATGCCTGCGCTGCGGTCTATAAAGCGCTGGATACGGAAGACCAGATTAAATTCAAGAGTGCCGCCAAGTCTTTCTGCCGTACCTATGGTTTTCTCGGCGCTATCCTTCCGTATGGAAATGCGGACTGGGAGCGACTCTCCATCTTCATGAATCTGCTGATTCCGAAGCTGCCGTCGCCTCGTGACGACGATTTCTCAGAAGGGATTCTGGATGTGATTGATTTGGACAGCTACCGGCTGGAAGCGCAGGAGTGTATGTCCATCAAGCTGGAGGATGCGGATGCCGAAGTGCCACCGGTGCCTGCCGGGAAAGCTGGCCACATCATCAATCCGGAAATGGATTTGCTTTCGGTCATTTTAAATGATTTCAACGATATGTTTGGCAATATCAGCTGGAATGATGCGGACAATGTGCGCAGACAGATTCTTGAAATCCCTGCGATGGTTTCCAGAGATGAAAAATATCAAAATGCCATGAAAAACTCTGATGAACAGAGCGCACGTCTTGAGAGCGAACGTGCTTTACAACAGGTTATTTTTGCGATTATGGCGGACAATATGGAACTCTTTAAACAATTCCAAGATAATCCATCTTTCAAAAAATGGTTGTCTGACCTTGTTTTTAATCTCACTTATAACAAAGATGGGAAACCTTATGAGATGCCCCATTCGGAAAATCAAAGGGCATCCGAGAATTAAGGAGAATCAGCAATGTCACGTGGAAAAAGTATCAACCTATTTTTAATGGATGGCGATGCCAATGGTCGCATCAAATGCACCCTTGCTAACTGGACGGGTATTGCCTATAAAATCCCTCGCACTGAGCTTGACAAGTGCAAGGAACGCGATGACTTAAAGCAAAGCGGCGTATACTTCTTATTCGGAACCTCCGACCAAACAGGAAAGCTGGTTGTCTACATAGGACAGGCCGGGGCCAGGAAAAACGGCGAAGGCATCCTTAACCGTCTGCAGGAGCATAAACGCAATCCGGAAAAGGATTACTGGACAGAGGCAGTAGTGTTTACCACATCAAATAATTCCTTTGGCCCCACAGAAATCAGCTATCTTGAAAATCGTTTCTGCAATCTCGCTATCGCTGCCAACCGCTATGAAGTAAAAAACGGCAACGCTCCCACCTCCGGGAATATAACTGAGGAGAAAGAAAGTGAGTTGGAGGAGTTCATTGATTTCGCCAAGCTCATCATGGGTACATTAGGGCACAAAGTTTTTGTTCCTCTAAGCCAGGTTACATCACACAAAGATCTGCCAGTGGATGGAGCAGAAACGGATGAAGGTATTAAGTTCTACCTTACTCGTACAGTTAAGCAGTATGGCATAACCGTCAACGCTATGGCAAAGCAAACCAGTGATGGCTTTGTTGTGCTACGGGGCAGCAGCATTTCGCCGCAGGATGACAGCACTGTCTCAGCTGGAATCAGGGAACGCCGAAAATCGGCTCAAGTGGGCGAAAACTATGTCCTATTGGAAGACGTCCTTCTTGCCAGCCCATCTGGAGCGGCTATGTTTGTTATAGGGAAAAGCGCAAACGGATGGACTTCCTGGAAAACCCAGGACGGGAAAACTCTCCATGACCTGGAGAACGGTCAGTAAATGGTATGCCAACTTTTCAACGATTCCCCCAACCTTTTAATTTTCCCTCCCACTGGACAGGGAGAGGGTTCAAATCCAAACATTTGTTAATGGCGTCCTACCCCCACAAAACGAAGAAAGCAGGACACCAGAGGCCATCTGCACCCCCGGCATCCCGCTATTCCCTTGTTTTCAAGGCTTTTTCATATGCAAAATTAAAAAGTCCTCAGCCGATTGTATCATCGACTGAGGACTTTCGTGGTACGGGCGAAGGGATTCGAACCCCCGACCTACTGGTTCGTAGCCAGTCACTCTATCCAACTGAGCTACAGCCGCATACTGCTAAAGGTATTGCTCTTAACAGCTTGATTAGTATA
>OFGF01001820.1_pt1 | contig 12394 bp, 15 predicted proteins | sample 1521711 | NCBI WGS metagenome assembly OFGF01 (sample SAMEA3504092, study PRJEB24116) | mouse gut metagenome | biome: mouse gut; feature: mouse-associated habitat; material: faeces | place: Denmark | collected 2011 | reverse complement strand
TGCCCGTTTCGTGCTCGTACCAGCCAGTGTAGGCAAAGTTGAGAGGAGCAGAACGCAACTTGGTAGAACCAGCTACATTACTCGTAATACCATAGGTAGTATCGATGAGGGTAACGTAGTTGTCTTTGGTGGGGAGGGTCCAGCCTTTGGGGCAAACAATTACTAGAACTGGCACCTATCCTTATTCTATAACAATCTTGATCGATGCATTCGAAATACAATAATCGGGGAAACGTGAAGGTTATCATCCATATAGCACTATTGATATCAAAAACAGCACTGCCATCAGGGCGCCCGGAAGCAGACATAGCAGAATACCAACCTTACCTAGTGGATAAGATTTACCCAAGGTATCAATCTTAAACCTATATTTAAGCCATTTGACACGCAGGCTAACAACTAGGCAAACTAGCAATCCAAGGGGGATAGAACAGAGGAATGAAAAAGCATAAAAGTATAATTGATAGATGGGCATATCACGAATAATACCCATAACTATTCCATACAAAAACAACGCCAAGGTGATGGAAGAAAGTAGTATCCCAACAACAAAACCAAAGTTTATGATATGCTGTAACGATTTTTGAACCGATGAGGGCGCATCCGTATTATCGGGTGGTAATTCCTCTTTCGCCAGATGGCATCCTTCCTGTGGATATATTATTTGGTATTTAAGCCACGCATTCTAGACTTCTTAATTATAGCACGCCAATAAAATAAGTGATATCGGTTTCTTGGGATGAGTAAGGTCTGTGTTCTACCCATATTTATATAGTAATTTATATAATAAGATTAATAACTGGCCTCTCAACTTTCTCCAGACAGGTGAATACTTGTATAAGGATGGTTACATTATGAAACGTATTGAGAATGGCAATTGGTGGTCTAATAGTAGTAATTCAACTGCATCCACGTATGCTCTAACTACGCAGGAATTCTTCGTCGAGCCTCAGAATCCTTGGTATCTCGACCGCGGACGTGGCTTCGCCATTCGCTGCGTTACACGGGAGGGGTAGAGGGGATTCTCACTTGTCTACTTCGCTAGCTTCGCATCAACCTTCTCACGAATCTTATTGATCAGTTCAGGTCGAGTCTTAACTTCTTGCTGTGAGATCAATTCACCGTCGAACATGATATATGGAGTCCACTGAACCTTATCCTGCTCCGCTAGCTTATCATCAAAAGCAATCTTCTTTGATACGGCGTCACTTTCCATGTCAGCACGGAATTTTTCGAGATCGCCCTTATCCTTACTGGCTTTCTTAAAATATTCTTCAAACTGTTCCTGGCGTTTTTCGGCACTCGAACCAGCCCAATCATCCTGCTTATCGTAAAGCAATTCTTTGAATTCTTCCCAATAACCCTGATTTGCGGCCGCTAATGCTGCTGCGGCTGCTGCTCGACCATTTTGATGATATGACATGATCATTACTCGGTAAATCACCGCCAATTTGCCGTCATATTCATCAATCAACTCATTCAAATCCGGTACTAGACTGGCACAGTTGTTACATTGATAATCGGTATAAACGACTAATTTTGCCGGAGCGTTAATATCTCCGCTGATGGTCTCCTCGAAGCCGCCACTCTGATCATCCGCCGAAATGATCGTAGTCGTATCATAACTAGAAAATGTGTAATTTTTCTGATTTAAAAGCTGTGTTGCTACGACTAGCCCAATGAAGACCGCAACCAAACCTACTACAATCCATTTCGTTGATTTATTCATAAAACTCCTAATTATTACTCTCCTCGTGCTATAATTATATCATATGAGCGAGGTGAAAAATTCAGATTTTGGGGCTAAACTTATGAAAGTTTGGCAACGGATCCGTAAAGTAGCTAAGAAGGCTAAAAATAGCACTCTAAGAGGTTTTACGCGCTGGATTGACCCAAAATTACAGCCTTACCGCGCAAAATCTACTGGTTTAGGCCCACAAACGCCCGCCCAGAACGCCTCAGGAGCGATCGATAATACCAAGACGGGTAGGACCACGAATATTGAAAAACATGCGCCAGAAGCCCCAAAAACACCATTGGTGGCAAAATCAGTCACAGCCACCCCCCAAAATGCCTCTGAAAATCTCAAAAGTAATTCTGATATTCCACACTCTAGAGAGGAATTTCTGGAAATTTTGCATAATATTCCGCTGGCGGTCTTTTCGACCAGTCAACGTAAACAATTTGAGGCTATTTTAAACCTTGATTTCACTCCCGTGACCGACTTAATGCTACCCAAAAACAATATTATATATGTTGATCAGAACGAAATTCTCGGTCCGCTCACTCTAGACCGGCTATTTCGCTCTGGCATGAAACATTTCCCGGTCACAAATGCGGGGAATCAAATTATCGGCTGTATTCATACTGCCCGCCTCAATAGTCTTGATATTAAGCAGAGCAGTAAGGCTCGTGATATTCTCGACCCAAACGTCTACTACGTGCGTGAGGATTACACCCTAGAACAAGCCCTAGAAGTATTCTTGAGAACTGAGGGCTATTTTTTGCTAGTAGTTGATAAATACGGCAAAATAGTTGGAATCTTGAATTTTACTGATTTAACCAGCTTTTTATTCGGTAAACTCAAAAATGACGGTTTTTTACACGATGACGATCGTCTTGCAGTAGCAAAACGCCATATCGAAGACGTGACTACCCTTAAAATCAAATCTAGGAGAGCAAGCGCGGAAAGGACCTATCGTGGCTAAACGTCACGCTTCGTTCGTTTGTCAGCAATGTGGCGCAGTGACATATAACTGGACTGGGAAATGTCAGGCCTGTGGAGCCTGGAATTCTCTGATCGAACAATTTGACGATTCCGTGCGCGATGAAAAATCAGCCGTATCTAAAGGCTTAGTTTCTGGTCGCCAATTAGATTATGTTTCGATCAAGGATCTCGAAGCTACTAACGACCGCCGAAGACTCAAGACTGGCTTCTCGGAGCTAGATTTAGTGCTCGGCGGAGGTATTTTGCAGGGGTCAGTTTCACTTTTAGCTGGACAGCCCGGGATCGGAAAGTCGACCCTATTAATGCAGATTTGTACGGAAATTGCCAAGAATCACAAAGTATTATATATATCCGGCGAGGAATCAGCTGGTCAAGTCAAGTTACGTGCGATGCGTCTCGGTGCTGACTCCGATAATTTAAAGTTTGCGAGTAGTACCTCGGCTAACGATATCGCCCAAACCATTGATAGTGGGGATTTCGAATTGGTAATCGTCGATTCGATCCAAACTATGACTTTGGCCGAGATTGCTTCGGCGCCAGGTGGGATTTCGCAAGTCACCAATTGCGGAAACTTACTAATCCGTGCTGCAAAACGTTCGGATACATCGGTGATCATTGTCGGCCATGTCACAAAAGAGGGGACTTTGGCTGGGCCAAAAGTGCTCGAGCATCTAGTTGACGTAGTTCTTAATTTTGAGGGTGATCGTTATGGTGGATTCAAAATCATTCGCGCCGTCAAAAATCGCTTTGGCTCCACTTCTGAAGCCGCCATCTTTGAAATGAACGAGCGTGGACTTGAGGAGGTCGAAAATCCCTCTGCAGTATTACTAGCCGAACGTCAAAATACCGATGGCTCGATCATCCTCGCTACACTCGAAGGTTCTAGGCCGATCTTAGTTGAAATACAGGCCCTTGTCACCGCAACCAATTTTGGCTATCCAAAACGTACCAGCTCGGGTTTCGACTTAAATCGTCTTAATCTCTTGATTGCAGTAGTTGAAAAACGCACCAAGCTGAAGCTAAATGACAAAGATGTATTCGTAAATGTGGTCGGAGGTCTCAAGATTCGTGATTCGGCGGCTGATTTGGCAATTTGCCTCGCGATCGCATCGGCAGTAGCAGGTCGCAAGCTTGCCGAAGATTTCGTAGTTTTCGGCGAAGTGGGCTTGGGCGGCGAAGTTCGCTCTGTCTACCGACCAGATCAACGGATCGCTGAAGCCAAAAAGCTTGGGTTTGCGCATGCTATTGCTCCGGGCACCGTCAAAGACCCATTCGTTGTACCAGTGCGAGATTTACGTCAAACCCTAATTGAATATGTTAATGAAAAATAAACGCATTCTTGGCATCGATCCAGGCACCGGGATTTGCGGCTTTGGCGTCATCGAAGGATCCCGAGCGATAGATTACGGAGTGATTTCCACACCGCCACATACTCCGTTGCCCGAACGATTATTAGACATATACGACTCACTCCATGAAATAATCTCCCAAAACCATCCAGCAGTCATGGCGATCGAGAAACTCTTTTTTAAGCAAAATATCACCACTGGGATATCGGTAGCTGAGGCGCGCGGGGTCTGCCTCTTGGTTGCGAAACAATGCAATCTACCGATTTTCGAATACGCTCCAAATCAAATCAAGAGCGCCATTTGCGGTTACGGCCAAGCCCATAAGCCCCAAATTCAAGAAATGGTACGGAGACATTTAGGGCTAAAATCCGTACCTCAACCCGACGACGCTGCCGACGCCCTAGCCGTCGCCATCGTGCACTCGTTTGTGGCCAAAGACAGCGTAAGTGTGGTATAATAATTAAAAATAGGAGTAGGAATGAGGAACAACAAATATATCGTTGCGGGAATTTTGGCTATCGGAATTCTATCCGGGCTTGCGACCAATATGGCTTTTGCCGAAGTACCCAATGGTCGAGTGAGTGGGAATGTACCAGAGCCGGCGGAACCGCTTGAGACTATCGGCGATACGACCAACACCGACGCCACCAGTGTTAATACGACGAATGCTGATACTAACGGGGATACACCGATGCTCATTAATGAGTCCGAACAATCGGGTGATGTCGCAGCTCCAAACGAGTCAAACAATGATGGCGGCATCATGGAAATTAGCGAGGAAGAAGCGACCATTGAACCTGCAGAAAAAGACGATGCATTAGACATGTGGCCAGTTTATCTTTCGCTTGGAGCGATCGCGCTAACTTTATTATTGATTTTCGTTATTAATATTACCCATCGGAAATCACAGAAATGATTGCACACCTCTTCGGTGAAGTGACTGAGAAACTAAATAGCTCGGCCATTATTGATGTGCACGGCGTAGGTTACGAAGTGATCTTGACCAGCGTTGATTTAGACCGCTTTGAGTTAAAGAGTGCCGTCAAAATCTATACTTACCATGCTCTGCGTGAAAATGCTGAGGAATTGTATGGTTTTTCGAGCCTTGCCGCTAAGAGACTTTTTGAACTCTTAATTTCAGTGAATGGCATTGGTCCGAAAGCGGCCATGAATATCCTCAGTTTAGGTGCGCCCGAGGAAGTCCGAAATGCTATCGCCAATACTGACGCTGCCTATATTGCAAAAGCTAGTGGAGTTGGCAAAAAGTCCGCCGAACGAGTAATCGTTGATTTGCGTGATAAGGTCGGGTTACCCTCTAAGTATGGTGGTAGCGGGTCAAGTCTAGAATTTGTCGGTCATGCTCCAGAGAACGATGAGGCGCTTGATGCTTTGATTGCTCTCGGTTTTCCGCTCAAGGAGGCAACCGCTGCACTCGCAGAAATCGATCCGGCCCTACCGGTCGAACAGAGAATTACTGCTGCCCTCAAACAGCGTTAGCAAAGATTACCCCTTCTCAAATTCGTCAAACTATGCTAAAATAATGAAAGTTGTAAATATAAAGGTTTAATATATGAGTTCCATTAATTTAAAGAAGATTGGCGACGCCCAAAAGAAACCAGCAATCGTTGACGTCCGCTCCGGTGATACCGTTCGGGTCACTCAAAAAATTAAAGAAGGTAGTAAATTCCGTTCACAGATGTTCGAAGGCGTAGTGATTCGCACCGATCGCAAAGATTCGCATACTGCCCGTATCACTGTGCGCAAAGTTGCGTCCGGTGTAGGTGTAGAAAAATCTTTCTTAATTCATAGCCCGTTAGTAGAAAAGATCGAAATCGTCCACCGTGCGAAAGTCCGCCGTAAGAATCTAAGTTTCCTTAGGAATCGTTCTGGTAAGTCAGCGCGCTTGATCACTAAGAATATCGATAAAGCGACTTTGAACAAAGAGGTTTCTACTAAAATTGAAGAAGCTAAAACTACCATCGAAGATGTAACTGAAAAAATCGCCGATAAGGTAGAAGAAGTAGCTGAAAATGTAATCGAAAAGGCAGCTGAGCTTACCGAAAAAGCGGAAGACGCTATTACGGACATGGCACAGAAGATTGAAGAAACCAAAGACGAGCAATCGAAATAATCATAGCTAATTGTGACTCAACAAATTCTTGGCATTGATGAGGTTGGACGTGGCCCCTGGGCGGGGCCACTTGTCGTTGGCGCAGTAATTTTAGGCACAAAATTCCAGGAATTAGACATATACACTGAGCTTCGCGATTCAAAGAAAATCGCTAAAGCCAAGCGTATACAACTAGCTGAAAGCATCAATAAAAATGCATTAGCGCACGCACTGGGCTGGGTTAAGGCAGACGAAATTGATCAATTTGGACTCGGTCCAGCTTTAAAGCTGGCTGCTAGGCGTGCAGTCAAGCAAATTTTAGCTCAAAAAATCAAATTCGATAATATTGTAATTGATGGTACTATCAATTTGCTTGCGGATACGCCTCTAGAAGAACGGGTCACTCTATTACCTAAGGCTGACAATTTAGTCAAAGAAGTGAGCGCCGCGTCAATTATCGCAAAGGTCGCTCGCGACCAGTATATGGTCAAATTAGGCGAAAAATATCCTCTATACGGCTTTGAAAAACACGTCGGATATGGCACAGCCCTAGAAAGTTATGGTATCTGCCCCGAGCACCGCCAAAGTTTTCGACCGATAGCTAAAATCATCGAGGCACATGGAGACCAGCAACTTGAGTCGAATTCCACGCAAAAGGAATGCGAGATAGGCCGAGCTGAGCCGATACGAACTAAAAAAGGCCGCCAAAATTACGAATCTGGGCACCGAGCTGAAGACGTAGCCGTGGATTATCTCCGCGAGCAAAATCACCAAATTATTGCCAGAAATTGCAAAACTACGCGTTACGAGATTGACATTATATCGCAGCTTAACGGAGAAATCTATTTTTCGGAAGTTAAATATCGCAAAAATACCAAAAATGGCGATCCACTAGAGCAAATTACGCCTGCAAAATTAAAACAAATGCGTTATGCCGCCGAGAAATTCCTTCAAGCTCACCCAGAATTCCGGGATTTACAGCCGATTTTAGCAGCGATTGGTGTGAGCGGGAAAAACTTCTCCGTAGATGGACTGAAACCGTGCTGCTAAAGCTTTTTCTGATTGCACTAAAGCCAGCATTCTAGACATTGAATCGAAATTCAACTACGTCGCCATCCTGCATAATGTAAGTCTTGCCTTCGGTACGGAGTTTTCCGGCCTCCTTGACTGCCTTTTCGCTACCCAAAGCCGCAAGATCATCGAATTTCATCACCTCAGCAGCAATAAATCCACGCTGAAAATCGGTATGAATAGTTCCGGCCGCCTCAGGTGCCGTAGCACCTTTTTTAATGGTCCAGGCACGGACCTCTTTTGGTCCAGCTGTGAGAAAGCTTTGCAGACCTAGCGTATCGTATGCAGCTTTGACCAATTCACCTAATGCGTCCTCTTCAATGCCATATTCATGCAAAAATTCTTTACGCTCGATAGCTGTCATACCTGACATCTCGCTCTCAAGCTTTGCATTTACAAATACAGCACGACTCGGCGCCACTTTTGCTGATAGCTCAGATTTTAAGCTCGAATCTTTGAGCTCGTTTTCGTCAACATTAAACATGTAGATCACCGATTTATCAGTCAAATAGGGAATTAGCTCATCATTTTGACCAGGTTTCTTGCGTTTTGCGGCAATTCGCTCTTTAGTCTCGAGGTCAGCAAGCTCAAGCTCGGTTTGGATAACCTCAATATCGTGCAATGGGTCTTTTGAACCTTCTGCGCGCACCACATCATCATCTTTAAAAACTCGTACCACATGGCAAATGATTTGGCATTCACGAATATGCGCCAAGAACTTATTTCCGAGCCCTTCGCCCTTAGAGGCCCCTTCGACCAGTCCTGCAATATCAACAAATTCAATCGTCGCCGGGATCACTTTTGCACTCGGATACATTTGTGATAAAGTTGTCAAGCGAGGATCGGGTACTGGCACAATGCCAACATTTGGCTCAATGGTCGCAAACGGATAATTGGCCGCTAGCGCACCAGCATTCGTCAAAGCATTAAATAAAGTTGATTTACCAACATTAGGTAAACCTACGATTCCTACTTTCAAATTCATAATTATATTCTAACATAAAATCCACAAAAGCAAAAACCCAGGCGCTAACCTGCCTGGGTTTTATATCTCTATTCTAAGTTTTAGCCGCCTTAATAAGCTTATTTTAGTCCCTAACTTTCCATTCCTGGACGTAACGTTGGGTGGTCGCCCAACATGAATTTGGGTTCGCCATCTGTGCTTCGTATTCGGCGATATCTATCGCAACTCGTGCATTATCGCGCGATTCAGGTTTGAGATCCGCCAATGCTCGCGTCGGATCAACGCCTGATTGGACCGCCTTTTCGTAGCGCATTATCGTTTGGATATCTTGATAATCCCCGATATCATTACTAAGCTCGGGGTTCAGAAGTCCCAACTCTTGCCCTTGATACAGGCAGACGATTCTGGGGTCAGCGTCAAATAAAATACTTAGCGCTTCCTCTCCAGACACGCTGGCCCGCGACGTAAATCGCGGTGTATCGTGTGACTCCAGCATCGCAACGAATGCGGGATGCCGAGACCAACGTCCTAACGTCTTTTTCAGACGTTTCATGCTGTCGCCAATGTCGACAAACCCGCATAATTTATTATACGCATTTGAAGCTGCAAGATTAAGACCAGCGCTGAGCGGTCCGTATGGCTCAACCATTTAGTTAAACATGCCCTGGAGCGGTGCTGTCATCTCGCCAAAGGTAAACAACGGTGTCGCCGAAATAGACAGCCGATCAAACAGACTCTCGAAAATTTCAGGAGTCTCTGGCTTTTGATAATATTTCAAAAGCCCGGCTACTGTGCCTACCGCATCCCGCGGCAACACAGTTGAGCTAAAATCCTTGTAGATCAGCTGCGCACTGTCTATCCGGAATCCAGCTACGCCATGCTCTTTCACCCAGAAATCGATAATATTCTGGAACTCAAGTAACACAGCAGGGTTATTCCAATTCAAATCTGCCTGATTTTTATTATAAATGTGGCAATAAAACTCCTGGCGTTCTTCACGCCATTCAAAGGCCGAGGTACCATCGAACATCGTGCCCCAGCCCAAATCCTCATCTGACCATAGGTAATAGTTGTCGTATGGCTTTATCTTTTGTAATGATTTTTGAAACCATACATGCTGAGTGGAGGTGTGATTTAACACTAAATCCATCACAACTTTGATTCCTAACTCGTTTGCCTTCTCGACAAACGAATCAAAATCGGACATGTTGCCATATTTAGGGTCGATTGAGAAATAGTCTGTTACATCATACCCTCCATCGAACCCACCACTGGGGTAACAGGGGGTCAGCCAGACATAATCCACATCCAGCTTTGCGATGCGTTCAAGATGTTCAGACATCTGCTTAAATCCACCTGACCATGACGGTGTATACATCTCGTATATTAGTGCCTTAGGATTCATCTTACGCAACTCATCCAGCCTCCTTTCAGACATCCAATTCCTAATCAATAACGTAGCAATAAATAGGCCAAATATAGCCATAATGATCATACGAATGGCTATTCTTTTATGTTCCATGATTATACCTCCTGAGAGCAGAAGCTAAGTACTTAGAAAGAGATATTTTAAAGAGCAAAATGCCCACCCCATCCTCTAATTATACCACACCATATCAATAAAGTCAATAGAAGACAATTGCATCGTGGGTATCAGGATGTCCATAAAGCCGCGATGACACCCGTGAACTATATTGAATTATTCAGTGCTATTTTCAAGCTGATCAGGGTTTGTAAACGGATCGAAAAAGCTGAGCGACATCATATTTATGACTTCTTCGGCGCTATATTCGCGACCCTTCTCAGCGACAAATGTAATATGGCGATTTGCCGTGATCGCATTACGAGTCTGTGCAGAATAAATCAACGGTTTCGAGCCAAGATCAACCAATACCTTCAGCTCACTATCTGGGCGGTAAATATAGGTACCCCTCCGTCCACTCACGTAGCCACTCAAGCTATTGCCATTTGGCAAGTAATCATTGAGGGCAATCGTATCGGCGGCAGCCATAATGATGAAATCACGAGTATTATAAACGCTATTCAATTCTGGATTATAGAAGATACTAATACGCAAATCTTGATTTTGGCTAGAATGCGCGTTAATCAAATTTGTAAGCGGATCAGCTAGTTTAGCAATCACTTCTTGCTCGTTGGCAGCTGGTACTAGGAGCACTAGTTCGCTAGGCTCAGTACGCTCTTTTAGCTCGCGGTAGAGATAACGAACACCAGAATCAGTGGGGAAATACTGCGAAACTAGAGCGTTGCTAGTAGTACCGAGATAAAAAGCCGCTCCAGTCACAACGCTATTAGTCTTATATTCAGCCTGAGCCTCTAGCGGGCCCGAAACTACGTAGACATCATGCGAATCCTTACATTCAAAAAGCCCAGTATCAGGTAGTTCTTCCGACTGATAGACGACCTCGTATTGACCATTACAGAGTGTGAAAGCGAGATCGGAAAGCCCCTCGGCGACGCCTTCTAGGCGAGCCGCCTGCTGGGCGGAGCCAATCAACTCAAGTTCGGTTTGCACTTTTTCCTTACCAGTAATATCGATAAATAGGAAGGTAGCATCAAAAGCCACTTCAACCGCCAATACCGCCACGCCAACCACCAATAAGCTATGAAGCGCTAAATGTTTTTGCTCGGTCTCGTAATGATTTTTACGGAGTACCACCGCCCCAACTAGAGTCAAAAGCACCACAAAGAGCATAATCAAGGTCATCTGATATGGGCGCAGAGTCAACCCAAAGGCCGCTAGCCACACGAATAAGGTCACTAGACCAACGCCTAACCCCATGACAATATTCGTAAGACTATGCTTGGATTGTTCGCGCCAAGTTTGTACCAAGGCGACAATCGCGGAAATTGCAATCACCCCAGAAGCGATCATCGAAACTCTAAGCGCAATCGGAAAGAATACTTCCGTAGTATAAAGATAATCCCCCGAAAAACTTAAAACTAAAAGCTGCACTGGCCCCAGCAAAAGCGCGAGAATCGTCGCTAAGACAAAATTAATGAGCATTAGTGGCGTCGCCCAGCGTGAACGCGCTCGAGATTCCGAAAGCTCATGGATCAAATTATTTGGCCATAATAAACTGAGAAGTTCACGCTCATCTTTACTAAGTGTGGTGAGTTGTTTTTTGGCAGGATCAACAAACTTTTTCGCACCTACAGTGTCCGGATCGCCAAAATAGGCAACCTCACCGATCTCATTTTGAGCCGAATTTATGGCAACTTGACCAGCCCAATGCTCCGTAGATGAATTATTTGTTCCGAATCCGGGCGTCCCCTGCGATCCCACCTCTTGACCTTCCATATTACTTTTATTTTAGCATAAAAATTATAAAAGTGGGTAAAATTATTTTATATAAATGCGCTTTGTCTTTTTGATCAATTTTAAATATAGATCACTCATTTCTCCGGATTCTACCATCTGAGTGATTTCCGTGAAGTCCATCCAACGGATATTACTATTTTCGTCTGGTTTAATCCTGAAACTTTCACGCTCAGAAGTCTCGAAAATAAAACCAGCATTAAGATGTAAATGTGAGTTCACGGCCTGCTCCTTGCGGACATGCGCCGAAACCGCAAGAATCTCTAGACTAAAAATATCCCTATTAAGGACCTTTAGATTTTTTAAACCAGTCTCTTCATACGCTTCATTTAGGGCAACTTTCAACAGGTCGCCCTCCCCATCAGTATGGCCACCCGGCCAACGCCATTGCCTTGCGAGATTATGAAAAAGAATTAGCGCCTTTGTGTGGTCTTGATTTATAATCCAAGCCGACGAAGTAAAGTGGCAAATTTGATTTTCACGCATAAGAATATCCGGGAAGACGTCAATGCAATGTAAAATTACCTTTTTATCAAGCGATTCTCGATCGTCTGATGGAATGAAATTTTCAATTTGAGATTTTATAGACGACATGAGGATATTATACGACTTCCTTTATTTAGTTTCTATATTTCTCAACTTCCTCCGGACGGGTTTTCATGGAGCATCAGTGGGTCATATTCATAGTCGACTTTCAAATGCTGGATGGTGGGCTATGACAGCAGGATCAGCGTCAAGTGGATATGGCCTAAGTACAGGGCCCACAGAGTCTATACCTTGGTACCATCACATTCGTGGCTATGGCTTCGCCATCCGCTGCGTTACACGGGGGGGG
>OFGF01001817.1_pt1 | contig 12408 bp, 13 predicted proteins | sample 1521711 | NCBI WGS metagenome assembly OFGF01 (sample SAMEA3504092, study PRJEB24116) | mouse gut metagenome | biome: mouse gut; feature: mouse-associated habitat; material: faeces | place: Denmark | collected 2011 | reverse complement strand
ACTGCCATGAATTACGGCAGCAGCTTTATCCAGGTGCGGCACAACGGGTTCTCCATCACCGGTCCTCAGCAAGCGGACGCCGGAGGGGAGACCGGGACTTCGGTTCCCGGGCTTGCCAAGGAGCGTTCCCGGCAGAGATCCGAGGAGGCGGAACCGGAGTGCGTGGCGTATCAGATGGAAGTAAAAGAATATGATTCCCTGTCTGCTTTTAAGGAGGAGACCGGTATCTCGGTTCCCCTGCCGGATCTGGAACTGCTGGGCGGGGAAGCGGCGGATCAGAGCGTCCATATCGTGGGGGATCAAGTGTATATCCGCATCCAGGAGGAGCAGGACAGAATGTTTTCCGTTATGCAGATGGACCACCGGGGCAGCCAGGGGTATGCAGCGTCCAGCGCCTATTCCGGGGAGGCGGCCAATGAACGCAACTATACCACTTCCCAAGGATATACCTATAAGGTGATAGATCTGATGGAGGACGGGGAAGTAAGCAGTATCGAGTGCGCAATCTCCCTGTATGGGAGGGATCTGCTGGTGGGGTTCTGGGGATACACCCAGGAAGAAGCCTACACGGTGCTGCAGACCATGGATTTGGATGTGTACACCTTATTTGAGTGATGAAAAAAGACATGTCCTCCGCTGTTGGCTGGAGGGCATGGCAGTAAGATACATGTGGGTGCCGGATCGGAGGCACAATAAAGGTAAGGAAGGATTGTGATATTTATGGACAAAAAAGTGGTGATCTACAACAACAATACGGGAATTACGGCGTCTCTGCGGCCGCTTCTCAGGGGAGAGAACATAAAGCTGCTGGTGGCGGAGAACCGAAAACAGTTACGTCAGATTATGGGGGCGGAACAGATTCATCTGTTGATCACCGATGTGGTGTGGTCGGAACAGGACCAGGATATCACCGAGGGACTGGAGACTTTGCAGCGCATCCGCCAGATGAGCAGCCTGCCCATTATCGTGGTGTCTTCCCGCAGTGACGAGACCAGCAAAATATTGGCGCTGAACGCGGGGGCGGACGATTATGTGGTGAACGGCTGCAATCCCCTGGAGCTGCTGGCGCGTATCAAATCCCAGCTTCGCCGCTACACCCAGCTTGTGAACATGTGTGCCAATATAGATAAGATTTACCAGGTGGACGGACTGGTGATCGACGATAACACCCGGCAGGTCTTTGTGGACCATAAAGAAGTAAGGCTGACTCCTATTGAGTACAAGATTCTGAAGCTGCTGGTGCAGGAGAGGGGAAGGGTGCTGTCCATCGCCCAGATCTATGAGGCCATATGGCATATGCAGGCCATCGGCGCGGATAACACTATAGCCGTGCACATCCGGCATATCCGGGAGAAGATTGAGCAGAATCCCAAGGAGCCCAGATATCTGAAAGTGGTGTGGGGCACCGGGTACAAGGTGGGATAAAAAAGAAAAGAGATGTCGAGTGACAGGAGAGGAATGGATTATGGGTGTTTTGTCGGGACTGAAACCGGACAGGGTATTTACTTTTTTTGAGGAAATCGCGCAGATTCCCCACGGTTCAGGGAATGTGGAGGCCATCAGCGATTATCTGGCAGGTTTTGCCGGAGAGAGAGGATTGCAGTGTATCCAGGATGCGGTGAAGAATATCATTATCATCAAGGAGGCCACGCCGGGCTATGAGCAGGAGCCTGCCGTGATCCTGCAGGGGCATATGGATATGGTGGCGGTGCAGAAGCCGGGGCTTCAAATTGATATGACCAGGGAACCGCTGCGGCTGGCCGTGGACGGGGACAGGATCTATGCGGAGGGAACCAGCCTGGGAGGGGATGACGGTATCGCCGTGGCCTATGCCTTGGCGTTATTGGACGATGATACTTTGCAGCATCCCCGCCTGGAGGTGGTCATCACTGTGGACGAGGAAGTGGGTATGGACGGCGCGCGGGCCATTGATCTGTCCATGCTGCAGGGCCACCGGCTGCTGAATCTGGATTCCGAGGAGGAGGGAATCTTTTTGACCAGCTGTGCCGGGGGCGCGAGGATTAACTGTCTGGTGGAACTGCCCTGCCGGGGCATGGAGGGGACGGCCTACGAACTGACGGTGGGCGGTCTTCAGGGGGGCCATTCCGGGGCGGAAATCCATAAGCAGCGGGGCAATTCCAATGTACTGCTGGCCAGACTTCTGCAGAGACTTGCCGGCAATGTAAAAATGGGGCTCTCCCATTGTGGGGGCGGACTGGCGGATAATGCCATTCCCAGAGTGACCACTGCCAGGGTACTGGTGGAAAAAGGACAGGAAGAACGGCTGGAAAGCCTGGTGGCGGAATACCAGGGAATACTGGGACGGGAACTGGCCACCACGGACCCGGGGGTATCCGTCATGGCATCTGCCCAGGGTCCGGCGTCGGAAAGCTGCCTGACAGACGGGGAATTGCAGCGCGCGGCGGATTATCTCTATGGCCTGCCCTGTGGGGTACAGGCTATGAGTGCCGATGTGCCGGGGCTGGTGGAAACTTCTCTGAACCTGGGGATTTTGCTGGTGGAGGGCGGTAGGATTTCTGCGGAATTCTCCGTTCGAAGCTGTGTGGACAGCAGCAAGCAGGCGCTTCTGGATAAGGTGCGGGGGCTGACGGCCCTGGCGGGAGGACGCTGTGAGGTCACCGGAGACTATCCGGGCTGGGCTTACCGGGTGGATTCTCCGCTGCGGGACAAGATGGTGGCCCTGTATGAGGAGATGTATGGGGAGAAGCCCCGGGTGGAAGCCATACATGCCGGATTGGAGTGCGGCATTCTGGCTGCCAAGATTGCGGATCTGGACGGTATTTCCTTCGGGCCCAATATGTATGATATCCACACCACGGAGGAGACCCTGAGTATCTCCTCTACCCAAAGGGTATGGGATTATCTGGTGCGGCTGCTGGCGCTGAAGGATTGAGGCAGGGATGGTCCGGGTTTGATTCAAACTTCAATCCACAATGTCTGCTTTATGTGCAAAACAGACAATGGATGAATCGCTTAAGGCAGACTGTATCAATGTTTTACACAAAATTGTAGAATTCATCTATTTTTTCATTTTTTTTGTTAAAAAGGGCTTGCATTTTTCGGGGTGACGAGTTATAATAAATTTCGTTACGGGGTGTGGCTCAGCTTGGTTAGAGCGCCGTCTTAGGGAGGCGGAGGTCGCGAGTTCGAATCCCGCCACTCCGATACATTATGGGATGTCAGAACCTTGGTTTTACTGGGTTTCTGACATCTCTTTTTGTTGGTAGGAAATCAAAAAGGTAATCAGACATATATTCGATTAAAAAAGTTTAAGGAAAGGAGTGTATCTTGTATGTATGATATGGGGCATTGGCCCCCAAAAAGCTGCAGTGCGGTGACGACGATTATTATTCATTCAGACCGAGGATCCCGGGTGGAGCAAGAGTACTGTCAACACGCTGCTTGGCAGGATGGTCGAAAAAGGCATCCTGTATTATGAGGACAGCGGAAAAGCCAGACAGTACTATCCGGGAATCAGGCGCGAGGAGGCTGCACTGGCGGAGACGGAGAATCTGCTGTCACGCGTGTATAAAGGCTCCATAGACATGATGATGAGCACCTTGGTCAAGCAGAGAAGTCTCACGAAAGAAGAGATCCGGGAGCTGTATGACATTCTGGAAGGATTGGAGAGCAGGGAGAGGGAGCGCGAAAAAATAACACAATCCACATCAAACTTTTGCGGTGCGCTTTGTGGTATTCTCTGGATGTAATCAGATAGCTGCTCCGAGTTCTGCGGCACAGGTGCACGGGAGACTCGGGAAGTTATTTGTTGAAGGGGAGGAAGCAGCATTGTATGAGTGGAACAAGGCGATCCAGAAAATGATCTGCTGGATCGAGGAAAATCTGACAGAAAACCCGTCGCTGCAGGAGATGTCAAGACAGGTCGGCTATTCGCCGTACTACTGTTCTGTAAAGTTTCATGAGGTGGTCGGAATGACAATCCGGAATTACATAGCAGGCAGACGGCTTGCGCAGGCGACGCTGGAGATCCGCGATACCGATGAGCGGATACTGGATATCGCAGTGAAGTACGGGTATTCCTCACAGGAGGCTTTGACGAGGGCTTTTGTCAGCGCATACGGGTGTACGCCCGCCGTATACCGGAAGCATCCGGTGCCGGTCACACTCTGCATCCGTCAGGCTGTATTCCTGCCAGAACATTATGTGGACAGAGGAGGACCAACAATGAACAGAACGCTTTTGACAGATGCCCATGTCAGGGTAGAGCACATCCCGGAGCACAAGTATGTCGGCATATGGGATAAGGAAGCGGGTGAGTACGGCAGCTTTTTCGCGCGGCACGACTGCGACGCGGTCTGCGGCACGATCGACAGCATGAGCCATGTGTCCCACCCGATCGTTACCTGCCACACGGCAGGATGGTTTTACGAAAACGGCACCAGGGGATATTTTTACGGGTTCGGCGTCCCGGCGGACTATGACGGCGTGATACCGGATGGGTTTGAGATCCGCACGTTTCCGGCAAGCGACTACTTGGTATTTTTCCACCCGCCCTTTGACTATCCGAAGGATTGCGGGGAGGTCATGAAAAGGGTGGAAGATCTCGCGTGGAATTACGATCCGTCGACAAACGGCTGCGAGTGGAACGAGGACGTGTGCCAGGATTATCAGCGCCACTATCCGGAGGTGGTCGGATATGAGGTGCTCAGACCAGTCAAAAAGAAAAAATAGTTGAGACAAGATCAGAAAGGGGCTGTCGCTTTAATGAATAAAGATTCGTGAAGCGGCAGCTTCATTTTTGCCGTTTTTATAAGCCATTTCCCATGACTTGAAAGTTTGTTTTAAAATGTTTAAAATCATGCACTTTTCACTGCAGACAGATGTGTTCCGATCCTGCCTTTTTGAATGAGTGTATGAAAGTTTGGATCTGTTGACAAACTAAACAAAAATGACCTTTTGTATGGTATAATTAAGATATCAATTGAGGAGGGCATTTTTATGATGGGAAAACAGAACGGACAAATTCAAATGGCAATTCTGGATATCGATTCTATGATTCCAGAAGATCATCTTTTGAGACAAATTAAAGAGGAGATGATGATTTTCTTGTGTTCAGGGATGTTATGAATGAAATGTATGCCAAGGATATCAGCAAGAAGATAAAATCAACATTCCGGTCAAAAGGAAAGTCGGGTAAGCATGCGGCAAGCGTTACACCATATGGTTGTCTGAAAGATGAAAATGACGGTAATCACTGGATTATTGATGAGGAAGCAGCTGAGGTGGTTCGGATGATATTCAAGTGGACTATTGATGGGCTGGGTCCTTATCAGAATCAAAGCTATTGCAGGAGAAGAAGATAGAAATACCGGCAGTTCATATGGCACGCTTCGGTCAGGGCAATAACAGACATAAGCAAGTAAAAGACCCTTATGGCTGGGGTTCTTCAACGGTGGTTGGTATCCTGAAGAAGATGGAGTATTTAGGACTGAATTTGATGGAGAATTAAATTTTTTTTCAACAAATTCCAATAGGTCGAACAGTTTGATAAACTTGAATTGGTCGAATAGATGAAAATTTGAATTTAACAAACAGGAGAGAGGCGGATTTAAATTGCTGACTGATATTATAGCGGAGCGATTTTTAAAAAAGTTAGGTACAGAAAGCTTTAACGAACGAATCAGTATTGTAGAGAAATACAAAAAGCAATGGGAGCTGTCTGAAATAGAATTTAAGTCAGAGTTTTCCACTAACAGCCTGATTTTCTATGCGGTTTCAAAACGATATGGTAAGGTTATTCTCAAAATTCTTATCAACAATGGTTTTGACAAGGAAATACTGACATTAAAATTGTTTCAAGGTGAGAATTTTTGTAAACTTTATGAGTATTCATTTAATGATAAGGTATACATAATGGAACGAATTGTGCCTGCCTATACTTTATATGAAAGTGCTCCCCGCAACGAACGTATTAAAATTGCAGGCGAAATATTTAAAGGACTGCACAAGACTGACTTGCCCGATCGTACAATTCCTACATACACCGAATGGTTTGAAGCCGGCAAAAAGGGTACAAAAAATCGTGAGGATTGTGAAGAATTGTATCAGTATCTTGACAGCGCAGAGCGAATGCTTACAGATATATGCAAAAAGTATTCTCGCAATCTTCTGCTGCACGGTGATTTACACCATGAGAATATACTTAAAAATGAAAATGGAGGCTATACGGTTATTGACCCTAAAGGCGTAATAGGCGACCCTGTATTTGATTTATCGAGATTTATACTTGATGAGTTTAGAGATGATTTGACCTCAGAGCCAAAGGATGTAGTAATTGATTTCGTACAAAAGCTTGGTGACGGTGTAGGTATTCCTTGTGAGATTTTATTGCGCTGTTTGTATATTGAAACGGTCATTTGGCTTTTCAGAGAGGAACTTGCAAACGGAGAAAGTCTTGAAGAGTGCCAGCAGCTGATTACTAATATGAAAGTTGCGTATGAGTTTGCTCACATCAGGAAAGAAAAATATATGGGTGACAATATCGAAGGAAAAGAATTAAGAGAAGTAATGTACACGTTATCATGAATTGTAATTCGTAAGAACAGAAACTTTCAGGTTGTACCTGAGTTTATGTAAAAAGAATTATATACATATGACCTAAGAGCCATTGTGGAGAAATCTACAGTGGCTTTTTTCATGCAATGAAACGCAAGGGGATACTCAAAAGTCCTTGACATTTCGTTTCAGGATAGAAGCTGTGGTAGTTCCGCATCAAGTTATGCAAATTTTTTACCAGCCAAAGAATAATTCTTGGCAAGGACCTCATCATTTTCGATTGACACTATCGCTAATCTGGTATGTCACGACTAAGTGCAAATTCATTGTTAAGATACTTGATGCAGGTAGATGTCCTTTGTGAACCATCAGGGGTATAGATAATTCGAATCCCGCCACTCCGATATTGTAGGAATTGTCAAAACCTTAGTTTTACTGGGTTTCAACACTTCCTATTTTATTTGGTAAACAAAAGGTAATCAAAAAGTAACCAAACGTATATTCGATTGAAAACAACATAAGGAAAGGAGAGTATCTTGCACATATGATATTTTAATTTTGTAAATATTTGCATATTTTTCCGATCTTGTCCATATACTGTATTAAGGATGGGAGATATTTCCAGCGCTGTGCGCCCGGAACTCTGAAGAATGCTCCCAGGCAAAGTATAATAGCAGGCGCTGCGGCGCGGAAAAGAGGTAAATATGTCCAGGGGACCAAGAAAGACATTGGATGAAAAGATTGCGGCCAAGGAGGAATTGATCGGGGCGTTGACCAGTCGGATCGAATCGGAAAAACAGGAACTGGCAGAGATGTACAGGGAAAAACGCAATATCCAGTTGGAAAGCATTGACAATCTGTTGGAGGAATGGGCGCTCAGCCCCCAGGAGGCCGAGGAGGCCCTGCGCAGATATGTGGACCAGAGGGAGGAGGCGGCAGTGTAGCACTGCCGCCGGAACAAGGGAATGAAGAAGGGATAAAAGAGCAGGGGGACCTGCTCTTTTTGTATTGAGTATACTAAACTATGTTTACATATATGTTCAATCGTAATATAATAAAAAAAGAGAGACTTGGATATGGATATTATTATAAGTTTATTAAAATTTTTTGTCGTAAGTTATTACAGATATGTCAACATTGTATTAAAAAAGGTTGTGCTTTGGTAAGAGGCATTAGGAGAAAGTGTGAATCTGTAAACTTCCAAATATTAATTGGAGTGTGCGCTGAAGCGCACATGGGGTATAAGATTGATAATAAAATTTTTTAATCGCGTGATTTGTGTCTGCGCGTTGCTTGTCACAAACTTATTATGCGCAAAAAGCAGTGCGGAAATGGGAAAAAGATGGAACAAAGAAAAGTACAAAAAAATAGATATGCCATAAAGCGGAATCATAGTAACCACCATAAAGAGTATACAGCGAAGAAATCTGCGACAGAAAATTCCCCCTGCCCTGTGACAAAACGCTGCGGGGGCTGTCAGTGGATGGGAATGGATTATCAGGAGCAGCTGCGGGAGAAGGAAAAGCGGGTGAGAAAACTTTTGGCTCCCTATTGCGGGCTGGAGGGAATTGTAGGCATGGAACAGCCGCTGTATTATCGGAACAAGGTACATGCCGTGTTCGGGGAGGACAGGCGACACCAGCCCATCTCCGGCATCTATGAAGAGTGCACCCATCGGATTGTGCCGGTGGACAGCTGCCGGATCGAGAATCAGAAAGCGGATGCCATCATTGTGTCTGTTCGGGAGTTGCTACCCTCTTTCAAGATCAGGCCATATAATGAGGATACGGGTTTTGGCCTGCTGCGCCATGTACTGGTACGCATGGGACAGGCCTCCGGGCAGATTCTGGTGGTGCTGGTGCTGGCCTCCCCCATATTGCCCTCCAAGAACAATTTTGTAAAGGCGCTGTTAAAGCGCCATCCGGAGATCACCACGATAGTGGTAAATGTGAATAACCGAAACACCAGTATGGTGCTGGGGGACAGGGAGCAGGTGATCTACGGCAAGGGGTATATTGAGGATACTTTATGCGGCAAAATTTTCCGTATCTCTCCCAGTTCGTTTTACCAGGTCAACCCGCTCCAGACGGAACTGCTGTATGCCAAAGCTATGGAATATGCCGCTCTGACGGGGCGGGAGACGGTGCTGGACGCCTACTGCGGTACAGGCACCATCGGCATCATTGCCAGCGAACGGGCCGGACAGGTGATGGGCGTGGAATTGAATGCGGACGCAGTGCGGGACGCCCGCGTCAATGCCAAAATCAATCAGGTGGGGAATATTCGCTTTTACCAGAACGATGCAGGCCGCTTCCTGCTGGACATGGAGGCTCAGGGCGCCCGGGTGGATGTGGTCCTGATGGATCCGCCCCGCGGCGGCAGCAGCGAGGAATTCCTGTCGGCGGTGGCGCGTATGGCGCCGGAGAGAGTGGTATATATATCCTGCAACCCGGAAACTCTGGCCAGAGATTTGAAATATTTGACGGCACATGGGTATGGGGCGGAGCGGGGATTGGCAGTGGATATGTTTCCTTTTACGGAGCATGTGGAGACGGTATGTTTATTGTCCAAACTTCATTCAGACCAACATATTGAGGTGGAGCTTCAGATGGACGAACTTGATTTGACGGCTGCGGAGAGCAAGGCAACCTATGAGGAAATCAAGGATTATGTGTTGGAGCATACGGGATTGAAAGTCAGCAGTTTATATATCGCACAGGTAAAAGAAAAATGTGGAATTATTGAGAGGGTGAACTATAATCTGCCAAAATCAGAAAATTCCAGACAGCCGAAATGTCCGCCAGAGAAAGAAGCGGCGATAAGGGAGGCGTTGGAGCATTTTCGGATGATTTGATGGTAGCTTAGAAATGGTGGGGTATTTATTGTCATATTTTCCCAGAAAAATATGACAGTATTATCAATGGAAAGATGTAGCTTGGTGAGGATGAAGACAAAGGAGCTTGATATATATGAGTTTTTCTAAGAATGATTTTGATAAATTGGATTTACGTCTAAAAAAAATAACAGAGCAAATGGTTGAACAAATAGAAATAAACTCAGAATTGCCACCAACGATTGAACAGTTAGAAGATAATAATAAAACATATTCTATTATGGCAGCTATACTTTTTATTGATATTCGAAAATCAACATATTTAACAGAAAATAGTCAGGCGAAAAGCATGGTTAAAATTTATCGTTCGTTTATGAGAATGGCAGTTGATTGTGTTAGAAAAAGTGGTGGTGTTACAAGACAATTTTTAGGGGACAGAATTATGGGTGTATTTATTGATTCTGTTGATAAAAATGGAAATATAGTTGATAGTGCAGCAGATAAAGCACTTAATGCGGCAAGGAGCTTGCAGACGGTTATAGATTATAGTTTGAATAAATATTTAAAATCTAATGTCAATGGTAAAATTATAGAATGTGGTATTGGAATTGATTATGGAAAGGTTTTAGTAACACAAGTTGGGATGTATGGTGTGGAAAATGATGAGGACAAAGAAAATGAGGTGGATTGTGTATGGGTTGGTAATACAACAAATCATGCTAGTAAATATTCTGATATAGCATCTGGTGGAGAGGTATTTATTTCGGAGAATGTTTTTAAAAATATGTCAGATAAGCATAAGGAAGTTTTTACAAAATCTGCAAAATACAAAGGAAGAAAGTCTTTTCAAGGATATGTAACGAGAGAGTATTATTTAGAATTTTCAGAAGAGTTGGGAAAACCAGTTAGGATAGAAGAAGATAATACAGTTGAATTAGATACTTCTGAACAGTTGGCAGATGGAATTAAAGAGATTGAAAAGTTACAAAATAGCTTGATTAAACGAGAAAGAGAATTAGCTGTTTTAGAAGAAAGATTGAAAAAAGAAAATGATGAATTAAGAAAAAAAATTTCGGATGAAAATGATAAAAGGATTATGGCTGTAAATGAAAAAGAAAAAGCAAAAAAGCAGTTAGCTGAAGAAATCAGTTCAGTATACTCATTTATCCATACAATTATAAGTGGTTCTTTCTGTAGAGAGATTGAATATATCAAGAATATTGGTATCAACAGGTGGTTAGATATAGATGAATTTTATCACGAGTTGGGGAAAAAGAAAGGTTATGATGAAGATGTAATAAATGATAGTGCATTTGAATTTATAGAGATATATGCCTACTTTAAGCACTATGATAGGTCATATAAATATATGGTAAGTATGGCGAAGAAAAATTACATATGGATATATATAAATGAATTTACTTTTAAATGGGCATGCGAACAAAATATAGGATGGGAAGTCATTAATGCAATGGAAGATAACTTGCAAAATAATAGAATACAATATGATAATATAAGAGATTATGAAGAAAAAATCAAAAGATTGAAAAAAATAAGGGGGTTTTAAGATATGGCACAGAATGACAATCAGCAACACGAATATAAAGCATATAAAAAAGAGGATGCATATGAAACATTGGGTATCATTAATACTTGGATTGGAAATATGGATACGAAAGTTTCGTTTGCATTGACATTAGCAGGAGTTTTAATAGGTGTGATATTTGAAAAGGGCATGCCAAATGCATTGAAAGCAATAGGAAAGGTCACAAAACTTTCCGAATTAAGTGGTGGAGAAGTCATAGCAGCTTGTTTAGTTTGTTTGCTTTATTTAGTAAGTTTTATTTCGATTTTATGTTTTATGTTATCTATTATAGCGAGAGTAAAAAACCTTAATAATGCACTATCTATATTTTTCTTTGGTTCTATTGGAAATATACCATTACAGAGTTATAAGAACAAAGTCAACGATATTGAAGAAAAAGGACTAATAGATGATTTAGTAGAACAGATACATACTAATTCTAAAATATGCAGCTTAAAAGCAAAATGGTATAATAAAGGAATAAAATTTTTATTGTTGACAGTTGTGTTGTGGTTTGTGTGTATGATATTTCAGTTGATATAAGGGAGGGAAAAGTATGGAATCAAATCATACAATGTCTTATGATGTAGATAAAAGTTCGGAAAGAATGGATGAAATTCTAGATGCAAGTGACAATGATTATTGTGATAAAGATAGTATTCCAGCAAGAAGTGACTTAACATTTAAAAATGGCTATTATGTGAATGTATCTGCAATTTTTATTGATATTGTAGGGTCATCTGATATGACAGACGGGCATAAGAGACCGACATTAGCAAAAATGTATAGAGCATTTTTATCAGAGTGTGTTGCTATTATGAATGCGGAAATAGATTGTAAAGAGATAAATATTAATGGAGATTGTGTATGGGGAGTTTTTGATACACCGTATAAATCTGATATTGATAATGTAATTTCAGTGGCAGCCAGATTGAATAGCATGATTAAGATACTAAATTACAAATTAATGAAGAAAAATTATTCAGAAATTTCTGTTGGAATAGGTATTGATTATGGAAGAGCTTTGATGGTTAAAGCAGGTTATTCAGGTAGTGGGATAAATGATGTTATTTGGATGGGGGATGTTGTAAATTCAGCATGCCATTTATGTAATAAAGCTGGTAGAAATTATAGGAAACCAGTGGTAATTTCAGAAGTTGTCTATAATAATTTGAATGAGCAGCATCAAGGTTTGTTTTCAAGCTATATTAATGGATGGGTAACTGAGTATGAAGGAGATATTATAAATCTTGCTATGGATGATTGGTATAAGGAGAACTGTAAGTAAAAGATAGATAAGCTTTAGTGGAGTTGCTACATAGCCTTGTGGAGCTGAAAAACCAGCTCATACAGCAGGGCAGATATACGGACTGCGTTGACGAACTGATATTTAAGGTTGTAAACGCACCCGTCAAGAGAATGAAAATTGAATATGTCTAAGGCACATCACAGA
>OFGF01001815.1_pt1 | contig 12425 bp, 11 predicted proteins | sample 1521711 | NCBI WGS metagenome assembly OFGF01 (sample SAMEA3504092, study PRJEB24116) | mouse gut metagenome | biome: mouse gut; feature: mouse-associated habitat; material: faeces | place: Denmark | collected 2011 | reverse complement strand
AGAACCAGCCCCTTTCGAGCCGGGCAAAACGCCGGTTCCTGTTTCCGGCAAGGTTGTCGGCATGCGCGAGCTTGAGCTGATGACCGAGGCCGTGCTGGACGCATGGCTGACGTGCGGACGTTTTAATGAGCAGTTTGAGCGGCAGTTGGGAGAGTACCTGGGCGTCCGCCATGTACTGACGGTCAATTCAGGCTCTTCAGCCAATCTGTTGGCTCTTGCGGCTCTTACCTCTCCGGAACTTGGCGAGCGCGCCGTCAAGCCCGGGGACGAAATCATCACCGCCGCGGCCAATTTTCCCACAACCATTGCGCCCATTTTTCAGACAGGGGCGACGCCCGTCTTTGTGGATGCCGAACTGTACACCTGGAACGCCGACATTTCCATGCTGGAAAAAGCGCTTTCGCCCAAAACGAAGGCGGTTATTCTGGCGCACTCTCTTGGCAACCCCTTTGACGCCGCAACGGTCAAAACATTTTGCGAGGAACATGGGTTGTGGTTTGTGGAAGATGCGTGCGACGCCCTGGGCGCGACGCTGGGCGGCAAGCACGTGGGAACCTTTGGCGATTTCGGTACACTTTCCTGTTACCCGGCCCACCATATTACCATGGGTGAGGGCGGAGCGGTCTATACCAGCAGCGCCAAACTTGCGGAGCTGGCGCGTTCCTTCCGTGACTGGGGCCGCCACTGCCATTGCCGCACAGGGCAGGACAACGCCTGCGGGCACCGCTTTGATGGTCAATATGGCGAACTGCCGCGTGGCTATGATCATAAATATGTGTATTCGCACATTGGCTATAATCTGAAAATTACCGATATGCAGGCCGCCTGCGGCGTGGCCCAGCTTGAACGACTGCCCGATTTTGTCAGAGCCCGGCGCGAGAACTGGCTGTTTCTGCGCGAGCGTATGGGGAACTGCCCGTATCTGCAATTTGAATCCGAGCTTTCAACTGCCCGGGCCTCCTGGTTCGGCTTCCCGCTGCTTCTTTCGGAAGATGCGCCCATCAGTCGTCTGGAGCTTCTGCGCGGTCTTAATGAACATAAAATCGGCACTCGCCTTCTCTTCGCGGGCAATGCCGTGCGACAGCCGTTCCTTCAGGGGCAGCACTTCCGCGTGGTGGGCGAGCTGACCAACACCGACGCCATCATGAACCGCGGGTTCTGGATCGGCGTGTACCCCGGCCTGAGTCGGGAAATGCTGGACTATGCCGCACAAACTCTGAGCGACCTGCTTGGAGGCAAACGATGAAGTCTTTTCTTGCCCCCTCATTCTGGCAAGGAAAAAGGGTATTTTTGACCGGGCACAGCGGGTTCAAAGGAAGCTGGCTGACGCTCTGGCTTCATCGCCTTGGCGCGGAGCTTTATGGGTATTCTCTGCTGGAGGACGATACGCAAAAAGAACGTTTTCGTGTGCTCAATCCCCTGCTGGAACAGCGTATTGCCGGCATTGGGCATCTGGAAGACGTGACGGAATCCATGGCGAGGTTCAGGCCGGATGTGGTCATTCATCTTGCCGCTCAGCCGCTTGTTCGTTTGTCGTATGCTGATCCGGTCGGAACTTTTGCCACGAACGTCATGGGCACAGCGCATGTTCTGGAGGCCGTGCGGCAGTGTGACTCCGTGCGTTGCGCGCTGCTTGTTACCACGGACAAGGTTTATGAAGATCAGCATTGGCCTTGGGCTTATCGCGAAAACGACCGGCTTGGCGGGTATGATCCCTACAGCTCCAGCAAGGCGGCGGCTGAACTGGTGTGCGCATCATGGCGATCCAGCTTTCTGGCGGAGGCGGGTGTCACGGTTATGACGGCAAGAGCGGGCAACGTCATCGGCGGCTGGGACTACGCGCGGGATCGGCTGATCCCGGACATGGTGCGCGCCTTTACCGCAGGACAGACGGTGACGTTGCGCAATCCCCATGCCGTTCGCCCCTGGCAGCATGTGCTTGAGCCTCTGGCAGGCTATCTTCTTCTGATCCGCCGCGCTTTTGAACATACGGATCTGTCGGGTGCATGGAATTTCGGCCCGGATTCGGATCAGGTGAAGACTGTCTCATGGATGGCCTGCCACTTTGCCATGGCATGGGGGAAACGCGAAGAACATGCTCCCCCTTCAGTTCCCAGGCAGGAAGATGCCTCTTGCTCTCAACCACATGAGACGGAGCTTCTGCTGCTCAGCAGCGCAAAGGCCCGGCAACAATTGGGTTGGCATCCTGTTTTGGATGCTGATGAGGCTCTGAACTGGACGGCGGACTGGTATCATCGAGTGACAAAAGGTGAGGATGCCCTTGCCGTATGCGAAGAACAGATTCAGGCTTATACGGAAATGCTTCTCCACCATGAGACACCGGAGAGCAGCGCAGACCTTCATGGAACATGGTTATGAGTCGGGCATACCTGATTTGGGCCCCTCCTTTTTGTGGTAGTGCCGGAGTCCGTGCGCTGTATAAGCTGGCGGCAGTTCTTCGCGAACATGGACAGCGCGTCAGGCTCTGGTCGTGGGGAGATACCCGGCAACCCGGTTTTGATTATGCGGAACACTGTACCTCACAGATGCGGGAAGAAGATATCGTTATCTATCCTGAAACCGTAAAGGGAAATCCCCTTCAAATACGCAACGTGGTTCGCTGGATACTCTTTTTTCCGGGGAGGCTTGGCGGGGAAAGCTGTTATCATCCGAGTGAAAAGGTTTTTACCTGGAGCGAAGAGTATTACGCCGGCGCTCCCAAACTCACTGTCGACATTATCGATCGGAAACTGTTTTTTGATGCCGGACTGCCGCGTACCCGTGACTGCACCTTTGTCCACAAGGGGGGGAAGTGGAAAAATCTGCCCGAACTGGAGGGCCTTACGGAAATTACCATGCAGTGGCCGGAGACTCGCGAAGAACTTGCGCACCTTTTACAGACCACGGCAACCCTGTCTTCATGGGACGACCACAGCGCCATTTGCGCTGAAGCATACTGCTGCGGCGCAAAAGTCAGGATTATTACGGAAGCGGGATACCGTGATTTTGCACCGGATATAGGGGCTGAGTCTGACATATTTGAGCGGGAGATTGCCTTTTTCATCTCAGAAACTCAATCCATGAATTATACAGGCAATATTCAGCCCTTGCCTATCGGTCATGAAGCCAGATTACGCAGACTAAAATGCAAGCAGCGTGTGTTTTATTCTTTGTCTGAAATTTTTCCCTTGTCTTTTTTTCAGCGCAGAGCAAGGCGCTACCGCGACAAGTTACGGTGGTTCGAATGACAGGGAGGGAACGGTTAGAGCTTACGAGGCAATATGCAGGGGATGGTAAAGCACATTCTTATATTCTTGTCGAAATGAATTTGCATGCAAAGGTTGATGCGCGCTGCACAGAGTTTCCGTATTAACAAAAAAAGGAAGAGTTATGAGAATTTTTATCATAGCAGAAATTGGTATTAATCATAATGGAGATATTGAGATTGCCAAAAAACTGATTGATGTTGCCAAAGAGGCTGGATGCGATGCCGTCAAGTTCCAGAAGAGAGATATCAATCTTGTGTACAGCAAGGAAATGCTGGATTCTCCCAGAGAAAGTCCGTGGGGGCATACTCAGAGGGAACAAAAGCAGGGGCTGGAATTTGGAAGAGAAGAATATGATGAAATTGATCGCTACTGCCGGGAAAAGGATATTCTGTGGTCCGCTTCCGCGTGGGAGACGCATAGCTTAGAATTTTTGGACAGGTACGATCTTAAAATTGCCAAAGTGGCTTCCGCCATGATGGTGAGCGAAGAATTTCTGCAAGCCGTTGCCAAACGGGGCAAAAAGACATTCATGTCCACAGCAATGTGTACCATGGAGGATATCGCCAGGGCTGTTTCCATTTTTGAAAAGGAACATTGCCCGTTTGAACTGATGCATTGCGTTGCCTGCTATCCTCTTGATCCTGAAAATGCAAATTTGAAGTGTATTCAAACTCTTAGAGATACGTTCCAGTGCCCGGTGGGATACAGCGGCCATGAAATGGATGGAGTGATATCGCTGGCCGCTGTTGGCATGGGAGCGACTTCCATCGAACGGCATATCACGCTGGATCGTACCATGTACGGTTCCGACCAGAAGGCAAGCCTGGAGCCGGAAGAGCTGAAAGTATTGTGCCGGAATGTTCGGATGCTGGAAAAGGCTTTGGGGGATGGGGCCAAGCGTATGCTGGATTCAGAAAATAGTGTGTCAAAGAAATTGCGCGCTCATTTGCAATGTTCATATTAACATATTTTTTATAGCAAGTTACGACAAGAAAGGGTGGCCCTATGTTGTCCGAAATTTTTTCATCTGATGAACAACGTATGTTACAGGAAGATCTCTTTGATATTCCTGAAGATTTACATGATTGGAGTCTTATCCGTGAACGTGGATTGGTGATCTTTGGCGCAGGGTTGCATGGCCGTGTTATCACGGAAGCTCTTTTGAGAGAAGGGATACAGCCTGACTGGATTATAGATAATAATTCAAAATATTGGAATACGACATGGCTGGATATAAAGATTCTTCCGGCAACTTCTCTCAGACAGGCAGGCAACCGCTTTGTTTTGTTGACAGGCGGCTTTATTCGAGAAATGCGGAATGAATGTTTACGAGCAGGAATTCGCAATTATCTTTTGCCGCGTAATCTTCCTTGTTTGATTACAGGCGGAAGCATGGGCCTGACTTGGCGTGAGATGGATGAAAATACGCAGTTAGCTGAGCTCTCTCATTTGTGGGGTGATGAGACTTCCAAGGAAGTATATAAAAATTATTTATCCTGGCAATTAACATGTAACAACAAATATTTTAAAGGATATAATTGGGATGATGTTTATTTCCCTCGTGATCTCCCTATAAACTATAACTATTTTGTTGATGTGGGAGCCTTTGATGGTGATACGTTGAGGGATTGGATTAAAAAAACAAATTTTGTTTATGAACCTGATAATTATAGATATGATGGCTTTGAGCCAGGAGCCTTACAAGTTGAAAAGATGAAAATGCTCATTGAAAAATTACCGGACTGTTATCGCAGACATATTCACATTCATGAAATGGCTCTGGGTAATCAGCAAGGGCAGATAAATCTCTCTGGCGAGTTGTGCTCTGTCGCTTTGGGGGCAAGTGCCGAAAGTGAATCAGGGACATTTAATATAGATCGTTTGGATAGCGTGCTACAAGGGCAGTGTCCAACTGTGATTAAGGCTGATGTAGAAGGAAGCGAATTGGCGTTACTTGAAGGCGCTCTTGCTACTATTAAACGTTGCAGGCCTTCGCTTGCTATTTCTATATATCATAAACCGGCAGATTTTTATGAGCTCCCTCTTTGGATTCATAATTTGAATTTGGGCTATAAACTTTATATGCGGCATTATCATCCTGTTTTCTCTGATACCGTATGTTATGCATTGCCTGAATAGAATGTATTTCTAGACTCTTGAGAAAAACATGAAGCTTGCAGAATATGTTATCAACTATTTACAGTCACAAGGCATTGATACCGCATTCCTATTGACCGGCGGTATGGCCATGCACTTGAACGACGCCCTGGCCCGAGCCGATGGCATGAACGTTGTGTGTTGCCAGCATGAACAGGCCTGCTCTTTGGCGGCCGAAGGTTATACCCATGTCACGGGCAAACCTGCCCTGGTTCAAGTGACGGCCGGGCCTGGCGTTATCAATGCCTTGACCGGGGTTTTTGGTGCCTTTGTTGATGGGCTGCCCATGGTTATAGTTTCGGGGCAATGCAAGCGGGAATTGTTGTGCGCGTCTTGGGGATTGAATGGATCGTTGCGGCAGGTGGGTGAACAAGAGGCCGATGCGGTTGCGCTGGCCCGCCCGATTACTAAATACGCCGTTTCCGTGCAGGATGCCACCCACATCCGGTATGAACTGGAAAAAGCGTTGCATATGGCCACTACCGGTCGGCCTGGCCCTGTCTGGCTGGAAATTCCCTTGGATGTGCAGGCCGCATCGATTGAACCGGAGACGTTGCGAAGCTTTCGCAGGGCTTTGGTTCCTCCTCCTGATTTAAGCGGTATTGCCACAGACGTAGCGCAGCGCATCCGCGAAGCGAAGCGTCCTGCGTTTGTGATTGGTCCTGGTGTTCGACTCGAACATGCCGAAGCGCAATTTGTGGCTCTGGCCGAAAAAATGAGCTGTCCTGTGCTCTGTGCCGGAACCTTGGATGTTATTCAGCGCGATCACCCCTTGTACATCGGTGCCATTGGCAATGTGGGAAGCCGTGCGGGTAATATCAATATCCAAAATGCAGATTTGCTTATCTTCCTGGGTGTAACCATGCATGTCACTTTCACAACCTATGATTGGCAGGCCCTGGGAAGAAATGCCTGGAAACTGGTTGTGGAAGTTGATGCTGCGGAATTGGAACGACCGCAGTTTCTTGCGGATCAGGCAGTTTTGTGTGGTATAACCCCCTTTCTTGCCGCCCTTGACCGTGAAACGAATGACGTGCGCGTGGCTCACGAATGGTTGGAGTTCGCCAGGGAAAGAGTCCGCCAGTTGCCGCAAGTCCCCGCTCATCTGCGCACGGTAACGTCTGATGGCGCTATCAATCCCTATTACTTCGCAGATATTCTTTTTGATTGCCTTGGGGATGAAGACATTGTCGCTCCCGGCAATGCCAGCGCCGGGGTCACCACGCAACAGGCCGGGCATTTGCGGCCGGGGCAGCGGCTCTTTGCAAATTTTGGCAACGGCCCCATGGGGTTCGCCGTTCCCGCAGCCATCGGGGCGGCCATGGCTGGAGGCGGCAGACGTATCATTTGCTTGGATGGCGATGGCAGCTTTATGCTGAATATGCAGGAATTGGCGACCATCATGGCGCATCAGTTACCCATCATTATTTTTATATATAATAATAATGGATACCTTTCTATCAAGCTGAGCCAAAAGAACTTTTTTGAAAAGGCTATTGGGGCAGGGCCCGAGAGTGGTCTGTTTTTTCCCGATTTTGTGGCCTTGGCGCGGGCCTTCGGTATGGAAGCCTGTCGTTTGGCCGGCCCCGATTTCCGCGGTCAACTTGTGGAAATTCTGAAAAAGCGGGGGCCGCTTCTGGTGGATGTCCGCCTGGATTCCCGGCAAGGGTTTGAGCCGAAAATTGCAGCTCGCCTTTTGCCGGACGGCCGTATGGTTTCATCGCCGCCTGAAGATATGTTTCCGTTTATGTCGCGGGATGAGCTGGCCCGCCATCTCTTATTCCGCCGGGAGGAAGAATAGCCATGTGGGCCGACAGATTTTCCGTGGCCGGAAAGGTCGTTTTTTTGACAGGTGCTGCCGGAGGCATTGGGCTGGCATTGGTGAAGGCCTTTTTGGAGGGGGGGGCTCGGGTTTTCGCCGTCACTCGGCGGCAGGGATCGGATTGGCAGGGATTGGATACGCGCTTTGGGGATGCCTTACTCCCTGTTTTTTGCCATCTGGAATCTGAAAATGAGGTTCTTAATGCCATAAAAAAAGCCGAGAGCCAATATCCGATAGATGTCTTGCTCAATAATGCGTCAGAGACTCCCCGGGAGCCTGTTAATTTTTATGATATCGAAGTATTCCGGAAAACATTCGCGGTCAACTTTGAGGCGGCCTATCTTCTGTGCGGATATCTGGCCCCGCGTATGGCCGAACGAGGCAACGGATCCATCATCAACATTACCAGCATTAATGCCGAGCGGGCCTTTCCGGGTAATCCCTCTTATGTGGTTTCCAAGGGTGCCCTGCGGATGCTGACGAAGGCGCTGGCCCGTGATTTTGGCGAGCGGGGAGTACGGGCCAACAATGTCAGCCCCGGGTATGTGCATACTCGGATGACCGCCGCAAGCTTTGCGGATCGGGTAAAGAATGAGGAACGCCGTTCCCATACCATGTTAGGACGTTGGGCTGCTCCCGAGGATATTGTCGGGTCTTGCCTCTTTTTGGCGTCCGAAGCATCGGCGTATATCACGGGAACCGACCTGGTCGTGGATGGCGGCTGGCTCGCCAAAGGCCTGTAAATCCAGATAGAGGCAAGAGCAATGTCTAAAAAGATTAGTATTGTCACGGCCTGCTATAACGAAGCCGGCAATATTGAAGAACTTTATGAGCGAATAACTGCCGTCATGGCGGGCTTTCCGCGATATGATTATGAAATTATTTGCATTGATAACTGCTCGATCGATGGCACGCGGGAAGAAATTCGCCAGATTTGTGCGCGGGATAAGCGTTTCAAGGCCATTTTCAATGTTCGGAACTTTGGCCATATCCGTTCTCCATGGCACGGATTTATGGAAGGGCGAGGGGATGCCACCATTTTTTTGTGCTCCGATCTGGAGGATCCGCCGGAGCTGATCGCTGACATGCTCCACAAGTGGGAAGAGGGGTTTACTCTGGTCTTCCCGGTGCGCCGCGCAACGCAAGAATCTGGAGTCCTCCCCTATTTGCGCTCCGTTTATTACTGGTTGATAAAAAAAATCAGTGACACTCCGCAAGTGCCTGGGTTCACAGGCTTTGGTCTCTATGACAAAGCGGTCATGGATGTTTTTCGCACCCTTGATGAGCCGTATCCATATCTTCGAGGTTTGGTGTGCGAGTTGGGGTGGAACTGGACGACCATACCTTTTGACAAACCAGTGCGCCTGCACGGGGCCAGCAAGGGGAACTTTTTAATCTACTTTGATATGGCCTTGCTGGGCATCGTCAAATCAAGCAAGCTTCCTCTTCGTCTGATAACCCTGCTGGGGCTGGGAGTCAGTGGGGCAAGTTTTTTGGCTGGCTTATACTATTTGAGCATGAAGCTCCTCCATTGGAACGCGTTTCAGGCAGGGCTGGGTCCGCTTCTGGTAGGCCTGTTTTTTCTCATGGGTCTGCTTTTCTTTTGTCTCGGTTTTATCGGGGAATATATTGGAGTCATTTTTACTCATGTGGTGCGACGGCCCCTTGTTATTGAGCAAGAGCGGCTCAACTTTGATGCCCCCATGGTGAATACAGACAAAGATGTTTCTCCTTTAGACGGAGGCCTCCAGTGAAAGAGAGTACCCGAGCCCATTTTGACCTCTTGTACCAATGCCATCCTGAACTTGTTCCTCTGTGCCCGGATGTCGAGTGCGCTCTTGAGCTGCTGCTGGCGACGGTACACGTTGGCGGCAGGATCATGACCTGCGGCAATGGCGGCAGCGCGGCGGATGCCGAACATATTGTCGGCGAATTGCTTAAGGGCTTTCTGCGGCGGCGTTCCCTGCCCGAGGCTGATGCGGCCAGACTGCGCGATATGTTCGGCAAGGATGGCCTGTATATGGCTCATCACCTTCAGCAGGGGGTAAGGGCGCTCTCACTGGCGGGAGGCCTGGCGTTTCCCACCGCTTTCGCCAACGATGTTGAGGCGAATCTGGTTTTTGCCCAGCAGGTCTGGACACTGGCTGCCCCGGGTGATGTGGTTTGGGGAATCAGTACTTCCGGCAATTCCGCCAACGTCAACTTTGCCTTGCGCGCCGCGCGTGCCCTTGGGGCCAAAACCCTGGGCTTCACCGGCCGTGACGGCGGAACCATGGCCGCCCTGTGCGATGTGGAAATTCGCGCTCCCGCACAGGAAACGCCGCGGATTCAGGAACTCCATTTGCCGTTGTATCATGCTCTGTGCGCGGCACTGGAAGAGGAACTCTTTGGTTGAACAACGCGAGGTTGAATATGGCCCTGAATGGACTTGGCACCATTAATATTGAACTGACCAGCCGTTGCAACAAGAATTGCTGGATGTGCGGTCGTCGCAAGGTGGATCGGGAGTACCCGGAACTTGCCCTGAACTATGGCGACATGGATTTTGACCTGGTGAAGCATATAGCGGGCCAGATTCCCGCCGGAATTGTGGTTCAGTTTCACCGCGATGGCGATGCGCTCATGTACCCCCGCTTTGGGGAGGCGGTATCTCTCTTTCCCAACAACATCCGCAATATTGTCACCAACGGCAAACTGCTGGTGGAAAAGGCGGATGAAATCATCGGCAATCTGGAAACGCTTTCCGTCTCCATTTTTGAACAGGATGAGGAAGCTGCGGAGCAGCGGGAAATCATCCGTCACTTTCTGGCTCTGAAAGGGGATCGCAAGCCCTATGTGACACTGCGCCTGATTGGCGAGGTGGATCCGGCCCCCTATGACGAGTTCGGCCAGCAATATGTGCGACGCGTGCTCCACCAGCCCATGGGCAGTTTCGGCTATGTGAAAAGGGAGCCCTGTGTGCCGGAAATCGGCATCTGCTGGGATTTTCTCGGCCACCCCTGCATCAACCGCCAGGGGGAAATGTCCATTTGCGTGCGCTTTGACCCTGAACACTTGGGGGTACTGGGCAACGTCAAGGACAAAACCATTGACGAAATGTGGAACGGCGCACAGCGGCAGGCCTGGAAGGCGTTGCATGTGGCTGGCAAACGGAATGAAGTGCCGTTGTGTTCCCGTTGTGAATATTGGGGCTGCTCCACGGCTCCCTGAAATGAACGACAACGTGCCCTTGCGGAAAAAGTTCAGCATGCGCAGCTACATGGCCCGTCAGCTTCCCATCCTCTGCCAGGACAAGCGTTTCCGTTATCTGGCAGTGGGTGGTATTAATACTTTTTTTGGGTACTGCTTTTCCCTGATATGTTATCAGGTGTTTCATGCCTGCCTGCACATCGTCATCATCGGAGCCATTTGCAATGTTGTGAGTATCAGTTTTTCTTTTGTGCTTTACAAGCTGTTTGTCTTCAGAACAAAGGGGCACTGGCTGCAAGAGTATGCCCGTTGCTATGTTGTGTACGGGGTAAGTGCTGTTCTCGGCATATTGGCTGCATGGGTAATGGTGGATTATCTTGATGTTGCCTTTTGGCTGGCACAAGCAATCATTATTGCCGTTACCGTCTGTTTTTCTTATGTCGGGCATTCCCGCTTTTCCTTCCGCACTTGAACAAAACCGGAGTTCAGCCCATGTGCATGCCCGCCTGCCCAAAAGGCTACAGCCTGTTTCTGAACGATCTGGCTCGTATTCTTGACTGCTCCCGGCAGGATCTGCTGCTCCTGAAGGGGCGCAGTCTGTTCCTGACCGGCTGCACCGCGTTTATCGGCAGATGGCTGATGGAAAGCTTGCTTTGGGCAAACCAGCAGCTTGATCTCGGCCTGCGGCTGGCAGTCCTTACGCGTTCACCGGCATCCTTTCTGGCAGCCATGCCGCATCTTGCCGCACACAAAAGCCTCTGCCTGGTTCAGGGAAGCATCCTCTCTCTGCCGGAACAGGATATCCCTGACTTTGATCTGGCCATACACGGCGTTAACCTGCCCAACGACGCCGGCTCCGGCTGGCCTGCCCGGCATATGCTCACTGCGGTTTCCGGTACCGAATCCCTTATGGATATGGCTGCCGGAAAGGGCTGCCGCCATATTCTGCTGCTCTCCTCCGGGGCCGTTTACGGAACACAGCTTCCTCAAAAAACGCCCTTTGCAGAACATGCCCTGCCCGTGGATCTGCGTGAGTCGGCCGTGTACGGCAACACCAAGCGTTTTGTGGAAGCTTACACGCGGGCGAAAGGGCAGGAACTGGGCATCACCGTATCCATTGCCCGCTGTTTCGCGTTTATCGGGGCGCATATGCCCCTGAACGAGCGCAACGCCATGAGCAGTTTCCTGCTGCACGCCCTGCGACGCCAACCCATCACGATACAGGGAGATGGCATCCCTCTTCGCTCCTTCCTTTCCGGGAGTGATTTGAGCATCTGGCTCTTGGCCATGCTGGCCCGGGGAGACGGGCGCGTGTGCAATGTCGGTTCGCAGATCGTCTTTCCCTTGTTGGAATGGGCCAAAAAGGTTCTGGCCTGCGCGGGCTTGCCCGAGGATTTTCTTACTGTGCAAGGGCAGGCTTTGCACGGCAACGCACCGGATGCCTATGTTCCGGATACAAGCCTTGCCCGCAGCGTACTGCGGCTTGCGGAAACTGCGTCCCCCGAGGAAAATATTCTGGCGGCGCTCAACTGGTTTAGGGCGCATCCCGCTTGCATTCCCGCAGTAACTGAGCATAAGAGGATATAGTCATGAGGGCTCAACATGAAATTATTTGTTAAACTGAATTAACCGATCACATAGCTGATACTGTGGTTTAACCAACCTCTAATTATACGGAGTATTTAGTATGTCATTAGCACATATTTTTAACCCTAAAGAACTTGATGAGATAAAAAAACAAATTTTTGATATAGATATTACTTCTGTGAGCATGCAAGAAATAAAAGAAAGAGGGCTTATCATTTTTGGCGCAGGTGAAGCAGGAAAATTAACTCTTAATACCTTATTATCTGTAGGATTAAAACCTGTATGTTTTGTAGACAATAATAAAAATTTGGAAAATACATTTATCAATGATATTCCTGTATATCATTTTTCTTGGCTTAAGAGAGAGAGAGAGAGAGAGAGAGAGAGAGAGAGAGAGAGAG
>OFGF01001813.1_pt1 | contig 12434 bp, 13 predicted proteins | sample 1521711 | NCBI WGS metagenome assembly OFGF01 (sample SAMEA3504092, study PRJEB24116) | mouse gut metagenome | biome: mouse gut; feature: mouse-associated habitat; material: faeces | place: Denmark | collected 2011 | reverse complement strand
CCGCCGGGTTCCAGATCGTGGCGGCGGAGGAGGGAGAGCCGTGATTGTCATCGGCATCACCGGCCCCACCGGCGCGGGCAAGACCACGGCCCTGGAGGCGCTGGCGGGGCTGGGGTTTGAGATCGTGGACTGCGACAGGCTCTACTACCAGCTTCTGGCCAGGGACAGCGCTCTGCGAAACGCCCTGAAGGCAGCCTTTGGTCCCGTGTTCCTGCCGGACGGAAATCTGGACCGGCGGCGGCTGGCGGCCCGGGTCTTTGGGGACCCGAAGGAGCTGGCCCGGCTCAACGCCCTGGTCTATCCCGCTGTGTCCGCTGCTGTGGAACAAAAAATTCGAGATTGTTCACAAAAAGGACTTGCTATTGATGCCATAAATCTGGTAGAATCCGGTATGGGGGGCTTGTGCGACGCCACGGTAGCCGTGACGGCGGCGCCCGCCATCCGTTTGAAACGCATTATGGTCCGGGACGGCCTGACCGAGGAGCAGGCCCGGGCCAGGATCGCGGCCCAGAAGCCGGCGGACTGGTATCGGGGCAAGTGCACCTTCCTGCTGGAGAACCAGGAGGAGGATCGGGAGGCCTTTGAGGAACTGATGCGTTCATTCTTCCAAAATCTTTTGGAAATTTATGAAAAAGGAGAAGACAACGATGGAAGCGAAGGAATGGAAAGAGAAGCTGCTCACGAACAAGAAGAACGGCTATGACCTGATGCCTGCCGAGGAGCGGGAGGCGATGGACCGCTACTGCCAGGGCTACAAGGCGTTCCTGGATGCCGGCAAGACGGAGCGGGAGTGCGTTCAAGAGGGTATCCGGCTGGCGGAGGAGAAGGGTTTTCGTCCCTATGTGCGGGGCATGGAGCTCAAGAGCGGCGACAAGGTGTACCTGGACAACCGGGGCAAGATGCTGATGCTGGCGGTTATCGGGCAGAAGAGCCTGGCCGAGGGCGCGCAGATCACCGCCGCCCACATCGACAGCCCCCGTCTGGACCTGAAGCCCAGCCCCCTCTATGAGGAGAGCGAGATGGCCTACCTCAAGACCCACTATTACGGCGGCATCCGGAAGTATCAGTGGGTGACCATCCCTCTGGAGCTCCGCGGCATCGTGGCGCTGAAGGATGGGAAGACGGTCAAGGTGGCGATCGGCGAGGGCGACGAGCCCAAGCTGGTTATCAACGATCTGCTGCCCCATCTGGGCAGGGAACAGTCCAAGAAAACCCTGGCTGAGGGCATCGGCGGCGAGCAGCTGAACCTCCTGGTAGGCACGGAACCCCTGGCGGGCGAGGAGAAGGACCGGGTGAAGCTGGCGGTGATGAAGCTGCTGTATGAGCACTACGGCATCCGGGAGGCGGATTTCATCTCCGCCGAGATCGAGGCCGTCCCCGCCTTCAACGCTGTGGACATCGGCTTTGACCGCACCCTCATCGGGGCCTACGGCCAGGACGACCGGGTGTGCGGCTACGCGGCGTTTAAGGCCCTGCTGGATCTGGAGGGCGTGCCCTGCCGCACCGCGGTGTGCGTGCTGGCGGACAAGGAGGAGATCGGATCCGAGGGCGTGTCCGGAATGCAGTCCGCCTTCTTCGAGACCTTCGTGGGTGACCTGTGCGCCACCCAGAAGGTGCCCCTGCGGGTGTGCCTGGAGAAGTCCTTCTGCCTGTCCGCCGACGTGACGGCGGCCTTTGATCCCCAGTTCGCCGACGTGTACGAGAAGCGCAACTCCGCCTATGTGAACTACGGCATCGGCCTGTGCAAGTATACCGGAGCCCGGGGCAAGAGCGGGGCCTCCGACGCCGGGGCGGAGGCGGTGGCCTATGTCCGCCGCCTGCTGGACGACAAGGGCGTGCTGTGGCAGATGGCGGAGCTGGGAGCCACCGACAAGGGCGGCGGCGGCACCGTGGCCTGCTATATGGCCAACCGGAACATCGACACCCTGGACGCGGGCGTACCCGTGCTGAGTATGCACGCCCCCTTTGAGGTGACCTCCAAGCTGGACTGCTATATGACCTATGCCGCGTGTAAGGCGGTGTACGAGGGCTGATCCGTGGTAGGTCTGGAGCCGATTGGCCCGGACAACTGGCGGGTTGAGCTGTCGGTCCGGGAGGATCAGCGGAGGTTCGTGTCCGATCCCAACCGAATCCTGGCCCGGGCCTACGCCTACCGGAAGGAGGGCAGCCAGGTCAGGCTGATCCTGGACGGCGAGGATCCGGCAGGTATGCTGATGTGGTACGGCTGCCCGGAGCAGGGGCGGTATGTGTTCAGCCAGCTGTTCATCGATCAGCGTTGCCAGGGCCGGGGCCTGGGCATGGCCGCCGCCCGGATGGCCCTGGACGAGATGCGGGCGGAGGGGCGTTATCCCAAGGTCTGCCTGTGCTATGTGGAGGGCGACGAGCCTGCCCGCCTGCTGTACGAAAAACTGGGCTTCCGCCATACCGGAGCGGCGGAGGAAAATGAAATTGTCATGGAATTGACGCTGTAGTGGATAAAAACGCCCTCTTTTGCGGATACTATCCCGCAAAAGGGGGCGTTTTACCATGACTGAGGAGACAAAACCCACCGAGGCCGGGGGAGAGGACAGCCGGCAGCAGATTGTGGACATGGGCTCGGGCTGTGTCAAGACGGAGGACGGCGTGATCCACACGCTCACCATCGTGGGCCAGATCGAGGGCCACCAGGAGGCCCCCGACGGGGCCAAGACCACCAAGTATGAGCACGTGCTTCCCCTGCTGGCGGCACTGGAGGAGAACGATGAGACGGACGGCCTTCTGGTCCTGCTGAACACCATGGGGGGCGACATCGAGGCGGGCCTCGCCATCGCGGAGATGATCGCGGGTATGTCCAAGCCCACGGTGTCCCTGGTGCTGGGGGGCGGGCACTCCATCGGGGTGCCGTTGGCGGTGGCGGCCAAGGAGTCCTTCATCGTGCCCTCCGGGGCCATGACCATCCACCCGGTGCGGCTCAACGGGCTGGTGATCGGGGTGAGCCAGACCTTCCACTACTTTGAGCGCATCCAGGACCGGATCTGCGCCTTCGTCACCCGGAACAGCCGGATCAGCCGGGAGGAATTCGAGCACCTGATGCTGAACACCGGGGAGATGGCGGCGGACGTGGGCAGCGTGATCTACGGCGAGGAGGCGGTGCGGATGGGGCTGATCGACCACCTGGGCGGCCTGTCCGACGCGCTGGCCTGCCTTCACGCCCGGATGCGGGCGGCGAAAGAGGGGGCGGAGGGGTAGAACCCTCCGCCTCAGCGTGTCGAAAAAGTCTTTTCGCCCCGCTGCGTGCGGCTTTTTTGAACAAAGAACGTTCCAAAAAGCCGTGGATTGCACGTGAAAGACACACCTCCTGGGTTTCTTTCACACGATCTTCCTTCCCGTTATCGAAACAGAAGCGGCTTTTTCGACAGTCTCGGGCGGAGGGGCAGAACCCTCCGCCTTCGTTGTCTGCGGGGAGGCCGATTCTGTCGAAAAAACGCTTTTTTCCGGGAATGAAATTGACAAGCGGGGCCAAGTCATGTAAAATGGACAAAGACATCACATCGGCCCGATCCGGCGCAGGCCCCAAGGTGGGCGCGGTCCGGAGGAGACGGACCCCCAAAGGCGTGTGCTGAGCAATGAGAAAAGAAAAGATTTCCTCCGCCGTGATCCGACGTCTGCCCCGGTACTACCGGCACCTGGACGACCTGTACCGGGGGGGGACGGTGCGCATTTCCTCCAGCGCGCTGGCCAAGTCCATGGGGCTTACCGCCTCCCAGATCCGGCAGGACCTGTCCTGCTTCGGCGGCTTCGGGCAGCAGGGGTACGGCTACAAGGTGGAGCGTCTGCGCAGCGAGGTGGCGGAGATTTTAGGCATGAGCCGGGATCACACCCTGATCATTTTGGGGGCGGGCAATCTGGGCCGGGCCCTCATTGAGAACTTTCCCTTTGCCGCCAACGGCTTCCGCCTGGTGGCGGCGTTTGACGTGAACCCGGAGCTGGTGGGTGCCCCCCTGGGCGGCGTGCCCGTCCTCCACATGGACGAGCTGGAGGATTTCCTGGGGGACTGCACCGCCAGCGTGGGGGTGCTGACGGTGCCGGCCCGGGTGGCGGTGGACTCGGCCCAGCGGCTGGCGGCCGGGGGCGTGACGGGTATTTGGAACTTCACCAACGTGGAGCTGCCGGAGCGGGAGCTGCCGGGAGTGCGGGTGGAGAACGTCCACTTCGCCGACAGCCTGTTGACCCTGAGCTACATGATATCTGAGGAGCCTGTATGAAGAAAAAAATGATGGCGGGACTGCTGGCGGCGGTGCTGCTGGCGGGCTGTGTCACCGCGGCGTGGGCGGGGAGCGGGCCCGATCCGCTGATCTCGCTGAGCTATTTGAACGGGGCCTATCTCACCGACCTGAAGGCTTACATCACCCAATGGGTGACCCAGGACACCCAGGGGATCTATAACGACGCGGTGGCTCAGGCCGGGCGGCACAAGCCCTCCGGGGACGGCTGGACCACCTCCAGCGGCTTTGCCGCCGGGTCGGGGAAGTCCGGCGACGCGGTGATCCTGTCTGCCGGGTCGGGGCTGATCTGGACGTCGGGGAGTGGGTACGTGACCTCCGGCGTGCTGGTGGACGCCACCGTCGGTTCGGAGCTGGCCCTGGGTTCGGCCCTGATCTCCGGCCACCGCTATCTGGCGGCGGAGCAGGCGGAGGTGTCGATTACCTCCCAGTCCGTCCAGTGGCTGGCGGAGGGGCGTTGGAAGATGGGGACGGGGCAGGCCCCCCTGCCCTTTACCGATGTGGCCCCAGGCCAGTGGTACTATGAGGATGTGCGCTTCGCGGTGGAAAACGGCCTGTTCCAGGGGGTGGGCGGCGGACGCTTCAACCCCGGCGGCACCATGGAGCGGGGGATGATGACCACGGTGCTCCACCGTCTGGCGGGGGAGCCGGACACGGCCTTTGCCCAGGTGTTCACCGATGTCCCGGCGGGGGAGTGGTTCGCCCCCGGCACCAGCTGGTGCGCCGGGATGAAGATCGTGGAGGGGATGGGCGGCGGACGCTTCGAGCCCCACGGGAAGGTCACCCGGGAGCAGATCGCGGTGATGCTCTACAAATACGCGGTGCAGACGGGCCACACAGCTGGGGAGCGGGGGAACCTGTCCGGGTTCCCGGACGCGGGGAGCGTGTCCTCCTGGGCGGGGGACGCGGTGTCTTGGGCCGTGGGCGCGGGGCTTCTCAACGGCAGCGACGGGAAGCTGCTGCCGGGGAGCAGCGCGACCCGGGCTCAGGTGGCGGCCATGCTCCACCGCTTTCAGGGCTGGCTGGACACCCATTGATGTGGACAGGGGGCCGGATGAGTTCATCCGGCCCCTTTTTTTGCGGGACGGGCTTGAAACCGCCGGGAAATGCTGGTATAATTGGGTAAAACGTTTGTTTGGATGGGAGGGGCCGCCATGGAGCCGGAGGCTGGGCAGGCAGGCTGGAACCGGGTGGAGGGCACGGTGACCGCCGTGCTGTTCCGCAACGAGGAAAACGGCTACACGGTGCTGAAGCTGGACAGCGGCGACAAGGGGGAGATCACGGCGGTGGGCTGTATGCCCGGGGCCGCCCCCGGCGAGGTGCTGGAGCTGGAGGGAACCTGGGGCCGCCACCCCAGCTACGGGGAGCAGTTCAAGGCGGAGACGGTGAGCCGCCGGATGCCTGTAGGGGAGAAGGCGGTGTATGAATACCTGGCCTCCGGGGCGGTGAAGGGCATCCGGGCGGGGCTGGCCAGACAGATCGTGGACCACTTCGGGGAGGAAACCCTGGAGGTGATTGAGCATGACCCGGACCGCCTGTGCGAGATCCGGGGGGTGTCCCCCAAGCGGGCCAGGGCCATCGGGGAGGACTTCCGGCAGAAGATGGGGATGCGCCGTCTGGCGGAGTTTCTGTCGGAGCACAAGCTGTCCCTGACCGCCGCCATGCCGCTGTACCAGCGGTTCGGGGACTACGCGGTGGACGTGGTGTGGGACAATCCCTACCTGCTGGCCGACCGCTCCCTGGAGATCCCCTTCACCCAGGTGGATGCCCTGGCCATCGAGCTGGGGGTGGCGGGGGACGATCCCCAGCGGGTGGAGGCCGCGCTGACCTTTGAGCTGGACCACAACGCCGACAACGGGCACGTGTTCCTGCCGGAGCAGAAGCTGCTGAACGCCACCGCCGCCCTCATCGGGGTGGAGGGGGACTGCCTGACCGCAGGGCTGGACGCCCTCATTGAGCGGGGCGAGGTGGTGCGGGAGGACATCGCCGGGGTGACGGCCTGCTATCCCGCGGGGCTGTACGCGGCGGAGAGCTATGTGGCCATGCGTTTAGGGGAGATGTGCGGCGCGGAGATCGCGCCCCCCAAGGGGCTGGGAAAGCTGATTGACAAGATCCAGAAGGAGCAGGGGCTTACTTACGCGGGCCAGCAGCGCAGGGCGGTGGAGCTGGCGGCCTCCCGGCAGGTGATGCTGCTCACCGGGGGGCCGGGGACGGGAAAGACCACCTCCCTGCGGGGGGTGCTGGCCCTGTTCGACACGCTGGGGCTGGAGACGGCCCTGGCCGCTCCCACCGGACGGGCGGCGAAACGGATGGGGGAGACCTGCGGGACGGAGGCGGCGACCATCCACCGGCTGCTGGAGACCAAGCTGGACCCCTACACCGGGCAGCTGGCCTTTACCAAGAACCAGGACGATCCCCTGGAGGTGGACGCGGTGATCGTGGACGAGACCTCCATGGTGGACGTGTCCCTGATGGCGGCGTTGGTGGCGGCCCTGCGAGGGGACTGCCGGCTGGTGCTGGTGGGCGACCCGGACCAGCTGCCCTCGGTGGGGCCGGGAAACGTGCTGGATCACTTGATCCGGTCCGGGGTGGTGCCTGCGGTGTCGCTGACGGAGATCTTCCGGCAGGCCCGGGAGAGTGCCATCGTCATGAACGCCCATGGGGTGAACCGGGGGACGGTGCCGGAGCTGAAAAACAAGTCCAAGGACTTCTTCTACCTGGGCCGGAGGGACGCGGCCCGGACGGTGGACACCATTGTGGAGCTCTGCAAAACCCGCCTGCCCCAAAACATGGGCATACCCCCGGAGCAGATCCAGGTGCTCACCCCCACCCGGAAGCGGGGGGCGGGGACGGCGGCGTTGAACCGCGCCCTTCAGGAGGCCCTGAACCCCGCCGAGGAGGGCAGGGGGGAGCGGGCCTTCGGCCCCTACATCTTCCGGGAGGGCGACCGGGTGATGCAGGTGAAGAACAATTACGACCTGTTCTGGGAGGACCCGGACACGGGAGAAAAGGATTTAGGGGTGTTCAACGGGGACATCGGCACCATTTTGGAGGTGGACGCCGGGGGGATCACCGTGTCCTTCGACGGGCGGCTGGTGGCCTACCCGCCGGAGCTGTTGGGAGAGCTGGAGCCCGCCTACGCCGTCACCGTCCACAAGGCCCAAGGCAGCGAGTACCGGGCGGTGATCCTGGCGTTGAGCGACGTGCCGCCCTCTCTGCTGGCCCGGGGGGTGCTGTATACGGCCATTACCCGGGCCCGGGAGCTGTTCATCCTGGTGGGGGACGGGGAGCTGATGGCCCGGATGGTGGCCAACGACAGGCAGACAAAGCGGTACTCCGCCCTGCGCACCCGGCTGCTGCGGGAGACAGGGCAGGAGGGCGGAGCCGCCGGACAGGGATAGAAAAAGCCCCTCCGCGGCGCGGAGGGGCTTCTGTTACGGGGGGCGCGCCCGGATCAGCCGTTTGACTTGACTGTGCCGCCAATGGGCTGTTTCCCGCTACGGGCGGGAAGGGCTGGGGACAGCGCAGGCTATGCCCGCTTCTTTCTCTTGAACACCAGCAGGCCGGTGAGGTAGTTCACAACAACAACCACCACCGCCACCAGCAGCTTGGCGATGAGCTTGTCCGCGTGGAGCAGGTCCACCAGCAGCAGGAGGAGTACGGTCTCCAGCCCCAGGGAAAACAGCCGGGACAGGACGAACTCCCCGGCCTCCCGCCAGCCCCGGCGGCCGGTGGAGCGGTAGACCCACTTGCCGTTGGCGAAGTAGGAGAAGGCCACCGCCGCCGCCCAGGCGATCACGTTGCTGGCGGCATAGTGGAGGCTGACGCCTTCGGTCAGCAGGACGTAGATGATGTAGTTGATGACTGTAGTCATGACGCCCACCACCAGGTAGGCGAGCTGTTCCCTGCGGGCGGCGATGAGGTTGCGGATTTTCTCTGTCATGGGATATCCTCCGGTGTGTAAGGGCCTGTATGCAAGGGCGGACGGCGTTTGCGGCGGTCCACGCAGGCTCTAAGGCTGGGCGTCTGCCCGGGAGAGGGCTTTTCGGGCCGACGCTTCGGGTAGTCTATCATAACGGAGGGAAATGTTCAATACCCGGCGGAAAATTTCGCCAGCGGGCGGGGGAAACTGCCCCTTGACAAGGCCCCCGGCCCCACGGTATAATAACCCTTAAGCAAAAGGCGTGGATGGGAACAAGACGCGGCCCTTCCCCCGCTCAGAGAGCCGGCGGCTGGTGCGAGCCGGCAGGGGGTGCCGCGTGGATACTGGCCCCGGAGCCGCCAGTCTGAACACACCAAGTAGGACTGGACGGGTGATCCCGTTACAGGTCATGGCCTTGTTGGAGGCCGGGAGCGCGTACTGGGTAACCGTATGCGGAATTAGGGTGGTACCGCGAAATAGATCCGCGCCGCTGACAGGCGCGGCGTGACGACATTTCGCCCCTGACACAACCGTCGGGGGCTTTTTTGATTCCCCCGCGAATCCAAAGGAGGAAAAACCCCATGAAGCTGAAGCCCGGATTTGAGAAGTATATCCCGTTCAAGCCCCAGCCCATTGAACACCGCACCTGGCCGGACAGGACCATTACCAAGGCCCCGGTGTGGTGCTCGGTGGATCTGCGGGACGGGAACCAGGCCCTCATCGACCCCATGAATTTGCAGGAGAAGCTGGAATATTTCCACACCCTGGTGGACATCGGGGTGAAGGAGATCGAGATCGGCTTCCCCTCCGCCTCCGAGACGGAGTATGAGATCTGCCGGGAGCTGATCGAGGGGGGCCACATCCCCGACGACGTGACCATCCAGGTGCTGGTGCAGGCCAGGGAGCACCTGATCAAAAAGACCTTCGAGGCCATCCGGGGCGCGAAGAACGTGATCCTCCACTTCTACAATTCCACCTCCACCCTCCAGCGGAAGGTGGTGTTCCACATGGACTGCGGCGGCATCACCAAGATCGCCACCGACGCGGCGGATCTGATCTACGAGATGGCTCAGCCCGTCATTGAGGGGGGGATGAATCTGCGGTTCCAGTACTCCCCGGAGTCCTTTATGGGGACGGAGATGGATTACGCGGTGGAGATCTGCGCGGCGGTGCTGGACCACCTCCACGCCGACGAGAGCCATAAGGTGATCCTGAACCTGCCCACCACGGTGGAGAACTGTATGCCCAACCAGCTGGCGGATATGCTGGAATACTTCATCCGGAAGCTGCCCGGGCGGGAGCGGGCCATCATCTCCCTCCATCCCCACAACGACCGGGGCACCGGAGTGGCCACCACCGAGCTGGGCCTGCTGGCCGGGGCGGAGCGGGTGGAGGCCACCCTGTTCGGCAACGGGGAGCGCACCGGCAACGTGGACATGGTGACGCTGGCCATGAATATGTACACCCAGGGGGTGGACCCGGAGCTGGACTTCCACGACATCAACAAGGTGCGGGATATGTACGAGCGGTGCACCAAGATGAAGGTGGGGGAGCGGCAGCCCTACGCGGGGGAGCTGGTGTTCACCGCCTTCTCCGGCAGCCATCAGGACGCCATCAACAAGGGCGTCCACTATATGAACGAGAGCGGCACCGATCTGTGGGAGGTGCCCTACCTGCCCATCGACCCCGCCGACGTGGGGCGGCAGTATGAGCCTATCATCCGCATCAACTCCCAGTCGGGGAAGGGCGGGGCCGCCTTTGTGATGATGCAGAATTTCGGTTACGACCTGCCCAAGGCCATGCACGGTGAGTTCGGGGCGGTGGTGCAGAAGGAGTCCGACCGCATCGGCAAGGAGCTGAAGCCGGAGCAGATTTTCGAGCTGTTCGACCACGAATATTTGTCCGTCCCCAAGACCTACCAGCTGGAGCGGCACTCCTTCCGGGAGGATTCCCGCCACGGGGACGTGAGCCGGGTGGCCTTCGTGGGGCAGGTGGGCTACAAGGGCCGCACCATGGAGGCCTACGGCCAGGGGAACGGCCCCATCGACGCCTTCTTCAACGCCCTCCACGACCTGCCGGAGGGGCACATCGAGGGCTACCAGTTCGTGGACTACAAGGAGCACGCCATTTCCTCCGGCTCAGACACCCAGGCGGTGTGCTACATCCACCTGAAGGCCCCGGACGGGCAGGATGTGTTCGGTGTGGGCAAGAGCCACAACATCAACCGGGCATCCCTGCGGGCGATTTTGTGCGCCATCAACCGCTGGCTGAACCAGGGCCGGTGAGGGGGGCTGTCCCGCCGCGGGGCAGGCAGGGAACGGACGCTTCACAGGAGACACACCCCCCGCAGGGGGATCAATTAGAAAAGTGGGTGCTGACATGAAGAAAGCGGCCTTTATCGGCGTAGGGAATATGGGCGGCGCGCTGGCCCGTGCGGCGTGCAGGGCCGTGGGCGCGGACCAGGTGGTGCTGTTCAACCGCACGCCGGACAAGGCGAAGGCCCTGGGGGCAGAGCTGGGCTGCGAGGTGGTGGACAGCGCAGCCGACGCGGCCTGGGCGGCGGAGTACCTGTTCCTGGGGGCCAAGCCCGATGGGGTCCCGGCCCTGCTGGAGGAGCTTGGGCCCCAGCTCAGGGACCGCCACCGGGTGGGAGAGGACAAGGTGGCGGTATCCATGGCGGCGGGGCTGACCATCAAGGATCTGCGGCCCCACCTGGCGGGGGCGGGGTACTATGTGCCCGTTGTGCGGGTGATGCCCAACACCTGCGTAGCCATCGGAAAGGGCATGACCGCCCTGTGCGCCGGAGAGGCGGTAGGGGAGGAGTACATCCGGGGCGTGGAGGAGATCCTGGCCGCCACCGGGCGGATGGAGCGCATCCCCGAGGGGATGATGGATCAGTTTTCCGCCGTGGCGGGCTGCGGCCCCGCCTTTGTCTACCCCTACATTGAGGGGCTGGCGGACGGCGGGGTGATGGCGGGCCTGCCCCGGGCCAAGGCGTTGGAGTACGCCGCCCAGATGGTGCTGGGGGCGGCGGCCATGGTGCTGGAGAGCGGGAAGCACCCCGGCCAGCTGAAGGACGAGGTGTGCTCCCCCGGCGGCTCCACCATCGCCGGGGTGGCGGAGCTGGAGCGGCACGGCCTGCGCTCCGCCGCCATGGACGCGGTGATGGCCTCCTGGCGGAGGAGTATGGAGCTGGGGAAATAAAACTACACGCCCCCTGCCGCAAGGCAGGGGGCGCGGTCTTATTCGTCCCAGTTGTGGTAGACGTTCTGCACGTCGTCGTTGTCCTCCATCATGTCGATGAGCTTTTCCATGTTCTTGATGTCCCCCTCGTCGGACAGGGTGACATAGTTTTGGGGCACCATCTCCACCTTGGCGGAGGCGAAGGCATAGCCCTTTTCCTCCATGGCGGCCAGCACCGCGCCGAAGTCGTCGGGGACGGTATAGACGGTGAAGCAGTCCTCGTCCGCCTCGAAGTCGGACGCGCCGCAGTCCAGGGCGTCCATCATGGCGGTCTCCTCGTCCAGGTCCTCCCGCTCAATGACCAGCACTTTCATAGAGGGCCGCCCTTCTCTCTTTGTATAAGATGCCCTATATTATATACGTTGGACCGGCCCCCGTCAAGGAAACGAAAAAACGGAACGGGCAGCGAAGCGGAAAATCCATAAAGCGCTATGACAAAACCCCTGGAGAGCGTCGTTTCTCCAGGGGCTTGGTTTAATATCGGTTGTAGATTTGACCCCGGTTTCCGGCGTCGATGATAAGGACGGTAAGCCGCCCATTATCTACGGTATAAATGATGCGATAATTTCCCACACGAAGCCGCAGCATTCCTTGGCTTTTCTTGCCCTGGAGCGGTTTGATATCGCCGCTGTCTGGCAGCCGTTCAATGGCGTTTACGATTCTCCGCCGCTCGTTGATGGGCAGGCCGTCAATAAATTTTTTGGCCGGTTTTTTGATGATGAATCGATACATCAAGCAAGCCCCCACTCCCGCTTGCATTCCTCCAGGGTAAATGCCTCGTCCTTTTCGGGGTCATTCTGGTAGCGCTCGTATAGCTGCTGGCAAAACGCGTCGTCTTCATCCTCATCAGCGGTAATGCCTTGAATATAGGCCAGAACATAACCAAGTTTATATTCCGGCACCCTGTCCAACATAGCCATGACCTGCTCCCGTTCACTCATCGGGGGTCGCCTCCTTTCATCCCGCGTCGGTCCGCTCCTTTGCTGTGCCTCTATTATACCGCAAAA
>OFGF01001801.1_pt1 | contig 12474 bp, 11 predicted proteins | sample 1521711 | NCBI WGS metagenome assembly OFGF01 (sample SAMEA3504092, study PRJEB24116) | mouse gut metagenome | biome: mouse gut; feature: mouse-associated habitat; material: faeces | place: Denmark | collected 2011 | reverse complement strand
GATGGCGAAGCCGTAGCCACGGTAATGAGAGCTTTGCGGAATAACATTTGTTTGGTCTGTTAGGAGTCTACTAGAAAATGAGTTGACATTGGCTATGTTTGACCACCAATATCCACCTGAAGAACGATATGGTATAACGCCATTAACCCAATTATACATACCCGTCCGGAGAAAGTTGAGAGGCCAGTTGTTAATCTTATTATAGCCCTCAGTACTATTTTGGACGTTGTAGAGAGTAGTTATGAATGGCGTGATATTCATAAGATGGCGCCTATAAAGTTTAGCAATATAAAAAAGAGACGAGTTTTTAGGCTCGCCTCTTTTCTTAGACTTATTTGGAGCCGTTGACTGGGCTTGAACCAGCGACCTGCTCGTTACGAATGAGCTGCTCTACCAACTGAGCTACAACGGCACAAAATCATTATACCATATTTACAGTAGTTTTAGGGCTAATCGTCGTTATGCCTTTAAGATATGTGGCGAAAATCGACCATTCAGTGCGATGGCGTCAATTTCATGCTTGACAAAAAATAAAATTTGTGATAAAATGGTAACAGAGTTCATGAAAAACGGAACTCGGTTGTTGGTTGTATTATTTCTAAGGGCAGAGCATTGCACTAGGCAATAGTATAATTCATACGGTCTTTAATAATTTGCGAATAGAAAGGGGGTGAGTAGATGCTAAATCCGAAAGAAAAATATTATGTGTTCGTTGGAACTCAATTCAAGGATATAATCGAGAGCTGGGCGAAAGAGAACGACATAAAAATAGTCGGCGGAGAAGTTATATTGCCAAGACACGGTCGCGTCCTTGAGCTCGATGTGCGGGATAACGAAGATTTGCATATTAAAGGGAGATTTCTTGGTTCGGGCCATCCGGCTCTTTTAAATGAAAAGAGGCAGATTGGGCTGATTCACCGCGACACGAATCGCGGCAAAATGGTATCATCAATAATCTATCCGGAGATTCGGGATAGATAAGTTAGAGCAATTTATTTGCAACATTCTATTTGCAGCATAGTGATAGGTGACCTTCGGGTCACCTTTGTTGCATCATTGAAGCAGAGATTTGGTGTGTTATGATAAAAGCAGGAATGGGATTATGCGACAAATTGATAAGGTAATTGACGGGGGAATTAATAAGCGGAGTGGGGGGCGGTTTGATGAGCGGGATGGTAGACGACTCGGTGAACATAATGGTAGGCAGCCCAATAAACATGGAGGTAGACGACATAATAGACATAGTACACGGGGTGATAAGTATGGCAGCGAGCGAGTTGATCAGGGGGCTCGAAGCGTAGTAGGCCGCGCTGAGCTAAAACTCGCCGAAGCGGCGACAGCTTTTCACTATGATTTTCGTGGGAAGACGGTTTTGGATATTGGTTCGTCCACGGGCGGATTCACAGAATACGCATTGGGACGAGGGGCTAAAAAAGTTATTGCAGTCGAGAAGGGGACTAGGCAGATGAAAGCGCCGCTAAGGTTTGACTCGCGAGTTGAATTGCATGAAAAAACTGATTTCTTGGAAATTGATCGTAACTGTGCTCGCGGAAGTTGCCAGGGTACTGAGTCGGGAGATCGTCTGGCAGTGCCGCTACAGGTAGATACGGTGCTGGCGGATGTAAGTTTTGTTAGTTTGCGAGTAATTTTAGCGAGAGCAAAGCAAATCATCGGACGAGAAGCGGATTATTTAGTGATGTTAAAGCCACAATTCGAAGCAAAAAATGCAGATTTGGTAAAAGGTGTGATTAAGAACGAGAAGATCCGACGGGAGATTATTCGGAATTTCGAACAATGGCTACATGAGAATGGATTTCTGATCATTAAAAAACGTGACAATGAGCTCGTAGGGAGAAATGGTAACCGCGAACGATTCTATTATCTCAAGCTCGCGCGGACGAAAAGTGTGAATTCTTCTTGCTTTTTGAATTTCTTAAGCTTATAATAAAAACATGAGTTTGATTCATGGTGTGGGCGACTTCTTTGCTCTGGATATCGGGACGACTTCGATCCGATTGATTCAGCTAGCTGGCAACGGTCAGCATGGCTGGGTGTTGCAAAAATTTGCCTATGTACCAGTCGATCCAAAAGTGTTATCTGATAGTTCGTCGGCAGGTAAGCATCATCTAGGAGAGATTATCCTTGGTGCCATGAAACAAGCTGGTATTACCATAAAAAATGTCGCAGTCGGCATGCCAGCAGCAAAGACTTTTACTTCTGTGGTTCGGGTAGAAAATTTACCTGAGCAGGAGATTTTAAATTCGATTAAATATCAGCTCGATAAATATATCCCGATGTCACTAGACGAGGCGACGGTAGATTTTTTGTCGCTTGGGGTTTGTCCGAATGATGCAACAAAAGCTGAAGTATTAATTTCTTCAACGGCGGTAGATTTTGCCGAGAGTCGCCTAGAATTGATCGAGAGTTTTGGGTTGAATGTGATTGCGCAAGAGCCAGAATCGTTAGCGATGGCACGCGCGTTGACTCCAATAGGTGCACAGGATGCCAGGGTAGTAGTAGATCTAGGCGAAAAATCGACCGATCTTGTAGTGATGTTTCGAGGAATGCCACGTTTGGTACGTTCAGTACCTGGCGGCTTCGAACTTTTGGTACGCACAGTAGCTTCGGCTATAGGCGTCAAAGAGGAACAAGCCAGGCAGTTTATTCTAAAATTTGGTCTCGCGCAGGATAAAGTTGAGGGACAAGTTTTTCGAGCACTTGATGCTACATTAGGGAGCTTTACTTCGGAACTAGCGAAATCGATTCGCTTTTTTAAGTCAGAATATATGAATGCTCCAGTTGGGGGTATTGTCTTAGCTGGTTTTGCTGGGATGGTGCCGCTGCTTCCAGAATATACCGAAGCAAAGTCTGGCGTCCCGACTGCGCCGGGTAATCCATGGCAATTAGTACGGATCACTCCTGAGCAGCAACAAGTTTTACGACCAGTCGCAAATGAATTTGCGGTGGCTATTGGTCTAGCAGAGAGGAACAACGAGCGATGAACGATATGTTGATGAAACTTCGTGAGCAGTTTGAGGACTTTAGTTATCAAACTAAGGTCCAGTTTGCAAAATTATTCAAGCGACCATTACCGAAAGATCCAAAGGCCGCCAGTACGGAGAGTGCTGAGACATACGAGATTAATCTTGTCCCAGCAGTGAAAACGCAATTAATTCGCACGCAGAAAATTCGTAATCATGTGCTTTTTGCCTGTATCGTTATATCTTGTATTGCGCTGGGCGTAGTATTGGTGTTGTTTAGCATTAAGAGCGGACAAGATATCGCAATGTCTCGTCAGGACAAGCGCCTCGAGAGTCTTTCGGAAAAATTGAATAGCTATTCTGAGTTGGGGGGGTTGCTGACGATCCAGAATCAGCTTAGTCGATATGATGAGATTATCAATAATCGGCAGATGATTTCGAGGGCGTTTGGTGCGATTGATGTGATGTTGCCGCAAGTTGGCGGTATCGTGCAACTTTCAGAGTTAAGGGTAAATCTCGAAACTAATTCTCTTATAATGGATGGACAGACTGATGCGCTCGCTGAGCCTCTGATCGATTATCGCGTGCTTGAGGCGTTCAAAAAGAGTGTCGGCTTGACTAAATATGATTATGGTCGTTTTGTTGATATTGATGACAAGGAGCTCCCGACTCAATGCATTAAAGAGTCAAATGCGGATGGAAATGCACTGAGAGAGGGTGATAGTTATTATGCCTGGTGGGATCTGAGAGTGCCAGGTTGTGAAGGTGTGCGCGTAGGTGAATCTGCTAGTGAAAATGGTTACGGGAATCTAGATGACGACGAATTGTTCCATTTTAGTAAAGATGCGGAAGTGGAAATGGGCAAAGTGGAAGTCGAAGAGGAGCGCGCTGGGTCATCCGTGGATCAGGCTGAAACTACAGATGGTGAAGTTGCGTTGCAGGACGGCATAGAAGGAATCGTTGATTTTGAGCAGAGCTTGAGTGATGACCTAGGTATTGACAACGGCGAAGGTCAGGTAAATAAAGTCATGGTAGAAAAAGAAGTTCCAGTTCGGGTCAAAATTTGGCGTACTCCACGCTTTGATCGATGGTATAAAGATGAACATCTCTCTCTTGATGGGGTGATTAGCGGAATTGAGCATTTCCAAAGTGCTTGTTATAAATATAGTGGTGCTGAGGTTACGAACAGGGGTAAAAGTAGCATCCGTTGGACTTCGGCAAATGACTGCTACCTAGTAAAAGACGGATTGACGATCACAGGCTCTTCGAATGGGCGCGATTCTAATGGTAATCTAGTTTTACGTTTTTCAGCCTCCGCGTCTTATGATGATGCTTTCTTCCGCTATTCTAACAAGCACATGATTGCAATTGGTCCGATGGGGCAAAACGTGACAGATTCGTTCATTCAGATCGGTGGAATGTTTGCACAAGAGGCTGAGCCTTGTGCAGAGGGCGATCTTGAATGTCTCGGCAATACCGAAAATACTGGTGGAGAGCAAGGTTCCGATGCTAATAAAGACGAAAATTCTGAGCAAAACGAAAATAGTGGTGCTGAAACTGATCCGAATACTAACATTGATACTGGAACGGATGTTAACACTGACACTAGTGCTTCCAGTAATGTTAATGGAACGGAGGGTGTATAAGTCATGGCAGCTAAGACTCCAAAAGAAAAACGATTCTATATTTCTAAAGCTCAACGCATGACGCTGGCAGAGGTGTTGATCGCATCGATGGTGCTAGGTTCGTGTATCGTCGTTTCTATCTTCTTGATCAAGTATATCGATTTTAACACTAAGATCATTTCTGAGAAAAATAATGCGATCAGCGACTACAACAAGACAATTGCTAGTGTGGGTGCCTGCAAAGATAGCAACCGGGATGGTGATTTTAGTGATAAGGAGCTTGAGGATTGTGATCCCGATTCGGTATCGCTTGGCGATGTGCCGGATTCATTACGTTTTAACATTTACGAACAGCTTGCTAAAAATACTGATCTAGAATTAGTAGCGCGGCAGCGTCGAGTAGGTGGAGTTTGTTATGACGAAAATGGTAAAGAAATCAATTTTACCGCGCGTTACAATCAGGCTCGGACTGATGAGGATCGCGTACAAGCCCTACTTGGGATACGTGAGTGCTCGTCATTGCGCGTAATCTCTGATGCTTTACCGGAGCAGGAAAACACCGAAGCTTTGATGTCGAGTCTAAACCAAATTTTCATCGAAGCTAATATTGAGCCAGATGCAATTTCTCCGAGCGGAGAGAATATAACTTCGGCGATTCCAGGCGTGAGTGTAATTCCAGTTTCGTTTAGGATGTCTGGTAGCGAGATGGATGTGATACGTGCGTTGGATGCGATCGAACGCTCGATTCGTACTTTTGATATCACTAGTGGTGTGTTTGAATATTCTTCGACTGGGACTATTAGCTTGCGGGCAGGAGCTAATGCCTACTATCTAGATGAAGGGGAAGAGTTAGAAATAAAGAAGACTGTGCGTGCAGCAGGAGGGAAGAAAAAATGAGCCAATCGGATGTTTTTAGTATTATTTTCGTAGGTGGTGTAGGAGTAGTGGCCTCATTTTTCATTTGCCAAGCGATCATGGGTGATCCTAACGAAGCAACGACGACTTTCACGACATTGCGTGCGCCGATCTCCAGCGATCTGACCGTTCCATCATCGGAAGTATTCAATAGCGCGGCAATTAATCCTACAATCGAAGTATATGTTGGTGATTGTGAGGATAAAGATAATAATGGCATCTTGGATGAGTCTGAGTTGATTGCTTGTGGGCGGCTTGATGCCTCGTCGGTAATAACAGACGAGGATGATAATGGCGAGGGCGGTAACGCTGAGGAATCTGACGAGGATCTCGAGGAATAAAAAGTGGCATTATTGACTAGAGATGCGATGCAAAAGGTGATAGAGCTCCTCGTGGCTGAGGGGCTAGTTGATCCTGATGATCTGAATCGCGTGCAGAACGAGGTGGCACAGACCCGGCAGCCTCTAATGGAGGCATTGACTACGCAGCGTATCGTGAATGACGACATGCTGGCGCATGCTACCGCGGTGATGCTAAATATCCCGTATGTAAATTTGAGAAATGTTGAAATGCCTCAAAGTACACTATCTTTGTTACCGCTAGAAGTTGCAGCTCGAATTATGGCAGTACCGCTCGGTGAAGCGAATGGCCAGCTCGCAGTTGCCATGCTCGATACTGGAAATATTCAGTCGATTGATTATCTCGCGACTTATACGGGAAAATCAATCCGTACTATGATGTCTTCTGGTGAAGGCGTGCAATCAGTCTTAAGGCAGTATCGTGGTGATTTTTCAGGAGTAACTCAGGCCGTAAAAGCTACAAATCGCGAAATTGCTATGGCTCAAACTTCCAGCGACATCAAAACAATCACCCAAGATTCACCGATCTCCAAAGCGCTGACGTCTATTCTAGAATTTGCCGTGAAGTCTAAGGCTTCCGATGTGCATATTGAGCCACTAAGTAATAGTTTGATTATTCGTTGTCGGATTGACGGGGTGCTGCGTCGGGTGATGGAACTGCCAAAGTCAATTGAGCCGGCGCTAGTTTCGCGTATTAAAATTCTGGCAAACCTAAAGATCGATGAACATCGTATTCCGCAAGATGGCCAATTTGCGGTGTTGATTGCCGAAAAAGAAGTAGATTTGCGTATTGCGATTTCGCCAGTGGTTTGGGGGGAGCAGGTTGTGATTCGTCTATTGGATAAATCTGGTACAAGTATGGATATCGCGAGTATGGGCATGACTGGACGAGCGCTAAGAACAGTACTTAGCGGAATTAGCCAGCCAAACGGTATGATCCTGACTTCTGGCCCGACTGGTTCTGGTAAGAGTACTACACTTTACGCATTGATTAAGCAAATTAAGTCCGATAAGATTAATATCGTGACACTTGAGGACCCGGTCGAGTATAAAATGGAGGGGGTGAATCAGATTCAGGTTAATACTGATGCGGGTTTGACTTTTGCGTCAGGGTTGCGTAGTATTTTGCGTCAGGATCCAGATGTTGTAATGGTGGGGGAGATCCGCGATTCGGAAACAGCGAATCTTGCGGTGCAAGCGAGCTTGACTGGACATTTGGTGTTTTCGACTCTGCATACCAACTCGGCAGCTGGGATCTTACCACGTTTGCTCGATATGGGGATTGAGCCGTTCCTGCTGGCATCGACTTTGAATACTGTGATTGGTCAACGCCTAGTACGCCGTGTGACGGAGAAACGTACGACTTATCGTAGTAATAATATGCAAACCGAGGAGATTCATGATGTCTTAGGGGGTGTTTTGCCAAAGACGCAGGAAGAGGTCGCAAGCGTCAGTGAAGACCTAGGATACGGGGGCTTACCGCTGGCGGATGCAGGCTCGTATACTCTAGTCAGGGGGATGGATGATCCAATGACGCCGGGTGGCTATAAAGGTCGAGCGGGGCTCTATGAAGCGATTGATGTAGATGAGGATATCCAAAAGCTAATCATTTCGCATGCGACGGCAGCGGAAGTGATGCGTCTCGCGCGCGAGAAAGGTACGATTACGATGCGTCAAGATGGTATGCTTAAGGCGCTTTCAGGTATCACGACGATGGAGGAAGTAGACCGCGTCTCAAGTGATTTGGCCTAAATTTGTTTAAATGGTAATGTCTATGGTAAAATAAGATATATGGATAGCGGTGGAACTAATACAAATAATCTCAATGCAGCTGGATTAGAACCAATTCCAGTGAAATTGACCGTCGAAAAAAAGCCTAGTGAGGCTGATAATATTTCACTGGGGGGAGCGATTTTACCGTCAAATAATGGCACCCGTCAAGTTGATGCCACGATTGAGGCTTTGCTTGATGAATGTATTCGCCATAAGGCTTCGGATCTACATTTACAAGTGGGACTTTCGCCGATTCTGCGTGTAGATGGGGCGTTGCGCTCGTTGACAAATTATCCTGCTTTGACTCCTGACAAGATCGAGGAGTTGATTTACGCTACTTTAGATGACGAGCAGAAGAAAATTCTCGAAAAAGATAAAGAATTTGATTATTCATTTGCCTTTGGTGATCTCGGGCGTTTCCGTGTGAACGCTTTTCATGAAAAAGGGAATCTCGCTGCCAGTTTTCGTCTGATTCCAAATCAGATTCCACAGCTAGCAGACCTTGGTCTCCCTGGCGTGATCGAAACTTTTGCCGAGCGCCCGCATGGCCTAGTGTTGGTGACTGGTCCGACTGGATCCGGTAAAAGTACTACGCTTGCGGCCTTGATTGACAAGATTAATTCTGAAAAATCGGTTCATATCATTACGATTGAGGACCCGATCGAGTTTACTCACCGCTCGAAACACTCCGTGGTTGCACAGCGTGAGGTTCATTATGATACTTTTAGTTTTGCAGCTGCGCTTAGGAGTATCTTGCGCGAAGATCCTGATGTAGTGTTAATTGGCGAGATGCGCGATCTCGAAACGATCCAAGCGGCCATTACTGTGGCTGAGACTGGGCATTTAGTCTTTGCAACACTCCATACCAACTCAGCTGCGCAGTCAATTGATCGTATTATTGATGTCTTTCCGGCACATCAGCAACCACAAATTCGTTCGCAGCTCGCAAACGTATTGAACGGTATTGTTTCGCAACGCCTAGTCCCGGCAGTGAATGGTGGTCGTATTGCGGTGACTGAAATTCTAGTAGCAAACTCAGCAGTACGGGCGATTATTCGCGAGGGCAAGACACATCAGCTTGACATGGCGATTCAGACTAGTGCTGATCAAGGCATGCAGACTATGGATCGCGAATTGGCGCGCCTCGTGAAGGCGGGGGAAGTGAATTTTGATGTTGCACGGGAATACGCTGTCGACACTAACGAATATGAGAGGCTGGCGAGGATCTAATGCGTAGGTTTAAGTATCAGGCTAAGGATCGTAAAACTGGTCGGATTGTAAACGGCACTGTTCAGGCAGATAGCGAGCAGATTGCAGGAAAGATCTTAGTCGATCAAGGATACACCCCGAGCCGCATTACCGAAGAGACCGAGAGTTTCTTTAGCCGTTTCCAAAATAGAGTTTCAACTAAAGAAAGGATCGCTTTTACGCGTCAGTTTGCGACTTTAATTGGCGCTGGTATGCCGCTATCTGCTAGCTTACAGATGATTGTCGATCAGACTGAAAACAAAGCTACTAAGGCGCTGGTCGAGGATATCTTAGCGCAAGTCGAGTCAGGTAAATCACTTTATCTTGCCTTTAAAAAACATCCTGAAGTATTTAACAACGTCTATCTTTCATTGGTCGAAGCTGGAGAAGCTTCAGGTACGCTTGATGTATCACTCAGGCGACTCGCCGATCAACAAGAAAAAGACGCCGACATGATCTCAAAAATTCGCGGTGCTATGACTTACCCGGCGATCGTGTTGTTCGTGATTGTCGCCGTGGTGATCTTTTTGATGTTGCAGGTCGTCCCGCAGGTAGAAAATCTCTATAATGACCTTAGGGAGCCTCTGCCAGCGCTAACGGCTGTTATGGTTGCGATTTCGAACTTCATTGCCAATTTTTGGTGGTTAGTTTTGGTCATTTTAGGGATAGCAGTTTGGTTCTTTATTCAATTCAAACGTACTGAAGCTGGTACTAAGACCGTCGATAAGTTCAAATTACATGCGCCACTCGTGAACGGGCTATTTATGAGGCTCTATAATGCGCGTTTTGCGCGTACTATGCAAATGCTTTTGAGCGCAGGAGTGCCGATGCTCGAAGCTATCAAAATTAGTGGTAATGCAATTAATAACACCTTGCTAGAAAAGGAAGTGCACGAAGCAGAGGAAATGGTACGGAGTGGTAAACCGCTCAGCGTGTCACTTAAGGGTCGCGAAAACGTCCTGCCTCTGATTCCGCAGATGGCGGCGACTGGTGAACAATCTGGTAAGATCGATGAGATGTTAGGGCGTGCTGCTACGGTATATGAGACTGAGCTCGACGAGCGTTTGGCAGCAATCCAGACTTTGATTGAGCCAGTGTTGATGGTGGTGCTTGCGGTAGTAGCAGGTGGTATCGTGGGGGCGATCCTCTTCCCAATCTATAGCCTTGTGAGCAAGATTGGCGCGGGCGGGATATAGAGTGCTATTGAACGCTTCGGATGGTGTCTGAAGCAGGGTGTGAAATACTAAGGGGGAAGAGTCTGTATCATAGGACCTATAAGGTCCATGGTCTGCGCAACAAAAATCCAGGCAGGACTCACCTGCGTGTATTCACATAATAGCACAAGCGTAATAAAAAGTCAAGACTACAAAACCAATACGTCTATGTTATAATTATGGAAAATCGTTTAAGCTAAGAAAGGATTTTATGGCAACAAAGCGAAAAATGTCGGCTATGCGCCCAGATGAGGGTACGCGCGGTGGCTTCACGATCATTGAGGTGGTGCTCGTACTTGCGATTGCTGGCTTGATTTTCTTAATGGTATTTATTGCACTACCAGCTCTGCAACGTGCACAGAGGGATTCGCAGAGGCGAAATGATCTCGGTAAAGTCACCGAGGCGATCACAAATTTCCAAACTAATAATCAAGGCAGACTGCCGAGCAACTCCAAAGTTGATGTTCGCGAAGGGGATACTGATGGGCAAGTGAAAATACGAGATGGCGAAGGGCCGAAGTGTGATGTTAAGAGTGCTACATCGGGTGACGCTTGCAACCTACTTTTGAACTATCTTAATGGTCATGATGTGGAAGTTGATGAGTTCACTGACCCGGACGGGTTTGGCTACGGTATCGAAATTAGTGGATACGATGGTAAGTTTGCTCCTGGCGGGACCGAATTGCAAAATTTCAACCACAAAGTTTATATAGTTAAACAAGCTCGTTGTAGCGGTGAAGGTGTCGTTGAATCAAGCAACAAGCGTGACTACTCTGTGCTATATAAACTAGAGGGGACTGGTGTTTATTGTCAAGATAACGGATAGACCATTTAGCTAAAACGAGAAATAGCCCCATATCGGGGCTATTTTTATCGAACTCTAACTGCCGCTATTCATGCAGTATAAGCCACTACCTTCAGTCATGAATGTGATCGCGTAGTCGCGCTTATTGTTTACCGCCTCGACTCCACCCGCACCATCATTTTTACATTTTACACCCGTGATGACATACATCGTCCTATCATATGTAGTTGGTATGCTATTTTCGTAATTTGCGAGTCCGTTAAAGATTTTGATACCATATGAATTACCGTTCGGGTCCTTAAATTCGTTTTCTGTAGCATTTACATTGTTTAGATACGTACGAATTAGATTACAAGCGCTGTTTGCAGTAACACTCGTTTTTTCTCCACAGCCTCCTGGCCATGCACCTTCATCACCGTTTTCTTCTGGCGGTTCAGCCACTCCAGCCGTTGGAAGTTTGCCATTGTTATTGGATTGGTAGTTCATTATCGCACTAGAGACTTTCGATACATCTTGTTTCCTCTGCGAATCCCTCTGTGCACGTTGCAGAGCTGGTAGTGCAATAAATACCATTAAGAAAATCAAGCCAGCAATCGCAAGTACGAGCACCACCTCAATGATCGTGAAGCCACCATATCTAGCCGCGCTCGAAAGGCGAGGAGGAGCAGGCGGTCGCGATCTTTGACAAAATCTAAAAATATATCTTGATAGAAAACATATTGAAGATAGCCGCATACTATAATACAGGAGATGCAAGATAGTAATAGGTGTGACTAGGAAGCTCGCTCTAGTAGAATATTAATATAATATGCTATAATATATCCATGAGCGAAATAGATTATCTGAATATCATGGTGTTAGCGACGATGTTTATCTTGGGTGCAGTGCTCGGCTCATTTGCTTGTTGTCAGGCCTGGCGTTGGCGCTATTTGGTACACAAGAATAAAAGCTTGGGGCAATGGTCGGTCTGTTTGCACTGCGGTAAACAAATTCATTGGTACGACAATATCCCGATCATATCCTGGCTAGTTTTGGGTGGAAAATGTCGTTATTGCCGGGAAAAGATCGGTATTGCAGACTTCCTATCGGAAATTAGTATGGGTGTCGCTTTCTTGATGCTGAGCTGGGCGCATCTCATACCAGTGATCGACAACTGGGATGTACTAGCTCGTGATCCGCAACAATTAGGATTACAGCTGGCATCGTTCATTCTGACTTTGATAATGCTGGTAGTGCTAGTCATTCTGGCGGTTTATGATGCGAAGTGGGGCGAACTTCCACTAGTTCTACTGCTGTTGGCGGTGAATATCGGCGTCGTGATTTTGGTGTTAAAATTAATTTCTACTAGATTAGATGGTGGGGGGGCGATCCCAGAATTATTAAATGCGGCACTCGGGGCATTGATATTGGCGGGGACTTGCTTCTTGATTTATAAGGTTTCGCATGAACGATTGATGGGGGGCGGTGACTGGATTTTGGCATTGGCGCTAGCATTAGCGCTAGCGGATTGGTGGCTGGCGTTGTGGACGATTTTCTTGGGAAACTTGCTGGGGG
>OFGF01001786.1_pt1 | contig 12561 bp, 9 predicted proteins | sample 1521711 | NCBI WGS metagenome assembly OFGF01 (sample SAMEA3504092, study PRJEB24116) | mouse gut metagenome | biome: mouse gut; feature: mouse-associated habitat; material: faeces | place: Denmark | collected 2011 | reverse complement strand
TCATTTCTTCTTTCATATTCTTTCGTCTCCTTTCAATAGGAAATACATAGGAGTAAACCAACAGTTTTCCACAGTAACATTTTGGCTTTGTAATACATCTCCAACTAAGACATAACCAGGTACACCCATTAAAGATAATTGAATGTAACACATAAGAGCCACAGTTTGGTTAATATCTTGTCCACAGACAAATACACATTTTTGGAAATTTATATTTTCTTTTTCTAGCTGTTGTTTTGCTTCGTTAACTGAAGCAATTAGGAGAGAACCAGAGCCACAACATAGGTCACTGATAGTGATAAAGTTCTTTTCTTTAACTTGTGCTACAGCATTCCCAACTATCATCTTACTCATAAGTTTACTAATATAATAGGGTGTAAAATATTGCCCTAAATGACTGTCACCAAATTTTAAATTCATAAATAATTCACCAAGAAAATCTTGGTCTAAATTATTTTCTAATTGATTAACTGTTTTAACTAAAAGTTGTGGAAATAGCTCTTGTTCTTGTTTAGTATATTTTTTAATTGTTTGCATATAAAGAGATTCTCTTTTACTGTAATTTGTTTTATCCATTGAATTATCAAGTCACGTGCAACGAAACATTAAAATAAATCTCACATACCCCGAACACGCACCCTCTAGGATAATTGCGGCTCAATGTCAATAGTTGCAATAAAGACTTCACCCTTTTATTGCAGAATATAACTTATGGTGACCATACAAAAATATGTTTTTCCCTTATTATTTAAAACCCCCCTATATCTCACCATACAAAAAATAGCCCCATATCAGGCACACTCAAAATTGTGCCTGATATGGGGCTGTATGCTTACTTCATCTTTGCATTTCTAATTCATTCTCTTTTTAAATATTCGGAATTTTCCAGTCAATCGGCGTTTTTCCTTACATTATCCAACTTTCGTTCAGGAGATGAAAAACCGCTCTCTACAGCAGGCTTAACACACGAAACAGGAAGTATCTGCAGCCGTTGCATATGATGATAAAGCTGCTGAGCGGCAAATCCGGTGAAAGAACCAGTAATGATGGCGGAAATCAACAATAATGGCAAGTAAACTGCCACTCCAGGCGTAGCGGTCAGCACAACAGCCACCAAGATTTGTCCCACATTGTGCGCCATAGAGCCAAGGATACTGCTGACCCAGATTTGCTGCTCTGTCAAGACGTAACGCGCGGCCAGTGTCAACACAAAACACAGTAGACCGCCACCTAGGCTGTAAAGCAAACTCATTAACTGTCCTGTAAAAATACTGCCTAATATGATGCGGGTGAGCAGAATGGTCAGCGCCTCACCGGGGCGTAGTGTCCACAAAGCATACAAAGTGACTATGTTGGCCAAACCCAGTTTGATACCTGGCACCGGCACTGGAGCCGGAATAAAAGATTCCAACACAAAAATTATTAAAGCCACTGCAGTGAGTAGCGCCATATAAGTGAGCTTTTTTACTTTCATTGACATGTTTTCCTTTCCGTTGATGACTACTGTGTCATGACATCTGGCACAGTGGTATCGCCATTTTCGTTCTTGATGCGGATAATCAACTTGTTGGGCAGACATACAATAGGATAAATACCGTCATCAATCCAACCCTGCTGTACGCATACATGGTCAGGGCAGGTGGCCTCCTGCACACATATTTTTCCTGGCGCAATACAGACAATATTGCTGCCGCCATTCTTTGCTGTTATGAGAATTTGTTGTTTTTCCTTAACTTTCGCCAAATCAACGGCATCTATTAGAGCACCGTCTTGATAGATATAAGCCACACACTGTTCCTGCCGAACCTGGCTGAAATAATAGGCAATGCAGGAGGAAACAAGAAGCAAAAGAAAAAACAGCAGAATCCAGAAACGATTTTTCCCCAACAAATTATACATAGCATTCATTCTCCAAATACATAATAGTCATATTCACTCTGAAAACAATCCGCAAGCCCAGCAGTGATGATAATCTGCCGATCATTAGTGATTAGAATCGTGTCAAAGTCTGCACGGCGTTGCTGCCAGTACTCCAGCGCATGGTCTGTTCCCATCACAAACAGTGCAGTAGAAAGACCATCCGCCAATATCCCGCTGTCGCTGACAATCGTAACAGAAGATAGGCCGCTCTCAGCTGACACGCCTTTTTGCGGATCTATAATGTGATGATAGCGAGTGCCGTCTTCTCCGATAAAATATCTCTGGTAAGGACCGGAAGTAATGACAGCTTGATTGGCGGTTTCTACCACACCGATACACTCATCAGGAGCATCTGGATCCTGAATGCCTACACGCCACAAACTGCCGTCTGGCTTAGTACCCAATGTCTGTACATTGCCGCCTAAAGAGATCACTGCTGATTGCACGCCGTAGCTAGCCATCTGCTGTATTACCTTGTCAGAAGTGTACCCCTTTACAATCCCGCCCAGGTCAATCTCGGTTTGTGCATCGGTGAGTTGCACCATGCCTGTATCAACATCCAATGTAATGCAATCAATACCGGTATGCTGCAGAAACTGCTGTAGCTCTTCCGAAGTGGGAATACGATAATTTTCAGTGGTAAATCCCCAGGCTTTTATAATCGGGTATAGGGTAATATCAAAAGCACCGTTGGTATCTTGGTACAATTGTACTGCTTTTTGCAGAACACTTATCGCTTCATCTGGAAGTTGCGCCTGTTTATTTTGATTTAGTCGGGCAATATCGCTGTCTTCCAGATTGGTAGAAAAGAGTTGCTCCAACCGTTGAATTTCAGCAGCAGATACCTCTATTGCTGCCTGCGCGCTATCACCATATGCGGTCAGCGTCATCACTGTGTCCATGGCAAACAGGTCCATACTATATGACTCTGATGTAGCACTTGTATTCTGGGAAGCTGTATCTGCCGCCAGAGCACTCGGTGCGTTATTCTGTCCGCACCCTGTCAACAATCCCCCTACCATTAACACCAATGACAGAATCGTGAAAAATAAATTACAACAAAAAGCAGACTCTTTTCTCTGAAAACCAAGATTTTTCACTATACTAGCCTCCTAAAATATAAATAAGTTATCGCTAATAATTATTCGTCATTATAATATCATTGTTTATTTTTGTCAAGTATTCTTAATTACTATATGTTTTAATTAATTAAAATATAAAAACTAAAATATTATATGCATATTGACATGATAATTATAAATATTTATATTATTAAATTATAGTATAAATATCTAAGTAATATAAAAGCATAATTTTATCTTGTAAAAAATATTTGACAAATAATGGTCTTTGTTTTAATATAAATCTGCAAGCGAGTTAGAAATGACTAACAAAAAGAAGAATGTGTTTCTATTTACATGGATAAGGGAACAAAGAATCAGCCGGCTTTCTTTGTAGGCCTTTTTCAAAAAACGGAAACAAAAATTCAAAAACAAAGGAGAGGTGCGAAGGAGTATGAACGTAAAAAAGAAGAACAAAGGTAGAAAGATAATTGCATCGGTTCTGGCTACTTCTATGGTGATGACATCTGTGCCAGCCTGGGCTGTGGCAGCTACTGATTTTCCGGATATGCCACAGAATTGGTCTACTGCGGCACTAAACAGAGCAGTAGAGGATGGTCTGCTGGCCGGAATTGACGGCAAAATCTGCGCCGATGATTATCTGACCCGCGCTCAGATGGCTGCCATTATGGTGCGCGCTTTTGGCACAGAAACAAAATCAGATTTATTCGGTTACACCGACGTAGAAAGTACTGACTGGTATTATCAGGCTTTATCTTCCGCAGTGTCGATGGGCATTTTGTCCGGTTATGACAACAAACTAAACCCAAATAGCAATATCACACGGCAGGAGGTATGCAGCGTGTTGACGCGCGCCTTTATGCTATCTGGCGGCAGTACCTCCAATCTAAATCAATTTGCGGATGCGAATAAAGTAGGCAGTTGGGCACAGGGCAGTATGGCCGCCATGGTCAACGCCGGCTATCTGCATGGAGATAACGGCAATCTGAGACCGACAGCATACATTACCAGAGCAGAGTTCGCTGCTATTATGTCCAATCTAGTGAGCAGCTATATCAAATCAGCTGGTATTGTGACCAGTGTGAACAAAGGTAATGTAGTCATCGGCACCGCTGGAGTGACCTTGTCCGGTGTGACAGTAGAAGGCGACCTGATTCTGGCTGATGGCATCGGGCTGGGTGATGTGACACTGGACAATGTCAAAGTAACGGGCCGTATCGTAGTGCGCGGCGGCGGTGATGTAAGCCTGACCGGTAACTCCAGCGCAAATACAGTCGCTGTAGCCAACCGCAACGGCAAGACCGCCCTTTCCGTAGAAAAAGGCGCTTCTGTAAACAGCATTACCAGCAGCACCGCACTGAATGTAACAGGCTCCGGTAAAGTAGGCACTGTCACAGTGACTGCCGGTACCAGCAGCGTGGCAACACCAAACACTACAGTCAAAAATAATGGCGGTACTGTAACGGCTGCTGGTAAAGCAGTACCAAATGGCGCTACCGCTGTCATCAACAGCAACGCCACCAGTGCTACCGTTACAGGCAGCACTGCCGCATCCGGCGGCTCCAGCGGCTCCAGCAGTTCCAGCAGCTCATCCGGTGGAAGCTCTGGTGGAAGCAGCAGTACACAGGAAAAATCAGTCTATGCGCTGATGAATATTCCGTACGATGAGTTTTATGCAGCGGAAGTAAACGATGATATGACAGTAGATGCAGTGTCCTCCGCGACAAAAAATAAAACAAGAGCAGGGAACCTAGCCGGCGGTTCTTACCATGTGAATTCAGATGGAACCGATATCAGCGGTGTGACTTATCCTGTGAAGATGAGTAAATCTGTTTACCAAACGATACAAAACAAATACAAGCAGATACAGAACAGCGATTCTATTGACATTACTGTTAGTCTGCGAGGTAAAGAACAAACAACAACATACCAAGGCGCTGACAGCCTATTTGAAAATGAAAATTACGCTTATTATCTGCTGAATGATACGCCAGATGATTATAAAGAATTAACTATCGGCAATGATGGTACAATGTCCTTTGGCAAAGCGCAAGGCGCTGTAACAACTGTTCAAAATGCCAATGTGGAAGTTGCCACTAATCCACGTCATACTGACTATCAGCTAAACGTGGAAGGGCTGGATTTGGATGCGAGCAGCGATAAAGTATACGGTGTTGTATTGACCACAGCAGATGGCAAAAACTACGGATTGCGCCATGTGGTAAATATCTGGCGGATTACAGAGCTGGGTTGGAATGCAGCCGAAACCGGTTATGAAGATCTAGGCAGCAAGGATATCAGCAAAATCACATACTATACCAGCAAGGGCATTTATGAAGTGAATACAGATATAAATTTATCCCAAGACGCCGTATATGTATTGATGAATATTCCATATGATGAATTTTACACCGCAGCTGGAATACGCAACAATAATTTCGATTATGACGCAATCAGCAGTGCAACCAACAAAGTAGGAAATTACGGTAAAGCCGGTGGTGCATATCATGAAGCAGCAACAGCTGAAATCGCAGCAGACGGCACTGTAACAGCGGTGGGCGGAGCGAATGGAGCAAAACTAAAAGGTGTGATCTGGCCGGTAAAAGTAAGCAGTGTTTCAACTTTAGAAAACTTAGGCGGCACAAAGATCACCGATGAGACAAAGAAAACAGTGGCAACTGTAGGAAGAGGTCAGACAAGTTCCACCGATTTAGTCAGCTATGAAACACTGATGGAAGCACCAACCTATTCCTACTATGTGCTGTCGGGAGCACCAGCCAGCTATCTGGAACTGACGGTAAACGGCACAACAGCAATGTTTAAAGCAGGAGAAGAGGCAGCAGAAGAAAAAACGGAAATAGAAACAACAACTGCCTATGGCACTAACTGGGGCGATGTACAATTGGGTCTGGCAGCAGCTGATGAGGCATCGGATAAGATCATCAATGCAGTTGTGGTCACAGCAAAAAATGAAAATGGTGAGGAAACAAAGGTGGGCATGGTTCACCTGTATAATATCTGGTCTGCCAGTGATATTGCATGGCGTGCAGCCCAGACACCCGGCCTGGATGGGAAAACCATCACCAATATCCGGTATTATTGCAGTGTGAAAGATACAGACAATAGCGACAATGTAGCTCCTGCTTATGTGAATTATGTGTATGATTATCCGACCAATCTGGATATTTCAGCGATCTATACTGGTACAATGACAGCCACTTTCAAAGACAGCAATACCATTACCATAGCAGGTCTGCCGACAGACGCAGAGAATGTGAAAGCAAAGGTATACCACACAACAGGCGGAAGAAATCCGGTATATACCTATCTGACACCGCTGCAAGTAGATCCTTCTGATGATGATATCGATCCGATTACAGTAGATGTGGTGGACGGGGAAATCGCTATTACACTGGGCTCTGTGACAAACGAGGCAGGAACAACGGTAGAATATGGCCAACCTGTACATGGAACGGAGTATACCATTGAATTGAGCAGTGACAACTGGATCATAAACAAGATTACAGCTGTTTATGAAGATGACAGTGTTGGAGGCATCGAGAAAACAGGAGAGGCAACGGTAGAATCGTTTGACTATACGGCAAAGGTAAAAGTGACTATTGATGAGAACGGAAAAATTGTCACTGTTATGGATAATGGCACAGAGCCGGGCAACAATAGCAGTTTCTGGACCAGCGCGAAAGGCATCTTTGAAAAATTAGTGGGCAAGACAGCATCAGAAGTAGATGCTGTAGATGCTGTCAGTGGCGCAACAGTTAGCTCCAATGCAATCAAGGAAGCGGTGAAAAATGCGTTGAATTGACAGGGTGAGCAGTCGCTCAGCATGCCAGTCATCACAGTAGCACAGCGGGAAGCCTATGAATCGGCGGAGATTTCTGTCTCTGCCGATTCCGGCTGTCAGCTGTATTATACCATTGATGGCTCGGAGCCAACGGCTGAGAACACTGCCATAAATTCTAACACCCTGCACCTGGAGCCGACAGGCCAAGATGAGACAATTTTATTAAAGGTGATTGCCATCAAAGGCGATAAAAAATCAGAAGCAGCCAGCACTACACTCCCTTTCCGACGGAAACGTCAGGTAACGCTGCAGGTTAGTCGGGAAGCTGCCCGTTATGACAATGACGACAATGTCCTTGTCACGGTCAATGCCGATGATGCAGAGATTTTATACACCATAGACTATCTGGACAACCAGAAACATTGTATCGCCGTGATCACCGGTCCAAACATGGCCGGGAAATCCACCTATATGCGGCAGACGGCCCTGATCGTGCTGATGGCACAGATCGGCTGTTTTGTGCCGGCAAAAAGCGCCAACATCGGAATTGTGGACCGGATCTTTACCCGGGTGGGGGCGTCGGACGACCTTGCCAGCGGCCAGTCCACTTTCATGGTGGAGATGAACGAAGTGGCAAATATCCTGCGGAACGCCACTTCCGACAGTCTTCTGATCCTGGACGAGATCGGCAGGGGCACATCCACATTCGACGGCTTAAGCATCGCCTGGGCAGTGATAGAACATATCAGCAGCCGTAAACTGTTAGGCGCAAAAACATTGTTCGCCACCCATTACCATGAACTGACGGAACTGGAAGGGAAAATGAACAATGTGAACAATTACTGCATTGCCGTAAAGGAACAGGGAGACGACATTGTGTTCCTGCGTAAGATCATCAGGGGGGGAGCGGACAAAAGCTACGGCATCCAGGTGGCCAAACTGGCCGGGGTGCCGGACATGGTCATCGACCGGGCCAAAGAGATCGTGGAGCAGCTCACGGACAATGATATCATGGAAAAAATCCAGAATATCACCGTGGATGTAAAGGATGTCAGGACAAAAAAACAGCCCAGGCCCGACGAACTGGAGCTGTCCCAGATGTCCCTTTTTGACACGGTAAAGGATGAGGATATCCTGAAGGAGCTCATGGAAGTGGAGGTGAACACACTGGCGCCCATTGATGCGCTGAATGTGCTCTACCGGCTCCAGAACAAGCTGAAGAACCGATGGCGGGGATGAAAACGGCAGAAAATCCCTTTGCCGGAAATGAAGCGCAATCCCTTACATACAATGGAAGTTCCGTAAAGCACGGATTCCATTGTCATGAATCAAAGATTCCCCTGCAGGCATGGCTATTTTCCTCATTGCCCGCAGGAATAAAATATAAAATTCGGCCGGTCTGTTTTCCCGCCGTGGGGCGGCGGAGTTCAGGGATAAAGTTTTGACAGATGTCTGCGCAGAATATAGATTATGGAGGAGATAAAATGAGTGAAAAGTTAAAGGTTGGTATTTTAGGCGGTACAGGCATGGTTGGGCAGAGATTTATTGCCCTGCTGGAGAATCACCCCTGGTTTGAAGTGACCACCATAGCGGCAAGTCCCCGTTCTGCGGGCAGGACCTATGAAGAAGCGGTGGGAGACAGATGGAAGATGGATACACCCATGCCGGAGGCCGTGAAGAATCTGGTGGTGATGAATGTAAATGAAGTGGAGGCGGTTGCCTCCCGGGTTGACTTTGTGTTCAGCGCCGTGGATATGACCAAAGAGGAAATTAAAAAGATCGAGGAAGAATATGCAAAGGCGGAAACTCCCGTGGTTTCCAATAACAGCGCCCACAGATGGACGCCGGATGTGCCCATGATGGTGCCGGAGATCAATCCGGAGCACATGGAAGTGATTCCGTTTCAGAGGAAGAGGCTGGGGACGAGAAGAGGATTTGTGGCAGTGAAGCCCAACTGCTCCATTCAGAGTTATGCCCCTGTTCTGACGGCATGGATGGATTATGAACCTGCGGAAATTGTGGCGACCACCTATCAGGCGATTTCCGGGGCCGGAAAAACCTTCCGTGACTGGCCGGAAATGATGGGAAATATCATTCCCTACATAGGCGGGGAGGAAGAAAAGAGTGAGAGAGAGCCCCTGAGAATCTGGGGAAAGATAGAAGGCGGTGTCATTGTGCCGGCGCAGGCCCCGGTAATTCCCTGCCAGTGTATCAGGGTTCCGGTGCTGAACGGGCACACTGCGGCGGTGTTTGTGAAATTCAACAAAAAACCCGCCAGGGAAGAACTGATACAAAAACTGAGGGAATTCAGCGGAGAACCCCAGAGGCTGGGGCTTCCCAGTGCGCCGGGACAGTTTATCCAGTATCTGGAGGAGGATAACAGACCCCAGGTGAGTCTGGATGTGGATTTTGAGAGAGGTATGGGAATCAGCGTGGGCCGTCTGCGGGAGGATACCTTGTACGACTATAAATTTGTGGGACTGTCCCATAATACAGTCAGGGGAGCGGCAGGCGGAGCCGTACTTTGCGCGGAACTGCTGAAAGCGCAGGGATATATAGAAGCCAGGTAAGGATGGGACTGTGGGTAAAAGTTTATTTATTGCAGAAAAACCAAGTGTTGCAAGGGAATTTGCCAATGCCCTGAAAATCAACACTTCTTCCAGGGACGGATATCTGGAAGCGGAAAATGTCATTGTTACATGGTGTGTAGGGCATCTTGTCACCATGAGTTATCCGGATGCCTATGACGAAAAATACAGAAGATGGAGCTTTGACACCATACCTTTTTTGCCGGAAGAATATAAATATGAAGTCATTGACAGTTCCAAAAAGCAATATACTATTGTAAGCTCTCTCATGAAACGTCCGGACGTGACCAGGATTTATGTGTGCACGGACTCCGGACGTGAAGGAGAGTACATTTACAGGCTGGTGGAGCAGATGTGCGGCGTCCGCGGGAAAGAGCGGAAAAGGGTGTGGATAGATTCCCAGACAGAGGAGGAAATCCTGCGTGGAATCCGGGAAGCCAAAGACCTGAAGGAATATGATAATCTGAGTGATGCGGCATATCTGCGCGCAAAGGAAGATTATCTTATGGGTATTAATTTTTCCCGTGTCCTGACACTGAAATACGGTAATACGGTAAAAGATTATCTGAAACGTGACAGGGCAGTGATCTCTGTGGGACGTGTCATGACATGTGTGCTTGGCATTATCGTCAACCGGGAACGGGAAATCCGTTCCTTTGTCAAGACGCCGTTTTACAGGGTGCTGGGGAATTTCCGTCTGCAGGAGAAAGAACTGACGGGAGAATGGCGTGCGGTGGAAGGTTCTGCGTGGTATGCTTCTCCGAAGCTTTACAAGGAAAATGGCTTTAAAGAAAAAAAAGATGCGGAAACACTGGTGGAGCATCTTGTCCGGGAGCCTGTGGGTGATGTGATACTGGAAAATATTTCCCGGAAAAAGGAAAACAAAAATCCCCCGCTTCTTTACAATCTTGCAGAACTGCAGAACGACTGCTCTAAATTATTCAAGATCAGCCCGGATGAAACCCTGCGTATTGCCCAGGAGCTGTACGAGAAAAAGATGGTCACTTATCCAAGGACAGATGCCAGAGTGCTGTCCACGGCAGTGGCGAAAGAAATACATAAAAACATTTCCGGCCTGCAGACATTCCGGCCGGCTGCTGCGTTTGCGTCGGAGATTTTGCAGAAAGGCAGCCACAAGGGAATCGCCAGGACCAGGTATGTGAATGATAAGCAGATCACGGACCATTATGCGATAATTCCCACCGGCCAGGGCCTGAATAATCTGAACGGACTGGCGCCGCTTTCGGCAAAAGTGTATGAACTGATTGTGCGCAGATTTTTAAGCATATTTTATCCGCCTGCAGTATATCAGAAATTTTCCCTGTGTATCCGGGTAAAAGAAGAGCGGTTTTTTGCCAGCTTTAAAGTACTTGCGCAGGAAGGCTACCTGAAAGTGCTGGAGAGAAAAGAAAACAAGGCGGCAGAACCCGGCAGGACGGTGCAGGATGGGGCAGGAGGCGGACAGCCCGGAATCCCGGGAACGGAAGGAAAAGCCGCAGCGGACGGGGCTGGACAGCAAAATTCCCCCGGAATGGGGGCGTCAGGGAAAAACATGGCTGCAGACCGGGAAAAAAGTTCCGGGGAAAATACCGCCGGGGGAAAAGAAAAGTCCGGGAAAGACAGCGGGGAAAGCGAAGAGACGGAAATAAAATGTGACGGGGAATTCATGAAGCTGCTTGGCACTTTGAAAAAGGGAGATAAGCTGGCGGTGGATTCCTATGAGATCAGGGAAGGGGAGACTTCACCGCCCAAGCGGTATACATCAGGAAGCATCATTCTTACCATGGAAAACGCGGGACAGTTTATCGAGGACGAGGAACTGCGGTCCCAGATTAAAGGGAGCGGTATCGGAACAAGTGCCACAAGGGCAGAAATCCTGAAAAAACTGGTAAACATCGAATACCTGGCGCTGAATAAGAAGACCCAGGTTCTGACGCCCACCCTGATGGGAGAAATGATATATGATGTGGTAGGGAGTTCCATACGCGCGCTTCTGGATCCTGCGCTGACAGCCAGCTGGGAGAAAGGACTGACCATGGTGGCGGAAGGAAGTATTTCTTCAGGGGAATACATGGACAAGCTGAACGGCTTTGTGGGCCGCAGGACGCAGTATGTCAAACAGCTTCAGAATCAGAGGGCTTTGTATACACAGTTCCAGGCCGCGGCGGCAAATTATAAATCTTAGGGCGTGTGTGAAATTTGTGTATGGGACAAAGCGCAGAAAGGAAAAGTAAAAATGATTTCGGTTGCAGAATTATATGATTTGAAAGAGACCATAGCCGCAGAGCTGTTAAAAAGTGTGGCATATCCATGGGAGGCACTTCCCCAAATTCATGATTTTATCATCAGACTGGGAGAGAGCCTGCCAAAAGATATTTTTGAGGAGAGAGGAGAACATATCTGGGTGGCATGCAGCGCAAAAATTGCTCCCACCGCATGCCTTAACGGACCGCTGATCGTAGATGAAGATGCGGAAATCCGTCACTGTGCTTTTGTCCGCGGAAATGCCATAGTGGGAAAAGGGGCTGTGGTCGGAAATTCCACCGAACTGAAAAATGTGATTCTTTTTAATAAAGTGCAAGTACCCCATTATAACTATGTGGGAGACAGTATTCTTGGGTACAGGGCCCATATGGGTGCGGGGGCTGTCACCTCCAATGTGAAAAGCGACAAGACGCTGGTGGTGGTAAAGGGTGAGGGAATTTCCGTGGAGACCGGCCTGAAAAAAATGGGGGCCATGCTGGGAGACAATGTGGAAGTGGGCTGCAACAGCGTTTTAAATCCCGGGACCGTCATCGGCAGGGATACCAATATTTATCCGGGATCCATGGTCAGGGGCGTGATTCCGTCACACAGTATTTATAAAAGAAGCACCGAGATAGCAGAAAAGAGATAGTGTGCAAAAAATGATCCCCTCTTTTTTTACAAAAATACTGGATTTTTTACGGTAAATGTGAGAAAATGGAAGAAAGTATTATTATGTGTCAAGAATAATAACTTACATAATCGAAAGGAGATTTCACATGATTTATTCAAAGGAAGTTGAAGAAATGTGCACAGTCGCCCAGGGTGTGCATCACGGTTGTGCGCCTATCCCCGAAGAAGCTAAGTGGGTTCAGGCGAAGAAGGTGGAAGATATTTCCGGTCTGACACATGGTGTGGGCTGGGG
>OFGF01001785.1_pt1 | contig 12577 bp, 10 predicted proteins | sample 1521711 | NCBI WGS metagenome assembly OFGF01 (sample SAMEA3504092, study PRJEB24116) | mouse gut metagenome | biome: mouse gut; feature: mouse-associated habitat; material: faeces | place: Denmark | collected 2011 | reverse complement strand
TCATAGGGATATGCATCCATTTGGATGCAAGGTATAAAGCTGCCCATCTCTATACTGCTTAATTCTTAAAACTGATAAAATATAACTTTTCAGTCTGTTAAAAAAACATTTTCGACAGGCTTAATTGCCTTGTCCTTTTTTTCTACCCGCTATCCTGAAATAACTCAAAAATAATCATTTTTTTATTTCACCTTTTCACAAACTTCACATCAATAAATGTTTTTCTATTTTTTTGACTTTCCGAGACTACACTTTGAAACAAAATATCCAAGCTGATCATTAACAGAAATTGAACTTAATGCTCCCATCTTGGATATTGTATGAGAATAAATAGAATTATTGGTACATTTATCATACATACATTTACCCTCTGAATGATACTTTTTCAACATTTGCTCTCCCTTGTTAGAAATATCAAAGTGTTCATTTACACTATATTCTATTCCATTTTTTCCTATTTTCATTTTTTTCGCCTCACTACTTTTGCAAAATCAAAATGCATTTCGATTTATTTACCTAACTACCTTTTCTCTACTATTCTAACATTTTTCCACACTTTCAGTTTTAATTTCCTGCCATAGCGTATAGTAGCTGACAGTTTACAAAACAATCCATTTCCCACTTCGTCCATTTCTTTTTCGTACAATGATTTCCCGCTTTTTCATATTTTCCATATGATATCGAACCGTATCATAGCTAACACCAACCAATATCGCGATTTTCCTCTGTGAAATAGATGGTTTTGACTCAATCACTTTTATAATCTTGGAATCTATTTCATCTAAATGCGGGATTGTTTGCGGGGTTGTTTCGTTCCATCCCCAAAATAGAACCATAATATCTTCTTTCTTAACATAGTATTCCGGAATATCGTTTCCAGCCAAAACGCAACTATCTTTTATTTTTTAAATTCCACGTCCCCAGACCTCTATGAATCCAGCTCTAAAGAAAGTATTAGCAACCAGAGGATTATAAGGTCCGGATTTATGCTGTCCAACCCTATGGAAACACACAATCATTCACAATTATGATTTTATTTTCATTTTGGTTTATAAAATAACTATTATGAGTTAAAACTAAACTTTTCATTGCCATAAACATAGTATTCTCATACAAAATCAGTTTCATACAAACAAAAACAGGTCTACTGAAGCTCTCACTCCAATAGACCTAATTCTTCTACTTATATTCTTTCTCCCTACGCCGCTTCATAAAGATAACAAGCAGCACCACCAGCGCCGCCGCGCCGCTCACGCCTACAACCAAGGCGCCTAACATATTCGTTGCCACATCCAGATCCTTCAGGCTGAAACCAAGCGGCGTATCCTCATCATCCAGATCCACCAAATCCTCCGGTCCCTCGCTTAAAGGTACGGCTTCATCCGCAAGCTCCGTATTCTCTCCCGCACCGTCCGCACCCTCTCCGGCACCATTCGCACCACCGCCCGCGCCGCCTGTTCCGGTTCCGGCGTTTCCGCCTCCGGTTCCTTCCACAACCGTCGTCGTACCTTCGTCAATAACCTCCTCTGCCGTCCCTCCGCCGCTTACACGGCCGTAAACAAAGGTAAATACATTCTCCGCCTCATTTTTAGAAAGCTCCTTAGTCAGATTGTAAGCCTGAGGCTCATATCCTTCAATATACAAAAATGCCACCACCGGCCGGTCGCCCACATTTCCGTAATAGGTGCGGCTGGGAGCCAGTGTCTTCCCATCCGTATCCTGGTAATGAATCACGTAAGAAACCATCTCTCCTTTAATTCCATACGCCACCACATAGTCCTGATCCTGCTCCACCGTAAAAGACGGAGAACTCACCGTATCATTATCATAACCGCCCTTGCGGAGTCCGCGCACATAATACTGACTGTCCTCCTCCTTAAACTTCACCGGCGCACCGTCTCCCTGGCTCTGAATATCGTTAAACGTCACCTGATCCCCGGCCTTCAACCCCTTTACGGTAATAGCGCTTCCATCCTCACGCATAACCTTTTCAATACCCGCGCCGGCGGCAGAACCATTTTCCAGCACGGTGATCCCGTCTGTCCCCGCAAACGCCCCCTGATTCCCGGCGTAAAAAGTAATGCTGTAGGTATACGGCTCGGACGGCCCTTTCTCATCCTCCCCGTCAGCCGCCAGGCTCGTCACGCCGGCAGACTGAAATAGCAGGCAGAAGGTAAGGAAACCTGTTAAAAGTCTTCGTCTATTCACGCTCTTCCCCTCCTCTGCTCTTTTTCTGATAAATAACGGCACAAATCAACAGACACAGCCCGCTTAGCAAAGTGGCTGCGGACCAGAACATCAGCTTGGCCGGATCGCCTGTCTTTACGGCATCCGGAGAATAGGTAATGACATTCTCCCGGCCTGTTCTTCTGCTCTCCCCCTCTTCCCCTCTGCCCTCGACCGCAAAATTAAGCTGCAGCCTTGCCAGAGTATTCTGATACGTATTGCCCTGGGTTTCTCCGTTTAATGCCACCTTAAGCGTGATCAGCCCTTCCTCCCCTTTTGCCAGATGGTCCAGGTAAAAGAACTGCTCCAGATTATCCGTAGCCTCATGAAGCCCCTCTCCGGCTGCCGTCACATTTTCTCCGCCCACACTTTTGCTGCTGTAAAGAGTAGTCAGATCCCCGGCGCCCTTCCAGGTCAGTTCATAGGTGTAGGCTCCGCCGTTAGCCGGGCTGCTGTCCTCCAGACTTTGCAGCACTTCATTGCTTACATACCAGTCTGTGCCCTGTTTGGAGCCGTTTTTCACGGCAACCTTGATCACAATACTGTCCCCGGGCTGCAGGTCCTTAATCTCCTCGGCAAATGCCTTGGATGTAAAGTTGCTGTCGATCTCGTCTCCTGTAAATTCCGCCTTCCATCCGGCTTTGCCCTCATAATCCTCCGCATGTACGGTCAGCGCGCTGCCGGCCAGTAAAAGGGCTGCCAAGACAAGGCTTGCATATCGTTTCTTCATCTTCCACTACCTCCTGTCATCCCGGGTTTTTGCCGCCGATTTTTTGGATTTCGGTTCCCATTCCAGTATATTTGCCAGTAAATGCAGAAGAATTGCAGCCGCAATCAGCCCTCCTGCCCCTATTTTGCCCGCATGACTTGTAAACAGCTCCGCAAGCGCTCCAAGCCTGGGAAAAGAGTGTTCCACTCTGCCGATAAAATGCGCATAAGGGACGGGATTCACATCCGCCTCCCGGTTGGCGTCTCCCTTTGTAATCAGCTCTCCCATAAACGATCTGTTTTCCACAACTCTGTGTGTAATGATAGACGCGGAGTCCATTGCGCCGTAAAATGCAATCACATCACCCTCCAGCGCGTCCTCCGGCTGCATGGTCCTGATATAAACCAGGCTTCCCACAGGAATGGCAGGCTCCATACTGCCGCTTATAACCGAGTAAATCTGATAGCCGAAAAATCGGGGCACCGTCAGGGGAATACACACCGCCACCACAAGAATAAGCAGAAGGGTTCCCAGGATACGGACTGCCGCAGCCAGCGGCTTTTTACGGTTTTTCGTTTCCGTAGCTTCTCCTATCATCTCTCAATTCATCTTTCTTCATAATCTGCTTTCGAAATTAAAGGGACAGCACATCAGGGCTGTTCCGGATTCGGTCTTGTAGATCCGGTTCCCCCTCTTGTCAAGCTTAAGCTTCCGTTCTCTCCTATGCTCACGTCCACACCCCAGGCGCTTCGAATAGCATCCGCCGCATTATGAGTCTGAACGGCGTCCGCCTCCGCCTTGATATTAAAGCGATAACCGTCATAGGCAAATTCCGTTGTTACTGTAGTCCAGCCGTTTGCGGTGGTTCTTGTCTCCGTCACCTTATCTCCTATGGAGGCGTCGATGCGCAGCCAGTCGCTGAGGGCCGACGTATCCTGACCGCTTGGAAGGATCGATGTATAGTAAAGGACCGTGCGCTCCGCCGTCGAAGCATTCTCATCCACGATCCAGCCGTCTCCTGTAAGATTCAGCTCAATCAGATCCGGCGACAGCTCCGTATCCGCCACCTTCTCGCCGTCCTTGGTCCAGTTCTTATACAAAATCACGCGCACATAGCTGTCAATGGTTCCGCTGTTGCGTACCTTGAGCGCTTCGTCATATTTTTTGCCCGGTACAAGCTTCTCGTCTTCCCCCGGAAGCATCTGTTCAAGAAGCTCTCCTTTGCTTTCCTTCCACTCATTTCCCACGTAATTCCGGCTGCACACTACCGCGTCGTTCTCCACCAGGCTGACGCCGATGCTGGGAACCTCGATGCGCATTTCATAGTTCTCGCTGTAATAGGTCAATGCCGCCCGGGTGCTTCCCACGGTGCTTGCCAGCAGCAGCGCGGCCGCCGCCCCAAAGAGCAGGAATGATGTTGTTACAAAAGATTTTTTCTTCCTTTTCATGGATTCCCCTCCCCGGCGTCTTCCGTCTCCGGCTTAACAGTAGCCGAAGTCTCCGTCTTTACCACATCGGCCTCTCTGTTCCAATCCACCTTATCCCAGGAAAGCGCTTTGCCGTCCTCTCCATAGGGTACCGGAGTACATTCCTGTACTACAATGACATTAAAGCTGTCTGCCGTTGTATCCCCGCAGTCAATCTTTATCTTCAGGGTTCCGGTGATTCCGTTCTCTCCTGCCGGGAGAATTTCCGTCCAGTAGTAGTAGCCGTCCGCTCCGGCCGTCCAGCGGGAATCCGATTCACCCTGTGCAAATGTCAGAGTATATTGATTTCCGGCAAATGCCTTTACACGGACGTAACAGTCATTTTCTCCCGTATTTTTAATGGTTATCTCTTTCGCTCCATTTTTAATCTCTTCCATTGGCTCTGTGGTGGTAAAGCCCAATTCAAGCTCTTTTCCTCCCTGTGCCGCTACATAGGTGGTAAAGTAGGCAATTGCTTTTCCCACGGTTGTGCCCGCTGTCAATATCAGGGCCGCCGCTGCCAGAACTGCCGCCCGCCGATTCCATTTATTCTTCATCCGCTGCCGCACCTCCTTTTGGATTCTGTGGTTCCGCATTGGAATCCTTTAACTGTTCGCCCTCCCAAACCGGCTTTCTGTTCTCCGGATTCGTATTGTCCGAGTCCGTATTGTCTGGGTTCGTATCGCCGGCCGCCTTATCCGTAAAATGGTTCACCACACTGGTTCCGCCGTTCAGACGATCATTATAGTCATTGGTAAATTCCACCGTCTCCATCTTATCCGCAATAATTGTCACTGTCTGTTCCGGAGCTGAGGTGATTTCATAGCTGGACCCGCTGTAGACCTCCGTTACTGTCACAACTGCTCCTGCCGGAATCTTTTCTGCTATAACAATGCTTTTTGTTCCTGCCGCATCAAAAACAATGGATTTTACATCGCTGTATATAATTCCGTCCTTTTCCGCCTCAATACGGAAAACACAGGTAGCCCCGCCTAAGGTGCTGTTAAAGGTATTAAGGGTCTTTTTGATTTCCAGATCTCCGTAGAGAGGCTCGCGGCTTGGCTTCAGGCTGACATCCACGTCGTAGAGCCAGTCATCCGACGCTTCATCCTGCCCGTAATTATTTCCCGGCAGGGATACCAGATAGGGGGTGAAGCTGTAGACATATTGCGCGGACTCCACGTCATGGGCTACTACCAGATAGAGACCCGTAGATAACTCATTTATACTCATTCCCTCTCCGGCAGACGGATCATTCAATGTTGTATGTGCCGTAGGCTTCGGAGCTTCCCCGGCGTCCGGTATCTCCTTCCCCAGCTCAGTCATCGCCAGCTCAGCCATAGACAGCCAATCGTCGGCGGTTGTTTGAGAGCTTACTTTTCCAAGACTTTCTTCCAAGACACTATACAGCTCTTTACTGACCGAAACTGCTCCTTCTGTCGGCTCCGTGTATTTTCCGCTTACATTCACATCCGCCACTTTATAGACGTCTACCTTGATCTTAAGCTTCAGAAGCTCCTCAAAGCCGGGTGAGGTCTGAGTCTCCCCCTCCGGTTTCTGTCCGCCGGATTCTCCCTGTGTCTCTCCCTCCGGCTTTTGCTTCCCGGATTCTCCCGGATTTTCTCCGGCTTCGGGCATCTCTTCCCCGTCTCCTCCTGATTTGTCGGGAAATACCAGGTTATCAACACTGCTTAAATCAAATGTAATGGAACATTTCTGCGTGGTATCAATGCCGATTGCTCCGTAAGCCACATCCATCCGAACGGTCAGTGCTAACAGAAGTAAAACGGCAGTCATTGCAATACCGATGCTCCGCTTTTTCACCTTTCTCACGTCTCTACCTCCTATGAATTCAAACACTATTCCTCTTTCTTCTTCCGCGGACGAAACAGAAATCTCATCAGCAGTATCACCAGTATGGTTACGGACAAACCAAGCACCAGATACAGCATATAATAATTCTGCACGGCCCTGATCATGGTATCCACCGGCGTGCTTGCCGCTTCTTCCTCCCCTTCGTAGGGCACGCGCACTCCCCGCACCAGAAGTCTGTGACTGTTGACACCATAGGGCGTACAGGTGAAAAGAGTGATATGATCCTCTCCCTCCTCTATCCGGAGGGCCTCCTGGAGCGTCTCCATATCATCCTTATCTACCATAGGAAGAATCTGATCCACCTCGTAGGCGAGAATCTCATCCAGTACATGGATATAAATGCGGTCTCCCCGCTCCAGCTGATCCACATCCGTAAACAGCCGGGCGCTGGGCAGTCCACGGTGGGCGGCCAGAACGCTGTGTGTGCTTTCTCCGCCGATGGGGAGCTTAGTCCCGTTCATATGGCCGATTCCTGTCTGAAGAATATCCTCCCCGGTTCCGTGGTATATGGCAAGACGAATATTGATCTTGGGAATGGACATATAGCCCATCACTCCGTCGCCTGCCGCATTGAGAATCCCCCAGTATTCCGTATCCGTAATGTCTGTATCCGATTCACCGAATACGTCCCCGTAGAGATTATTTTCCCGAAATGTGTTATTAAAGCTTCTGGCTGCCTCCCACTCCCGGGTGTAATCCTCCGGCTCCATCTCGGCCAGTGTATCTTCATAGCTTGTAATAAGCTGGCTTTGACGATAAGTGTTCCACTGGTCAGATATAGTGGGATATGCAAGAATACCGAATCCGGCCAGAAACAGCAGTCCAAAAAACAGATTGAGTAACGTCCTTTTCATCGCTCCTGCTCTTCCTTTGAATTGTTATCCTCTTCCACTTGAGGCGCCTGTGCATAAGGCCCCTGCTTTACATTTTCAATCAAAGCCGCCTTTAATTCTCTGATTCTTCGCACTTTACGATCATAAAGATAAAGAGCAAGAATAAATCCTCCTGTGATCGCAAGCCCTACGATCACCCACAAAAGGTAATTGGTGTGCAGGCTGGGTCCCGTATAACCGGAGGTCGCTACCATCTCATCCTCAATTTCCTCATAAGGGACACGGACTCCCCGCACCAGAAGCCTATGGCTGTTCACGCCGTAAGGCGTACAGGTCAATAATGTTACCAGATCCATTCCCTCTACGGCCGCAAGTGCGCCGGTATCTTCCGGCTCTACCACAGTTATCTGATCCACTCGGTAACAGAGCACCTCATCCAGTATATATAACAGAAAACAATCCCCTTCTACCAGCCGGTCCAGATCCGTGAACAAGGTTGCACTGGGAAGACCCCGGTGGGCGGAAATAACAGCATGGTTTCCCTCGCCTCCTACGGGAAGAGAGCTTCCCTCCAGATGCCCTGCCGCTGTCCGGAGCACTTCCTCCTCCGTGGTATGAAAGATGGGAATCTTTACGTTGATCTTGGGAATCTGCACATAGCCCATCATTCCGCTGCCAGTGAGATTCAGGCAGGACATATAGGTTTCATCCGCTTCCTCTGTTCTTGCAGCATTGGCGAAGGAATCAGGGAGGACATAAGGCTTTAGCTCCTCGTTGTAATTGCGGGCCTGAACCTTTTCCACATCATACTCGATAACGCCGGCCTCCGCCTGTTCCGCCACAGCCTCATCATAAGTGGTGATCAATTGCTCCTGCCGGTAATTGTTCCATTTATTTGCCACAAATGGGTACAGCAGCAAGGACAATCCGGACAGGAATAAGAGTGTAACCAATATTTTTGCCGCTATTTTCTTCATCCGGACTCTCCTTGTTGTTGTAATATAGTTTTTTAAAATCATTAATGTTGTTAAAGCATTGGAGGGCGTTACTGTTCTCACGCCGCTGTTCCGCAAGATGTTTCCGCTCGTTTGTGCGGAAATCCTGAGTTTTTCAGCAATTACCGGTACATCATTGCATTGCCCTTACATGAATGTCCGTCAAAAAACATTCGGAGGCGCCTGCAATGATGTACCAGGCTTAGAATCATTATTCTCAGCATTTATGCTTTTGTCTTATGTAGCTTTGGTTGATTATTTAGCCTTTTTTCTGCGTGTTGCAAAGAACAGACCGGCTGGAATAATCATAATGGCACACCCGCCGACGGTGAAGATAGTCGTACCGATACCACCGGTGGAGGGAAGGGAGGAAATCTTGGTATTGGGGATGTTCGTTGCATTTCCTGCAGCTATCTGTCCAAACTCATCATTCTTTACAATTTCCCCATAGGTAACCGTATATTCCTGTGGCCCATTACCCTTGTTGTCTGTCACAACTACTGTGTATGTGATATTTCCTCCATCATAATCATCCGCTTTATCAAATTCAAATTTAATCTTGTAGATGGTGTCATTAATGGAATATCCGTTGGGCGCTTTGGTCTCCTTCAAATAGTATACCTTGTCGCCGTCCAGTCCCTTGAACTTGATTTCGCCGTCCTCCGATGTTGTGTAGGTGCCTACCTCGCTTACCGTAACAGAGCTGTCTTCTGCCCACTCAATTGCCTCCGTACCGTTTTTGTCTTCCACATACAGACCAAAGACTGCCTCCGGCAATTTATTCTGAGCTTCATCTACCTTGTAGAACACCCCATGTAATGCAAAGGTGAATACATACTCTTTATCTTCTTTTGTATCTGTCTCTTCCGGCGTTCTTGAAAATTCCAACGTTGCCTTATTCTCTCCTACCTGAGTAACTGCGGAATCCAAAACTACTGCGGAATACTTCACGGTAACGGTGCGCTCCTCTTTGGAACTGTTTACAAGCTTTTGTATATATTCTTTTGTAAATGCAACCGTAAAAGTACTATTTTCTGTATATGTCAGTGTATAGTCCCTATCCTTTACAAGAAGTTTATCTGCATTAATTGCTGCAAAGTCTCCTCCCTCTGCCGGTACGGTCAATTGTCCTCCATATACCTTCGGCTCATCCGTATACTTTAATCCGTTGACAATTGTATCCGTGATTTTAAAGGTAGGATCCTTATAATAGGTCGGATCATAAGACGGAATCTCACTGGTAATTGTGTAAGGAACCTCATCCCCCACCTTTACCTCAGTATTAAATTCCGGGTTATCCAGATCTTTTGTCAATGTTATCTCGCTGGACTTTGCAAAAGCATCCGTTGTCTCCAGTGTCCAGTTTGCAGCCGCATCCACCGTGCCGCCTACCACTTCGTTCATGCTTCCGCTTCCATTTACGCTGTAGTAAACGCTGACAACCATCGGATTGTAAACCTTTGCCGCATCCTTTGCCGGAGGCGTAACCAGAATCATCCATGTACCCGCTGTCAAGCTATCCGCTGTCGGATCAAACGGATCTATAACTGTTAAACCGCCCGGGTTTGCTGCAAGTTCGGTTATCAACGCATCTGTTAATCCCTCAACATTACCCTCCCTATCAAAGGTTACCTTTTTTCCGGCATCTTCCGTGCCTTCTGCCCAAACATAGCCGACAAATCCGCTGTCATTGTAATCTGCATCAATGATCTGATATGCCTTGAAAGTAGCTCCCTCTTCCACATTGTTAATTGTTACCTTTTCCGCATCACCATCCTTCGGTTTAGCCGCGGCCAGTGATGTCACTGACATCCCAAGCACCATTGCCATTGCTAAAAGCAAGGCTAAAATCTTTTTCATTTTTTTCATAATCCTTTCCCTTTCTTTTTACAGGCTCTGCCTGGATTTTATTATATCTTTTGCAATTTGTGTATTCACACTCTTTTTCTTATATAAAATCATCATTCCTGCTATTATCATTAGTAGTATTCCGCCGATTCGATACCCAAGAGTTCCGCTTCCGCCTGTACTGGGAAGCTCATAGGAGATCTGATTTGTAATCAGGAATGGATCCTTGTTGTTCCCTGCATGATCATTTTCCTCTATGCGCACGGTATACTCCATGTACTCTCTGTTCAGACAAATCTCCACACGGATCGGTTCCGGATTCAGATTATATCCTGCCGGGGACTTCGTCTCTGTCAGACGGTAGGTGCCCTCTGTCAAATCCCGGAAGGAGAGTATACCATCCGCCCCGGTGGTCACATTTTCTTTTACAATCTCCCAGGTTCCCTCCGGCACTCCTTCCTCCGCAGAAGCTCCTGCATCCGCCGTCTGCAACTTCTCCAGCTTAAACTCCGCACCGCTCAGCGCTTTTTCCGTATCGCCCGCATCCACCTTTTTTATAGTGAAACCCGCGAATGGAATCTGCGCATTTACATAATTGGATTCCAGATAATTGCCGGAAAAGGTGCCCACACAGTAGCCAAAGCTATTAGTTGAAGTCAGATAAGTGGCCGTTCCGCTTTCTCTGTCTTCGTTATGTTTCTTGTAAAGAATCTCATAGGAACTACCATCCAGTGTATCCACTACCTTTGAGGGAATAACAAATTCCGCCCGTCCCTTTGAGGGGATGACCGTACCTTCATCCGCAACAATTTTGAAAGCCGTAATCCGCTCCAGCAGTTCGGCATTCACCGCACCTTCCTCCAGCCATTCAACACCGGAAGTCTCTCCAAAAATCTCTGTCATAGACTTTTGGTATACCTCCTCTGAGTCTGTGTAATATACTTGATAGCCCTCCAACGGTCCAATCTTTTCGGACAGTTTTACTGTATATTCTGACCCTCGTCCGGCCGTACTGCTGATATTCCTGTCACCGATCCTCGGCAGGACATCATAGACAATCAGATCCTTATGGTTGCCGTCAGCCGCATTGATTACGGACAGCTTGTATCTGAACTTATCACCCACGCTCAGAAACAGGCCTTTTGTACGCCACAGCTCAATGTTAAACGGAGCTATAAATTTCTCTGCATAAATTCCGGCAGGTGATTTGATTGTGCAGCTGGCCTTTGACATTCGTATCTCTTCCTCTTTATCGCCGTCATCGTCCAAATCATATTTATCCGCTGCGCAAGACTGTGTTGTGATCCTGTCAAAATCTTTCGAATAAAGCCAGGCTTCATTTTCGAATAATCCCACCCTTGCATCCGCCGGAACTGATGTCTTAAATGTGAAAAGACATCGTCCTTTTTCACCATCCGACGCATCCAGTACCTTCCTTACCTCATTTACATTCAGATAAAAGATAACAGCCGTTCTTCCTGTATTTTTGTAATTGTCTATAACCAAACTTTCCTGTATATATTGACCTCCCACACCATAACTAATCTCACTTTTCCCTTCTTTGTTCTTCGGCAGTTCAAAAGGTTCCGGCAACAGGTCCATGACAAACATATCATCATAGCTCTTTCCATCCGCCAAAGCTCCTACAATATTGATCTCCCAGAATATATTTTCCGAACCCAACTCAGCACTGTTACCATAGGAAAGCTTCTTATAGATACTTATATTTTCCCTTGTATCAATCAGGCTGAACTGATTTCCGCTCACTGCCTCATAATCTTCATTTTGTACCAGATACTCCGCCTTTGCCCCGTTATGATAGATGTTTTTGTTACCATCCTTTCCCTCGTTAATATAATGTTTTTCTTCCGGTTTTCGGAAGGTAGAGTATACACCCACGCGGACCTTTTCTCTCAAATTTAGTACACAGTCGTCTTTCATATAAATGGTAAAGCTTTTATATTCTTTTTCCGAATCCAGCACCAGTTCCTGATACCAGCCAAATCCATAATCATATGGCCTATCCAGAAATTGATCACTTGTGTAAGTGTCCTGAGTTCCTTCGTATGTGACAGCCACAATCCGATCAATACGCTTTGCAGCCTTGTATGCATCCTTTCCCTCCGTTTCCAGCCACAATGTGTGAATTTTCAGCCTTTCATCCAGTTCATAATCTGTTAGTTTGATATTGCTTAAAGGAATCACACTCTCTTCATTTTCAAGTTTGATCTCCCACCGATAAAGACCCGAACGCATGGTCTGTGTATCCATGATCACATTGCTGGAATTGCTTTTACCAAACCCTGCGCCTACTGGCTGGGTTGTAAGGGTGAAATACAGATCATCCTTCAAAACATCATTTGTTTCTCCGGCCGACGGATTATGTGGATGGCAGTCCGCTTCCACTTTATTCAGCAAATCCTTCTTTAAGAATCCGTCATTGGTCTCCTCATCAATGACGCAACCGGGAAATTGAAGTTTCAATTCTGCCTTTTCAATCTGCTTTTGCAGATCCACCGCTGCTCGCCAGTGCCTGCCGTCCTCACCCGGCTTTGCAGGAATCAAACAGGATTGTGTGGTTTCTATAACTCTGGATACTGTCTTTCCGTCTTCGCTAAGCTCCCA
>OFGF01001779.1_pt1 | contig 12601 bp, 8 predicted proteins | sample 1521711 | NCBI WGS metagenome assembly OFGF01 (sample SAMEA3504092, study PRJEB24116) | mouse gut metagenome | biome: mouse gut; feature: mouse-associated habitat; material: faeces | place: Denmark | collected 2011 | reverse complement strand
TGGTGCCGATAGCGGTACGGCAGGCACCGGCTAATACTACTTTCTTTGCCATTTGTTTTCCCTCCAAATAGTGTTGTTGAATATGATTGTTATTTTTTTATCACAGCCACTGTTCTCAGTTTATCATAGACAGCGCCTATTTGCAACGTCTTTTCCTTAAATTTTGATAAAACCATTTTGATAAAACCTTTCTGAAAAACAGAGGCTGGTAAAACTTTCTATTGCACCAACCGGTAAAAATATTTCGTATCTCCTCTGGTCACAACGAACAGTTCCCCAAGCGTGCTGACAGAGTCCGCTTCTCCCAAATCCTGCAGCTTCTCAAACGTCTCGTCGATCAGGTAGGCAGTCCCCTCTTCCCTGACAAGCGCGTACCCTTGATAAAAAGCGGCTGCGTCCTCGAACATGGCGGCTTCCTGCCCATCGTGGTCTATGTAGCCCCATCTTTCCCCATCCTTTACCAGCCAGTAATTTTCGTCATTCATGGATATCTGGTCATACACGGCCTTCACGATGCGGTTGTCCGCCGTTTCAAAGGTCATACCCGGATGCAGGGCAAAGTCCACCAATACGTCCCGCTCTCCTACAGTCCACACCATGTTGGAGCCGTAGTTATAGAAATAGGCTCCGTCGTGATAGAAGCTGCGCAAGCTGTTCTGTTCTTCAAAATAATCCTCCGAGTACACGAATCCCTTTTCCGCGTCCGGCTCCGCACTATAAAAATCGCATTCACCCAAAATTTCATAGGTATCCGTGCACATAGATATCCACCCGGCATCATATTCAAAGGTCCCCGCGACATAATAGCCGTGGTTCACAGTGCTCAAGGGCAATCTTGTATAATAGCTGTCCATGCCTCCCACGTTGGCAAAGTCGTCCTCTCCGCCAGCCGCCTCTTCCACAGCGCTTTGGTATTCTTCCTCAGCCCTCTCCAAATACCTGGTGTACAGGGGATCCTCATGCCATTCGATATTGCCTGCAGCATCCACCTCCCCTATCTGGTATGACCCAGTACTATAGCTGTACCCCACTCCCTCTCCCTGTCCTACAAGGACATCGTCGTACTCGGCGCGATAGACCTGAGATACTCCGTCATAGAAACCATTTATGAAAGCCCACGGATGCGCCGACAATGCCTGCACCAGCGTTCCGTCCGTCCTATGATATGCAATCTCTCTCTGCCCTTCTCCCAGCGGGTCTCCCTCCCTCAGGACGATGTACATCCCGCCGGAGGCCCGCACCTGCTGATCTCCCTCGTACAGGATATTCCCCTGAGGGTCGAACAGGGTATAGAATCTGCCTTCCTCCGTGGTGTCACCCATCACGAAATTCCCGCTGTCGTCCGGCGCCTGGAAATTGCTATACTCAAAGGGCACGATCACCTCATTGCGGTAATTGACCGCCCCCCACAAGCCGTCTTTCTTGACAGGCATCACGCCGCCCCTTGCGGAACCGAAGCTTTCATATTCCGATAAGGCAAGGATCTCCTCCACCGTTTCGCCCGCAGCCTCCTCTTCCGGCGCCTCCGCGGTCTCCTGCGGCTCTTCTGCCGTCTCCCCGCCGGCCTCCTCCGGCTCCTCGGCCAGCTCCGTCCCCAGAGCCTCCAGATCCACTTCCTCCAGCACAAAATCAGGTATGTCGGCCCTGGAAATCTTGCTCTTCACGATTTCGCAGGCTGCGTCCTCCCCTTCCTCCGACCGGATATACAGATCCGCCCTCTCGCCTGCGGACACCTCGGCCTCCGCGCTCTGGCCGGACACAGGATCCGTCACTTCACAGTGGACTTTCCCCTCCAGAACGCAGACCTGCATATGGCCCTCCTCCAACACGCTGACCCACCCGCAGGTTCCGCGGATGCCCACCGTCATGGTGGATGTGCGGATATCCAGCGTCTCGTCCTCCTCCAGCGGCTCCGTGATATTGAAGAAAAGCTGCCCGGAATTCACGAAGATCTCCAGGTTCCGGTTCTCCTTCCGAAGCTCGATGGCGCTTTCCTCGTCCATTTTCACCAGCTTCACATCGTCCAGGCTGATCCAGGCATGGCTTTTTGCCTCCGTCCCCACCTGATAGCCGCTGTACAGGCTCCTGTCCTCCGCCACGGGGACGCTCTTACCGTCCCCGTCCGCAATGCCCACAGTCCCCGCCGTCTTTGCCAGGGACATGGCCGCTGCCGATGTCGAAGACCCACAGGCTGTAAGGAGCAGAGCTACCGCCACCAGCAGCGCCACTATCTGTCTGTTTCTCATCATTCTCTGCATTGGTACGATACCTCCCCTATTTTTCAGAACATTTTTCCGCGTCTATGGCCAGCACCAGCATAAGCGCCGCCAGGGCGTCACCGGGATTGCCCACCTCGATCGTATAGGTGTCCGTCCAGTTGAACAGCTCTTTGGACACTGTGGCCACGCAGCGCCCCGCACTGTCCGTCACCCGGTAGTCCCACTCCATGAAATCCCCCTCCACCTGCCAGCCCATGCAGTCGATTTCATACCTGGGCTTCAGGAAGGAAAGCTCCTTGCTGATACAGCCTATGTAACGGTCTCCCATGTACAGCTCAAATTTGGGCAGGAATGTCAGCACCCGCTCCTTCACCGTGCCGATTTCATTGCCCTGGGGATCGAATATCTTCAGGCAATGCCCCCAGGAGAGCTGCCCCTGCACCGTATAGGCCGTGCCGCCGTCCTCCCTGTAGATGTTGTAGCTGTCGAACCAGGAAAACAGCCGCTGTTTGAATAATAGCTTCATCTCCCTCTCCTATCTGTCCTTTCAGAACATCCGTTCTTGCTTTTTGTCGGCAAATGTGATACCTTAAATACAGGAAGCGCTTTTGCCGGCCTACATAATAGATACCAGATACCGCGGACGATGTCAAGCCAGCGGCTCTGCAGCCTGAACGGAAGCAATAGCGCATAGGAGGATCCATGGAACAGCTTTCTTTTTTTGATATGACAGGGGAGACATCTCCCCCGCCCGGCGCAGCGGCCTACGCGCCCCTGGCGGACAGGATGCGCCCCCGGGACCTGGAGGATTATATCGGCCAGGAGCATCTGTTGGGAAAGGGTAAGATCCTGCGGCAGATGCTGGAGAAGGACATCGTGCCTTCCATGATATTCTGGGGGCCTCCCGGCGTGGGCAAGACCACCCTGGCCAGGATCATCGCGGGCCGCACCAGGTCGGGCTTCGTGAATTTCAGCGCCGTCACCAGCGGCATCAAGGAGATCAAGGAAATCATGAAACAGGCGGAAGAAGCCAAAGTCTACGGCACCCGCACCCTCTGCTTCGTGGACGAGATACACCGGTTCAACAAGGCCCAGCAGGACGCCTTCCTCCCCTATGTGGAGAAGGGCAGCATCACTCTGATCGGAGCCACCACGGAGAACCCCTCCTTTGAGATCAATGCCGCCCTGCTGTCCCGGTGCAAGGTGTTCGTATTGAAGGCGCTGACAACGGCCGACCTGACAGCCATGCTCGCCCATGCGCTTTCCGATGAACGGGGATTCGGCAACAGCACTGTCCGCATGGAGGAGGATCTCCTCCCCTCCATTGCTGCCTTTGCCAACGGGGACGCCCGCACGGCGCTGAACACGCTGGAGATGGCCGTGCTGAACGGCGAGATCTCCCCGGACGGCTCCCTCACTGTCACAAGAAAGACCCTGGAGCAGTGCCTGGGGAAGAAGACATTGCTGTATGACAAGAACGGCGAGGAGCATTACAACCTGATATCCGCCCTCCACAAGTCCATGCGCAATTCCGACCCGGACGCGGCTGTGTACTGGCTGGCCAGGATGCTGGAGGCCGGGGAGGATCCCCTGTTCATCGCCCGCAGGCTCATCCGCTTTGCCAGCGAGGACATCGGGCTGGCGGACAATCAGGCCCTGCAGATCGCAGTGGCGGCGTACCAGGCCTGCCATTTCAACGGCATGCCCGAATGCAACCTGAACCTGGCCCAGGCCGTGGTATACCTGTCCCTGGCACCCCGCTCCAATGCCCTGTACCGCGCCTATGAGACGGCGAAGATAGATGCCAGGAACCAGTTGGCGGAGCCAGTGCCCCTGAACATCCGCAATGCGCCCACATCCCTGATGGAGGAGCTGCATTACGGGGAAGGGTACACTTATGCACATGATACCGAAGAGAAAATCGCCCGGATGACCTGCCTGCCGGAGAGCTTAGAGGGCAGGCGGTACTACCTGCCCACAGAGGAGGGGACAGAGAAGGTATGGAAGGAGCGGCTGGCGCGCAGCAGGGCGTTCCGGCTGGGGGAGACATAAGCATAGCCAAAGCACGGGGGAGGTTGCGCCAATTGGCTCTTTTTTGCGCAGCCCCGCGCCTGTTCTTTTGCTCCACACGACTGAATAGCGGTTTACATATCCTCCTCTAATTTGGCATATACATATGTATCCTTCCAAATCGGTTTCCCGTTTTCATCTTTCCAGAAATACACATTTTTCCTCAGATGGGCTTCCCGCCGAAACCCTAATGCTTCCAGCAATTTCCAGGAGTTCTTATTGTCCGGGTCACATTCCGCATATATCCTGTGACAGCCATCCGCGAATGCCCGTTGAATCAATGCCCTGCAGCTTTCGACGGCATAGCCATGCCCCCAAAATCTGCGGTTGAATACATAGCCTATTTCCAGCGCCTCAAAGTCACGTTTTCCCATATATACATTGCCGATCATCTCCTGGGAAGCTTTCAACTCAACGGCAATCATTTCATCTGTCTCAATGCGCCATTTCAGATTCTCTTTCACGTCATCTATGGTCAGAGGCTTATACGGTTCGTATTTCACGACTTCCGTGTCGGACAGGTATTCAAATAAGTCCTGCAGATCCTCCGTCATGTATCTCCTTAGAATCAGCCTTTCCGTCTCTGCTATGATTATTTTGCCCTCTGTTTCCTCTGTTTCATTTAGAATATCCATTGCGTCAGCTAATCCTTTCCGGCCTGTCTCTTAAGCATGTTATTCCGAATACCTTATTTCATGCGGGGTATCGGTGCATGCAGCTATGAGGAATTTCAATATGCCATGTCGGTGGGCGTGGCCGCGCCGTTCTATCTTTCAAAGCTGTTCACGCCTTATTTCAATGAGGGCGGCTCCATCATCAATATCTCTTCGTCCCGCGACCGCATGAGCCAGCCGCAGACGGAAAGCTACACAGCGGCCAAAGGGGGCATTGCCGCCCTTACTCATGCGCTGGCTGTCAGTCTCGCGGGTAAGGTGCGGGTAAATTCCATCTCTCCCGGATGGATCGACACTTCCTTCGGAAGCTATGGAGGGCCGGACGCAATCCAGCAGCCTGTCCACCGGGTGGGCAATCCGCTGGACATCGCGAACATGGCGCTCTTCCTCTGCTCCGACAGGGCGGGATTCATCACGGGGGAAAACATCTGCATCGATGGCGGCATGACCCGGCTCATGATTTATCATGGCGACAACGGGTGGGAATTGAAGGGATGATTGCTGTCATCAGCGCTGCGGCACTCTGTCCAGAAATTCCAGAGCATTCTGGAAGCAGAGTGTTCCGTTCTCCGTTTGCAGCGGTTTATTATTACGGTCTCACCACTCCCTGCAGTCCGGATACTTCAGCCGCGTATCCGAAGACGCCGTGGCCCTGGTAAGCTGAAGCACCACCTCGCTGAAATACCGGGGATCCACCTCCGCCAGCTTCTTCCGCACAGGCCTATACTGCCATCCCGCTTTTTCCGTCTCGCCGGGCCGATAGAAATAGGCGTCATATACCACAACCGTTTCATTCTCACCGCCCACATAGCTTCCGGAAAACGCAAGCTCCACTCCCTTGTCCCGGTCATCGCGAAAAAAGGTGCAATAGACGCCGCCATCGCCTACCTCCCCCTTGTACCATCCCATGTCCTGGAGCTTCCCGGACAGGGAAAGCCCGTTCAGGGACATGCCGCCGAACCGGACAAGCTCCGTGTTTTCCTTCTCCTCCTCCGTCACGCGGTAGCCAGGGCGCTCCAGCTGTTCTATGGGCTGGACGATCTCGTAGTCTGCCATCTGCTCTTTCCACGCGCCAAGCTCCTCCTCCGTAAGCTCGATAGGATGCACCAGGCCGATGCTGCCTGTCTGGGGCAGCTCATACTCCTCTTCCTGCGCTGTGTTGAAAGTGCCGTCCTCCATGTACCGGAAAGTCTCCCGCAAAGCCCCCTCCTCATACATACCCCACACCAGTCCTATGGCAAACTGGTGCATAATGGGATTCTCCACGAACAGCGCACGCCACTTCCCGGCCTCCCACTGCCGCTCCACGCGCAGGGCCTGTTCCAGGCGTATCTTCTGATTCGCCACCACTGTCTTAAGCTGCTTTTTCAAAAGCTTCCAGTTTTCGTGTGCCTCCCTGGCCTTCTCCGGGTCGTCGGTTTTGCCGGGGGAGGGCATACTTTTGCACAGCTTCCCGTTTCCATCGTAAATCTCCAGGGACAGGTCAGATGCCAGGAGCACTTTGAACTGACGTTTCCCATAGTCAAAGATGCGCTCCATCCTGGCGTCAAAGCCCAGGCTGGGCACAATCCGGTCTTCCAGCTCCTCCCTGGAAATGCCAAGCTGCTCCGCAGCATAGTCCAGAGCTTCCGCCGCAGCGGCTTTCACCTGGCGGAACTTGAATTTCCTCGCCGTCTGATCCACCAAAAGAAGCGCCGTGGAGGTGCCGTTCAGGGCCAGCGCCTTCACCGCCTCCGCAGCCATGGCTCCCCTGGCATGCTGGGGCCATTCCTGAATCTGATGGTACAGCAGGGGCACGATGGCCTCCCCGCCGTGAATGGACGCGGCATAGAGAACCCATTTTCTCTTGGCCTGCGCCCCGTCCTCCATCCAGCGGCCAAACACCAGACCCATATACGCCGCCAGCTCCTCGGGCTTCAGCCCGTCCGTGAGTCTCCTCACCTCCTGATTCACGCCCGGAACCGACATATCTGCGTAGCACAGAAGAACCGCCGCCATATAGTCTTCGGAAGCCTCCTGGCCATCCGTCTTGTGAACCGTCCCGATTCCCTCCGGCTCCAGCCATGCCAGCTTCCGCTTCCGGCCGCCCCCGAGGATTTCCTTTATCTTGTCTTCCAGGGTCAGCGCGGAGCCGTCTGCCTGATCCCCTCCCGCCTCTGCTCCGAGGTTCAGGATTCCCTGTATCAGTGTCTTGATCTTCTTGCTCTTCTCCAACCCCAGGGCAGCCTCCAGCTGCTCTTTGTATTTTTCCACACCCCAGTTTTTCAGCACCTCCACCGCCATCTCGCGCTTGCCTCCCCTGGGGGATTTGAGCATTTCCAGGATATCTCCCTCCAGCTCCTGATGGGATGTATAAATCCCACGCAGAAACTCCCGCCCCTGCTTGGCGCTCTCGGACGCGGCGGACAATAAGCTCTCCTTATATTCCCCCCACCGCCCTCCCATGACACGGTATGCCAGGATGCGCTCCAGCAGGGACTTGCTCTTTGCCGTCTCCTCCCACTCCGAATGCCAGCCGCCGCGAAGCTCCTTCAAGGCATTGACGCAGATCTGGCTGGCGCTGTCAGCATCGAAGACTTTGGCGCTGTATCCGGCCTCATACATTGCCGCAAAATACGAAATCTGATACTGCGCCGGGACGCCCTCCCCCTCCAGCAGGCGGAGCATCCCCTCGATCTGGCGCCTGTCTTCGTTCTTATGGCTGTTCTGCCAGGAATTTGCCAGCTCCGGCAGCCCCTCTTCCACCCAATACTTTTTGAAATAGGCATCCTCCTGCCGCAGGCACTCCAGGACAAGCGCCCGCCGGTATAGCTGCATCTCGCCGTATTCCGGATAGTCGTGGATCCGGGCAGCCCGCCCGCTGTCATAGGAGCGCTTTTCCCTCCACTGCTCCGCATAGGGCAGGATATCCTCCAGTTCAATGATTCCCAGCAGATAGTCACGGGCCCTGTCCCCTGCGGGTTCAAGCCCTTTTACATCCTGTTCTGCCGATATCCTGCGGTAATCCGCCTCAAGCTCCCGGCCTACTTTTTCATAGAGTGCCGGATTGCCTGTCTTCATCTGATATAACAAATATCCATAGTCCTCCGCCGGAACTTTCCCAATCACCTGGCAGACCGCATCGGGCGCCTGGGCCGTCATCCGCATCAGAATCTCTTTCTCCCTGTGCGCAATGGCCCAGCGGATATATGTCTCCTCGGAAATCCAGAGGTACTTTTCCAACGCCTCAATATGTCTCAGAAACCACGCTTTCCCGGTCTTCTCGCAGGCATCCAGAGGGAGGTTGGGAATGGCGTCCCCGTCCACTGCCACCGCGAAACGGATAAGCGATATAAACCTGTTGGAATGTTCTATTCCCAGAAAGGCCAGACAGGGGAGAAAGCCCATCCGATAGTCATGCCTCTTCCTCCCGGAGATCATCGCCCTCATCTCATAGGGGAATTCCTCCCTTGGGTCAAAGTCCTGCACAAAGGCCCGCAGCTTTTCATCCTCCTCCCCCTGGGGCTCATCGGCTTTCGCGAAAAGCCCTGAGGCGTTGGCTTTCAGGCGCTTCTCTAAAAGCTCCCGCATCTCCCGGATACGCTCCGGACTATCCTCCGCCCTGTCGTCATTCTCCGCAAATGTCCAGAGCAGGCTCCTGGACTCCTCCGGTGGCTTCACACAGTGAAGATATAGCCCCGCCAGAAACATTTCCGTATTGCGGGCATCCTCATAATAGCACAGATCCATGATCTGAAAGAAAATCCCCGGATTCTTCTTCCCCTCTTCAATCAGAGGTGCCATGGTACTCTCTTTCTGGGCAGACGTATTCCACGCCACCCAGTCGGCGTACAATCCCACATTCTGCACATGGGACAGAATGTCCTTCAGATATTGAAAATCATTATCCCACCCATAATACGCCAAGAGCCTGCGGGCCGTCAGCCCCCCGGCCTCCACCACGAAACGGGTGAAACGGACCGCCAGCTCCGGCCTGGTCCTCCTGAACATCCCCTGGGCGTTGTACACGGACTTAAGCGTCCCCAGCTCTAAGCGGTAGAAGTCCTGATGCTCCAACTCCTTCAGAAGCTCCGGCTTCTCTGGAGCGGACATATCCATATACGCCTCCGCCAGCTCCCAGTTCTTCGGGGTAAGCTCCAGGAGCTTCAGCATCTCCTCAAATTTCTCCCCCTCTTTGTTATTTGCCCTCTTTTCTTCTCTCCACAGCATTCTGATACCCCATCCTCCTCTTCCTGTCTTGTCCGGGAATTCCCACAATTCCACACGCAATTCCCTAGCGTTCAATGTTCTCAAGCGCATTCACGGTCAAAAGGCTTGTTTCCACATTCAGCTTCCGCAGCTTGTGCACCATTTCTTTGGACTCATCCGACCTATTGCGAACCTCTTCAGCCACCTTAGACGTATGGGATGCCGTTTCTGCAAAGAAATGACCGGTCATCCGGATCTGTTCTTTGACTTGCTGCAATTCGCCGATCGCCTCGCCGCTGTGCTTAAGAACCGTATGACACTGTACCTGAATATTCTGAATATTCTGTACAATTTCACCAAACAGCTGGTTGGCGTCAATCACCTGCTGCCGCCCGGTTTCTACCTGCTTCAAACTGACTTCAGACCGCTCAATCATATCAGAGGTATCCGCTTTCATCCCCTGTAGCACCCCTTCTATATCGGAAACGGTCTTCGCTGCTGCTTCCGACAAATCTTTTATATTGACGGCCGCCACGGAAAACACTTTGCCCTGAACACCGGCGTGCCCCGCCTCAATGCTTTTTAACATTCCCTCAATCTGCTCACAGCGCAGATTAAGCTGGCTGGCCAGTTCATTGACCTTTTGTGCGGAGAAGAAAGTTTCTTCCATCTCCTGCATCGTTTGCTGCATGTTCTGTGCGCCTTCCATGGACAGACCGCTTGTTTTTTCCATATTCTGCAGGACAATTTTTATACTGTTATCTGTGTTGCCCACCGAGGCATCAATGGTCTGCATATATTCGTCGCAGGTATGCATCAATTGCATCTGCTGCTGCATCTGAGCAGAGAGCACATTCAAATCTCTGATGACGCTTTCCAGGACGATTGAAAAATCCGTAATCTCCCCATTCACCTCACCCGTGGAGTTATGGATTTTCTCAATCACTGTATTCAGTGTATTTTTTAACAGAGCGGTATTGTCGTCCTTCAGGGCTTCCTTCTGCACTTCCCGCCTGTCCATCAAGCGAATAAACGGCAGATAAATCAGAATGCCTACAGCAATATTGATGACCTGGAGGATGCTGCCGGACAGGTGCCCGCCGGTTGCCAGATATCCGCTGATCAAAGGCGGCATCGCCCAATGCACCTCCGTTACAACCCGGGCAACCAGACCGAGAGACATCGCACTCCATGAAACCAGCGTTATCGTGAGCGGCGTGAGCAAAAAAGGAATCAGCAAAATGGGGTTCAGGATTACAGGAAAGCCGAACAACATAATTTCATTCATGTTGAAGAGCGCGAATACACCGCCCATTTTGGCAATGCTGCGCATATACCGGCTCCTGGCAATAATCAACACTGCGATGATGATGCACAGCGATGTGCCCGCTCCCCCCATAAATACAAAAGTATCCAGAAAGCCCTTGCTGATAATGTCAAGCTGTTAGTTAAAAGCATCGTGATCCAAGGCATATTGGCTGGCATTATGGATGAGATTCTCGCCGAAGGCGCTGACCATGATGCTGTCCATCACATTTCCGCCATGAATACCGAAGAACCAGAAAATATGAATGCCGAATACCAGTAACAAGGTACCGCCCAGTCCGCCTCCATCGGCCGCTGAAAAAAGAAGCGACAGGGCAGTATAAATCCACTCGTCAACCCCTTTGCCGGAGGTCGTCAATACGATGCCGTTTGTGAGGGCAATGCAGAAAATGGACAGCGTGACGGGGAAAAGAGCCTCGAACATTTGCCGCACCTCCTCCGCTGTATCCTCCGAAATATTGATTTTAAGCCTGGAAAAGGCATGGTACAGCTCGGTGGCCAGAATCGCGATTAAAATAGCTCCGAAAAGCCCGCTGGAACCCAATTGGCTCAGCGAGATGCCGCCATCCGAGGTTGTAACGCAAATGGTCAGATAGGCGGATACACTTGTGAGGGCTGAGAGCGTACCGTTAAGTTTATAGGTATTACCGAGATAATAGCCCAAAGTCCATGCAATCAAAATCGCCATGATGGCTGTGCTGCCCAGCCGGATTGCATCATTTACCGCCCGGATCATCTGTCCAACCGGGGTGGACAGACCTGCCTGCACTATGTCAATGGGCATATTATTGATCAGCGATGCTATAGAACCCAGGATGATTACCAGCAGCGTGATGGTAAACGCTTTTTTAATAGAGATGATATAACGGTTTTGGAATAGTCTGTCAGCTGCCTGCAAGATGTTTTCCATGGTCATTCCTCCTAATATTAATCCACGCCCCCACGCAGGAGATGACATATTATAGCATAACCAATGGTTGTGTTCAAGTACATTTCAATCCACGTCCCCACGCGGGGGACGACTCTCATTGCTTTTCTCTCCCTACCAGCTGTGGATTGAAATGTTTATTATGTCAGTTGAGTGCAGCCAGCCGAAGCAATTTGTATCTTCTATATTCGATTGACCGCACTCTTTTTCTATCAATATCGCTTTCAGCACATTTCTTCATTATTTCTGTAATTCCTGGTTATGGACACACCCGTCCTTTCCGTGGTACAATATATACACCAAAAACAGAAAGGAACATACCAGAGATGAAATACGATTTTACGTCAATCCTGAACCGCAAAGGCATGGACGCCATCGCCGTGGACGCCCTGGGCCACGGCACCGCCCCCGGCGCACCGAAGGAGGGCTTCGACGCCATCCCCATGTGGGTGGCCGACATGAACTTCCCCACCGTCCCCACGGTGCAGGAAGCGATCATCGCCCGCACAAAGGAGCCTCATTTCGGCTACTTCTCCCCCAGGGAGGAATACCTGGACGCGATCGTCCGGTGGCAGGAGACCCGCAACGGCGCCACAGGCCTCACCAGGGAATGCATCGGCTATGAGAACGGCGTGCTGGGCGGCGTGGTCAGCGCCCTGAACGTGTTCTGCTCCAGAGGGGACAATGTGCTCCTCCACTCCCCCACCTATGTGGGCTTTACCGGGGCCCTGGGCAACAATGGCTACAGAATCGTCCACAGCCCGCTGGTCCTGGACGAGAACGGTACATACCGCATGGATTTTGCGGACATGGAGAAGAAGACCACGGAGAACCGGATCCATGCCGCCGTATTCTGTTCCCCCCACAATCCCTGCGGCCGTGTGTGGGAGCGGTGGGAGATCGAGAGGGCCATGGAGCTGTGCCGGAAGCACGACATGATGGTGGTCTCCGATGAGATCTGGTCGGACATCATCCTGGAAGGGTATAAGCATGTGCCCACCCAGAGCGTCAGCCAGGATGCCCGTAACCGCACCGTGGCGGTCTACGCGCCCTCCAAGACCTTCAACCTGGCAGGCCTGGTGGGCAGCTACCATATCATTTATAATGAAGCCCTCAGGGACCGGGTGGACAAGGAGTCCTCCCTCTCTCATTACAACAGCATGAATGTCCTTTCCATGTACGCCCTGATCGGCGCT
>OFGF01001772.1_pt1 | contig 12645 bp, 9 predicted proteins | sample 1521711 | NCBI WGS metagenome assembly OFGF01 (sample SAMEA3504092, study PRJEB24116) | mouse gut metagenome | biome: mouse gut; feature: mouse-associated habitat; material: faeces | place: Denmark | collected 2011 | reverse complement strand
AAACCGAATTTTCCCAATCAACGGCAATTCTTTCCTGTCGCCCTTACAAGCGGAGACGATCCCCATGATTGCCAAGATAAGGAACACCAGACCCAGAATGTCAAAAATCCACGAAAACATCCCTCCGCCGAAATGAATGATCGAATGCAGCCCCCACACCCAATCACCTTCCAGCAAATCCACCAGCGAAGACGCTAGAAACAGTACCAATCCCTGATTCACATGATGTTTGACATACTGCGACTGCTTATCACCTGCCAGAAGCGGTATCAACAAAAGGATTCCAAGATATGAGAGTACGCCCATCGCTTTATTCCGGCTCACTTCACTCTGGTCAAAAAAGTCTGCTGAACCATACCGCTGCGCCTCATACCCGTACTGCCCATATCCTCCCGCATGTTGCCCATACTGGCTATCCTGCTGATATCCCCCCGCTTGATACCCATACTGGCTGTCCTGTCCATATCCTCCTGACTGATACCCATATTGGTTATCCTGCCCATACCCTTGCTGGCCATATGTATATCCTTGCGCGCCGCTCTGTCCATAGCCTGTATCGCTGTTCTGGCTGCCTCCGGAATAACTGCCCGATAGATTCGGTATCTGCGCGCCACACTGCGGGCATGTCATAATCCCGTCATCCACCTTCGCACCACATTTCACACAATAAGACATCTTACCTGCCCCTTCCTCTATTAGAATAATTCTATTGTATTCCCAGTACGCCCGTTGCGCAATCCCTTTCTGGAATTTTAAGAAAATGATTCTTCCGAAAGCCCCAAAATCTCCGCCAGCACCTCCACAATGATCTCATTGGTACAGGACTTCACATACCCCAGCAAATGCAAAGAAATCTCATCCTGCTTCTGCGCTTCCGAAAGCGTATCATCCCTTTTTGTCTTTTCAATCAGCTGAATTAACTGAGGCGTCAGCTCCTCATACGTCTCAATCGTCGTCTGCGTGACCATCTTACGCAAATCATCTTTTTTAGTCGGCACCATACATATCCCCCTCCTTTATCTGCAATTACTATAACCCGATATTGCGCACCTTGAAATCCCTCTGGGCCTCTCTTTGCTGGTCTTTTTTGGCAATATCCTGCCGCTTGTCATACAGCTTTTTACCACGGGCAAGACCGATTTCCACCTTGACTTTTCCATCTTTAAAATACACCTGCAGGGGCACCAGGGTATAACCTTTCTCCGCCACCTTGCCCGCCAGCTTATTGATTTCATATTTGTGCATCAGCAGCTTCTTCACGCGCAGCGGATCCTTGTTGAAAATATTTCCTTTTTCATAAGGGCTCACATGCATCCCATAGACAAATATCTCTCCGTTTTCAATCCGGATAAAAGATTCCTTGACACTGCATTTTCCCATGCGCATGGATTTTACTTCCGTGCCGTGCAGTGCAATGCCTGCCTCATAAGACTCCTCTATAAAATAATCATGATACGCCTTTTTATGATTCGCAATGAGTTTTTGTGTTTCTTTTTTCTGTGCCATTCCCTTCTCCTGTTCCTGTACCGGCATGTGCCGCGGAATCCCCGGGAAACTTCCATCCGCAGATTCCGCAGGCACTGTCCGGCCCACCTGCTTTCCGTTTTATGGATTTCCCGCGGAATTCTCTTCCTCTTCTGCCATGGTAAAGTCTATGCTTCTGTTAAACCGGTCACACTCTTCCACGCGCACCTTCACCGGCATCCCCAGCTTATAACTTTTTCCGGTCCTCTCCCCCACCATTTCACAAGTATTTTCATGATAGGAAAAGTAATCTTCCTGGAGCCGGGATACATGCACCAGGCCCTCCACCGTGTTGGAAAGCTCCACATAGATGCCCCAGGACGTGATGCCGGAAACCACACCCTCATATATTTCCCCGATTTTGTCTTCCATAAATTCCACTTTTTTCAGCTTGTCCGTCTCCCGCTCCGCCTCTTCCGCCCTGCGCTCCGTCTCGGAAGAATGCTTCGCCACCTCCGGCAGAATCTCGCGGTAATGGGCAATTCTCTCTTCCTGAAGCCGTCCCCTGAGCTGTTCCTTTATAATCCGGTGAATCTGCAGGTCCGGATATCTGCGGATAGGTGAAGTAAAATGGCAGTAATACTGGCATGCCAGCCCGAAATGTCCGCTGCACTCCACACTGTATTTGGCCTGCTTCATGCTCCGCAGGGCCAGACGGCTGATCATGGGCTCCTCGGGAGTGCCCGCTATTTTCGCCAGAAGCTTCTGAATTTCCTTGGGATGTACCTCTTCCCCGGAAGTCTTCTGTCCCGCTCTTCCCACGGCTTTCATATAATAGCCGAAATTGTTGATAAATGCCGTCAGTTTCTGAATTCTCTCCCCATCCGGCACATCATGGACCCTGTATACAAAAGGCAGTTCCATCCAGTAAAAATGCTGGGCCACCGTCTCGTTTGCCGCCAGCATAAAATCCTCGATAATATCCGTGGCCACATTTCTCTCATAAGGCCGGATATCCGTAGGATGCCCATCTTGATCCAGAAAAATCTTACACTCCGGAAAATCAAAATCTATGGATCCCCGCTTTCCCCGTTTTTCCCGCAGGATTGCGGCCAGGGACTCCATATTCCGGAACATGGGAAGAAGATCCCTGTACTGCCCGTATTCCTCCCGGGAATCTGCGCCTTCCTCTTCCAGCAATTCCCTTACCACAGTGTATGACATCCTCTTATTGACCCGGATTACCGATTCACAGATCTCATAATCCACTATTTCACCACTTAAATCCACTGTCATCAGACAGCTTAAGGCAAGCCGGTCCACACCCTCATTCAGGGAACAAATCCCGTTGGAAAGCGCATGGGGCAGCATGGGAATCACCCGGTCCACCAGATAAACGCTGGTCCCCCGCTTCAGCGCTTCCTTGTCCAGGGCAGAATTTTCCTGTACATAATTGGTCACATCCGCAATGTGGACACCAAGAGAATACTTCTCCCCATCAAAAGCCACGCTCACCGCATCATCCAGATCCTTGGCATCCTCACCGTCAATCGTGACCATTTCCACATTCCTCAGGTCCCTGCGCCCTGCCATGTCTGCCGTGGATACCTCCTTAGATACCCGTTCTGCCTGATTCATGATTTTTTCGGTAAATTCCACCGGCAGTTCGTAATTGCGCACTATCGCCATGATATCCACCCCCGGGTCATTCACATGGCCCAGTATTTCCACTATCTGGCCTTCCGGATTTTTCCTGTCCGTGCCATAATCCGTAATCTGTACTACCACTTTATGCCCCGTCACGGCACCCCCGGAGCGCTCCTTCGGCACAAAAATATCCTGGGAAATTTTCGTGTTATCCGGCTTCACAAAACCGTAATTTTCGCTTGTCCGTTCAAAAGTACCCACCACCCGGGTCATGCCGCGGGCTATGATGCGTACAATTTTCCCCTCCTGGCGTCTGCCTTCACTCTCCGGAAGCAGGGCCACTTCCACCGTGTCTTTATGAAAGGCGCCTCCGGTCTGATCTTCCGGAATATATAAATCTTCTTCCCTGCCCTCTATCTCCACAAAGCCGAATCCCCTGGCATTGCTGACAAAAGTTCCCGTCAGGAAACGTCCGTTGGACTTTACATATTTTCCTTTGGCAGTCAGCGTCAGTTTTCCTTCCGCCAGAAGCTCCTGCAGAATCCCGCGCAGGTCCTCCCTGTCCTCCCTGGCAACCTGCAGAAATACTGCCAGCTCCTTTTCCTTCATGGGCACATAAACCGGATCCCGCACCAGGTCACATATGATTTTTTTCCTTGCTTCCACGGATTTTTTCTTCTCTTTATTTTCCATATCTCTCCTATTTCCTTTATCCCTGCTTTTCATGTGCGTCCAACAGTGTCGTTCCTCCGGGAAAGTGCTCATTCCCATATGACAAAAAGACACTCCTGCCATCTCACAAGGGTGTCTCCATAATACGATGTTTTCGGGACTTCTTTCCGGAATCAGAAAATATTCAGATTCAGGATAACCGCCAGTACCATAAAGAGCAATGCCAGTATCTTGGTAATCTTTACCAGCTGTCCCTCCATGGAACGTCCCTTATTTTTCCCCCAGTAGGTCTCTGCCGCCCCGCTGATCGCTCCCAGGCCCGCAGACTTTCCCTCCTGCATCAGTACCAACACCACAAGCGCCATGCATACAAAAATAAATGCCACTGTCAAAATAACCCTTAACACATCCATTTATCTGCACCTCCCACGTTTTAGTCATTCATTGTGCTCCAGCACCAAAACAATCATACTGCTTGATTTTACCATAAATGCCACAGAGAAGTCAACCTGCTTTTGACATGTTTTGTCCACAATTAGACGGGGCACCAAACTGCTGCCAATTCCCCCTGTCCTGATTCTTCCTTATATAAAATATATAAAAACCAAAATCAGCACCCCCAGGGCAGAGCCCCAGAACATTCATGCGCAAAAACGCCTGGGCAAAATCCCGCCGGGACGTCCTTCTCCCTGGCCCCGGAAATTGTGAAGCCTTGGAGAATCTGATATGATTGTGGAAACTTTCCTTCCGGAATCTGTCACTTTGGTTTCAAGGCTTCCAAATTTTTCACAGGATACAGGTAAACTTTGCATCATTCAGGAGAAAAAAGCCCGTAAAACAAACAAAAATGACCAGAGCCATCTGTCGTTTTTCTCTTCTGTCTCACAGGAACCGCGTCGAAAAAAATAAAAAATTCTTGACAGCCCACAAAGTGTAATATATACTGGCTATGTTGATTGCATACAGGGTTAATCGTATACAGGTATACAAGGGGGAGGGGATAAGGGGTTATTCAATCCCTTTTTGCTAAACCCGGATTATCCTGTGGAGTACCCGAGTATGCATGGTAAATCAAGTAAGGAGGAGATTTATGAAAAACAAGAAATTTCTTGCTTTTGCGCTGGCTGCGGCAATGACCATGTCCATGGCTGCCTGCGGCAACGAGCCGGGAGAGAGTTCTGAGAACAGTTCCCAGGGAACTTCCGAGAACAGTTCCGGTTCTTCCGAGAGCGGCTCCGGCAGCGAAGAAAGCGGTTCCGAGGACGCATCCGACAGCAGCTCCCAGGATGAGGCCGATGCCAATGTGGTTGACGCCGAGCTTAAGAGCCTGTCCGGCAAGGAGTACGGCACAGATTATGTGTCCCTGTATTCCAAATACGGCAAGGACATCACGATTGCCGATGTGACCGAGGATGAAGACACAGGAAATGCCTACATTGTGAAGGACGGCGTGCGCTACGAACTGGGTCTGGATTTCCTGTCCATGGCCATGGTGCTCAACACCACCGTGCCCGAGGGCGGTATCTGGGAGAGCGAAAGCGATGTGTACGCCAACTGGTGGAAGCTCTACATTCAGCGTTGGAATGCCCTGCTGCCTGAGATTCCCCTGTATGCCAATGAATACTATAATATGTACCGCTCCACCATCAAGGGTGTGGAGGAGTATCCCACCAACCCTTACTGGGATACCACCAAGGCCCTGATTCAGTGGACCAGCGACAAGCCTGACAACAGCATCATTATCGGAGATGTCACCGAGCTCTCCGGCAAGTTCCGCTATGCCACCTTCGGCGCCAGCCAGCCCGGCGCTTCCGATCTGGCCATCCAGTATATGATCGTGGGTCTGGACACTGTCACCGCCAACAAGGAAAGCGACTTTGTTTGGAATGACACTGTGGTGGCTTCCCACGAGGATACCGAGAACGCAGACGGTACCAAGACATACACTGTCAAGATCAAGGAAGGCCTGAAGTTCTCCGACGGCAGCCCTGTTACCGCCAAGAACTACGTGGCGTTTACCATGGCCTTCTCCACCCCGGTGGCTGCGGAAGCCGCAGGCAAGGATCACCAGTCCGGTCTGACCTATGTGGGCTTTGAAGATTTCAACAGCTATACAGGCCCCGACTCCGCAACCGGCAGCAAAGTCTTCAAGGGTATCCGTCTGCTTGACGACTATACTTACTCCGTAACTGTCTCCGACAAGTACCTGCCCTACTTCTACGATGTGACCTATGCAGGCTTTAGCGCCCAGTATCTGCCTATGTGGATCGGCGATGCGGACATCAAAGATGACGGCGAAGGCGTGTACTTTACAGACGACTTCTATGAGAAGGATGGGGACAGCTACAAACTGGCTTCTCTCATCAAAGCTACCTCCACGAACACGGATGACACTTATCCCTGCTCCGGTCCTTACTACATTGAGAGCTTTGACAATGCAGACAAGTCCGCTGTATTGAAGCGCAACCCTGAGTTCCCTGGTGACTTCCAGCAGGCCGTTCCTAGCATTGAGACTGTAGTCTACAAGAAAGTAGTTACCTCAACCCAGCTGGAAGACCTGAAGGCAGGCGGCGTGGACGTGCTGCCCAACATCACCGGCGGCGAAGCCACCAACGAGGCCCTGGCCCTGGTGGAGGCAGAACCCGACAACTATGTTTCCACCCACTACAGCCGTGCAGGATACGGAAAACTTGCTTTCCGCTGCGACTTTGGCCCCTCTCAGTTCCCTGAAGTGCGTCAGGCTGTGGCATTCTGCCTTGACCGTGCAGGCTTTGCCAAGGATTTCACCGGCGGCTACGGCGGCGTGCAGGACGGCCCTTACTACTCCGGCTCCTGGATGTACCAGGCTGCAGTGGGCCAGGGCATGATGCTGAACGCCTATGCAACCTCTGTTGACAGCGCCATCGCTGTGCTGGAGGAGGGCGGCTGGGTATACGACGCCGAAGGCAATCCCTACGAGTCCGGCGTGCGTTATAAGCAGATTCCTGCCAGTGAGATCAGCGAAAGCGACATTACTTACCAGTCCAAGGACGGTGCATATGTCACCACCAAAGTGGGCGACAACTACTATATGCCCCTTGTGCTGAACTGGTACGGTACTTCCGACAATGATTTCTCCGACCTGCTGGTGACTGGCTTCGTGAACAACGAGAATATGAAGAACGCCGGATTTGTGGTACAGTACACCTTCGGTACGTTCCAGGCCATGCTGGATGAGCAGTATCAGGCACCTGTATACGGTCTGTATCAGGGACCTGCTCTGTACACCAACTTTAACTATGCAACAGGGTTTACCAGTGCTGCTTATGACTATTCCTACAATCTGAGCATTGACCCCAGCATGTATGACAATTTCTACAACAGCTATTTTATCAAGGATCCGGCAGATGCCTACTGGCTGCAGTAAAGCCGGCCGCATCGGATGAGATAGGAATTACTTTCTGCAACAGCCACAGCGGTGGAGAAGAGAAAGCACAGGCTGCTGTCAGGTTCTCCTGACAGCAGCCTGTATTGCATTGTAAACTGTTCTTAACAGTTCAGTACCCTGTCTGAATTGTTACAGCTGCTCCCTGGGAACTGTAAAGAATCCTTTTTTATCGTTCCTTAAGGCGTGTTTGAAAAATACTTTCTGTCAGCCATTATTTTCGGTCAACGACAGAAATGATTTTTCAAACATGCTCTGGCACTTTCGAGAATAATTTACTGTCTGTTTCACGCCGCCCTTGCAGAGTCAATAGAAAATGCCATAAATTATATGAGCTATTGAAAGTCACTTCTTTATTCAAAGAAAAAATGAGGGATCGCATATGGGAAAATACATAGTCAAACGAATTGGTTATATGGTCGTGGTACTGATAGTGTTATCATTCATTATGTTTATGATCTACAACCTGGTACCCAGCAATCGTGCCTTTACGGACGCAAACAACGACATCAAAACCCTGAAGGGCAATATCTCTGCCGAGGAGCGCCAGGCCCGCTTTGAGGAACTGTACCTGCAGTACCAGCGCCGCTACGGCACGGATGTGGAAAACCGCGTGATACGCTACCTGCGCTGGGTGGGCGTCTATCCTCTCTACGACGGCAGCTTTAACGGTCTGCTCCAGGGCAATCTGGGTTACTCTTACGATTACCAGAAACCAGTGCTTGACGTGGTGGCGGATCCCATGAAAGTCACCATACGCATTAATATCTTTGCCACCATCCTGGCCCTGGGCATAACCATCCCCCTGGGCATACACTGTGCGGTGAAACGGGGAAAGTGGATGGACCAGGCCGTGCAGGTAGTCACCATCATAGGTTACAGCCTGCCCACATTCCTGATCAGCATTCTGTTTATCTGGGTCTTCTGCTCCAAACTGGGCTGGTTCCCCCCCAGCGGCATGAAGACGCCGGGTTCAAACTTCACCGGGCTGGCGTTCTGGAAAGATTCCCTGTATTACATGGCTCTTCCCCTGATCGTTATGACCTTCTGCAGCCTTGGAGGCATGACCCGCTATGTGCGGGCTTCCATGATTGAAGCCCTCTCCATGGACTGCATCAAGACCGCCAGGGCCAAGGGACTGAGGGAAAAGCTGGTGGTCTATTCCCACGCCTGGAGAAACGCTCTGATCCCCATTGTCACTCTGGTGGTGGGATGGTTCCTGGGAATCTTCTCCGGCTCCCTGGTGATCGAGCAGATGTTTGCCATCAACGGCATGGGCAAGCTCATGATTGACTCTCTGAACAAAGCTGATTATGACGTGGTACTTTTAATGCAGATGTTCTATGTGGGCATGTCCCTTCTGGGCAATCTGATCATAGACATTATCTACGGCCTGGTGGATCCCAGGGTGCGCGTGAACAAGTAGAAGGGAGAATAGGACAAAATGAGCAAAAAAACGCCAAACAATTCTTCAAAGAAAAAAGGAAACGTCCTGGGCCGCTGGCTCTCCCGCTGGTTCCGGGGCGGCAGCAACCAGCTGGCGGAGGAGATGGAAAAAAGCGCCGCCGGAATGGACAAGGAGGAACTGGTAAGCCCGGGTAAACAGGTTCTGCGCAATTTCCTGGAACGGAAGCTTGCGGTGGGAGCCCTCTGCCTTCTGGTGATCATGTTCCTCACCATGATCATCGGCCCCATGTTCATGCCCACCTACTCAGATTCCTACACGGAGATCACTCAGAAAAGCGTCCCTCCCACCATGTCCATGATGAAAGTGCCAAAGGAACTGGCAAAGGATATTAAAATGATCGACGGCTTCGGTTCCTTCACGGTGGGACTCTCCAACGCCGGAAAAGTGTACATCTGGGGAGCCACCCAGATCGGAACCACCGGCATAGACATAGCGGACATCCCCCAGGAAGTGAAGGATGCCAAGATCACCATGATCGCCGCGGGAATTGACCACATTGTGGCCATTAGCGAGGAAGGAAAAATCTACTGCTGGGGCAACAACCGTCTGGGACAGTTCGGCACGGCGGAGGAAACCCTGGCGGCCGGCGGACAGCTGAACCCCAACATTGCCTACATGCCCGAGGAACTGGCCACGGAAGGGGTGGATCCCTCCCATATCAAGAAATTTACCTGCGGCTACCAGTGTACGGCCATCCTTATGGATGACGGCACTCTCTACCTGTGGGGCAACAAGCTCACATACGGCAATATGGATGTCTTCCTGAATGCGGCGGGACTTAAGGATATTGACTTCACCCTGAACTATGTGGTGGGCCTGAACATGAAGCGGGACAGCGTCTACACAGGTACCAGGGGCCTCTACGATGTGGCCAAGGACAATGTGTCCGGTCCCACCCAGAAGACAAAAGATTTCCTGAACGGACGCACCATCACCTCCCTCACCGCCTCCAGCTCCAGTGTCTGCCTTCTGCTGAGCGACGGAACGCTGGGCTTTGTGGGAGATTTTGCCACCAATGCCATACCCGTTCCCGCTCTTGTGAACGGTGAAAAATTTGTCCAGGTGGTGGGCGGCAGCTATCACTACACCGGTCTCACCGACCAGGGCAGAGTTTACTCCTGGGGCAGCAACACCCAGGGCCAGACAGATGTTCCCTCTGAGGCGACGGGGGTATCCCGGCTCTTCTCCGGCTCCTTCCAGAGCTACGGGGTGGATGAGAACAATTCCCTCCAGGCAAAATGGGGCCTGAAAGGCTACCTCTTCGGCACGGAGGTTCACGGGGCGGATATCTTCCAGCGCATTATCAACGGCGGCAAGATGACCATGACCATCGGCGCGGTGGCCGTCATTATCTCCGCTATCATCGGCATGATCGTGGGATGCCTCTCCGGCTACTTTGGGGGCAAGGTGGATATCCTCCTTATGCGTGTGGCGGAAATCTTCACTGCCATCCCCTTCCTGCCCTTTGCCATGATTCTCTCTTCCGTCATGGGCCGTATGAACTTAAGCGAGAACATGAGAATTTTCATTATCATGTGCATCCTGGGTGTGCTCACCTGGCCGGGCCTGGCAAAACTGGTCCGCGGACAGGTTCTGGTGGCCAGGGAAAGCGAGTACGTGATGGCTGCCAAGTCCATGGGCGTAAAGGAATGGCGCATTGCCTTCAAGCACATCCTTCCCAACGTCATGTCGGTTATCCTGGTGTCCCTGATGCTGGATTTCGGCACCTGCATGCTGACGGAATCAACCCTGAGCTACCTGGGCTTCGGCGTGGCCTATCCCCGTCCTACCTGGGGCAACATGCTCAACGGCGCCAACAACGCCACCATTATCAACGCTTACTGGTGGCAATGGCTGTTTACCGCCATGTTCCTGGCAGTGACCACCATCTGCATCAATATTGTGGGCGATGCCCTGCGCGACGTGATGGATCCCAGATCCAGCGTGGATAAATAAGGAGGAGGAGCCATGCCGCTTTTAGAGATCAAAAACCTGAAAACCTATTTTAAGACCAAAAGGGGAATCGTAAAGGCTGTCAACGACGTGTCCTACTCCCTGGAGGCAGGAAAAACCCTGGGCGTGGTGGGAGAATCCGGCTCGGGGAAATCCGTCTCCGCCATGAGCATCCTGCGCCTGCTTGACGACAATGGATATGTAGAGTCCGGGGAGATCTATTTTGAGGGAAGGGAGCTCACAAAGCTCTCCGTGGACGAACTGTACCACATTCGCGGAAACGCCATCTCCGTGATCTTCCAGGAGCCCATGACCAGCCTGAATCCCGTGTTTACCATAGACCGGCAGCTCAGCGAGCCCTTCCGCATCCACCAGGGCATGAAGAAAAAGGAAGCCCATGAGAACGCCCTGAAAATGCTCTATGACGTGCAGATCCCCAACCCGGAAGCCGTCATACGCCAGTACCCCCACCAGCTCTCCGGAGGTATGCGCCAGAGGGTCATGATCGCCATGGCCCTGGCCTGCCGGCCCAAGATCCTTATCGCCGACGAGCCCACCACCGCCCTGGACGTGACCATCCAGGCCCAGATCCTCCGCCTGATGAACGACCTTCAGCGGGAAAAGGGCACCTCCATCATCTTCATCACCCATGACCTGGGCGTGATCAACGAGATGGCCGACGATGTGGCGGTTATGTACTGCGGCCAGGTGGTGGAGAAAGCCAGCGCAAAACTCATTTTTGCCGACTGCTCCATGAGCCACCCCTACACGGAGGGACTGATGTTCTCCATCCCCCGCATTGATTCCATCCATGAGAAGATAGAACCCATCCCCGGCGTGGTCCCCCACCCTCTGGCGCTTCCCAAGGGCTGCAAATTTGCCCCCAGGTGCAAGTACTGTACCAAAAAGTGCATGGAGGAGGAACCGGCCCTGGTAGATGCCGGCGAAGGACAGCTGATCCGTTGTTTTTATCCCGAAAAGGAGGTAAGGCGCAGTGCAGAACACAAAAAAATTATTGTCAATCAGTAATCTGAAAAAATATTTCCCCGTGGCAAAATCCTCCTTTTTCCAAAAGGAACAGCTCTATGTGAGGGCCAACGAGGATGTGTCCCTGGACATCTACGAAGGGGAGACCATCGGCGTGGTGGGCGAGAGCGGCTGCGGCAAGTCCACCCTGGGCCGTGTGCTCCTGCAGCTTTACACCCAGACCGCAGGCAACACCATGTACTATGGCGCCACCCTGGACGAGACCACTCCCTGGTATGTGTCCGACACCCTGCACCACCTGGACAAGTACAAGGCAAAACTGGCGAAAGCCACGGAGAAAGCCAATGCCCTGGACAGACAGGTTCAGGCTGCCGGGGAGAACGCGGATTTCTACCTGCTGCAGGACCGGAACCTGGCCCGCTGCGAGGAGCAGACCTGTCTGAACGCCATCGTGAAGATTCTGGGAGGCTTTTTCGTGAAGGATGAGGGCGGGGAAGGATGCCGCCTGCTGCAGAAGGTTCTCGAGGAGAATATCAAGCGAAACAAGCTGAAGGCAAAGCACCAGAATGTAAAAGGGGATTATGACTACTGCATCCAGCAGGGAATGGCTTCCTCCCTGCCCAAAGTCAGCAGCCTGAAGAAGAAGCTGGACGACCTGGAAGCTCAGATCGCGGCCTGTGACAAAAGCACCGCCCAATGCCAGGCCAGTCTGGATGAACTGCGGGCCAAAAACGCAGGCAACCCGGAGTTTGCCAAGTATGAGGCCATGCGGGACAGCGGCATTGACCTGTCCCGGCTGAAATACTCCGAGATGCGCCTGCTGCGGAAAGACCTGCAGATCATTTTCCAGGATCCCTACTCCAGTCTGAACCCCCGCATGACCATAGGCCAGATCATTGAGGAAGGCCTGGTGACTCACAAGTTCTACAAGCACGGTTCCCCCAAGCTGCGGGAGCACATTGTGGACACCATGAAGAAATGCGGCCTCCAGGAGTACATGCTCTACCGCTATCCCCACCAGTTTTCCGGC
>OFGF01001769.1_pt1 | contig 12672 bp, 11 predicted proteins | sample 1521711 | NCBI WGS metagenome assembly OFGF01 (sample SAMEA3504092, study PRJEB24116) | mouse gut metagenome | biome: mouse gut; feature: mouse-associated habitat; material: faeces | place: Denmark | collected 2011 | reverse complement strand
ATCCTGCCACCATCCTGAAAGATTTTGAAATGGAATCCGCTGCGGATAGTGCTTTTGTCAATATGGTACTGGTGGATATGACCGAATACGCAAGGCAGCACAGTGACAAGGCAGTAAAAAAGACTTTAAGCATTCCGATGTGGCTGAATACTCTTTGTGAGGAAAAAAGCATCAACTTTTCAAAAGTATTGCAGGATGCCTTATTGACAAAAGTACAGTCGCTATGACGGGCAGCAGTCCAAAACAGAATATGCTTTACCTGATAAGAACACCGCCCCGACACTCGCCAAAAGTACAAGGGCGGTTTTCTCTGTCTATCCATGTTTTAAAAGCCTATTTTCGCATTTTATCCCCCTACCCTAATATTTCTACCCTTGCGCCATTTCAAGCCGAATTTGCCCCTCTGCAAACCCTACTATAAGGCATTTGAAACTATTTCCGCTTGAATCTCTCCGCTATCTCTCTGCGCTGTTCCTCTGAAAGCTGTTTTGTAGGGTTTATCTTTATCCATGCAACCGGGATATGGGCGCACAAGCTGCCGTCCTGATTCTCCGCTACTATCTCGCATTCCTCCGGGCGTTCTGCTGACAGCTTCTTAATGCGGCTCTTATACCGCCCCTGGCAGAAAGTGACCGTTGCCCTCTCGCTGTCCTTTACGAACTCAATCACATTCTCCACATTTCCAGTGATTTCCGGCAGCAGGATTTCCCCCACCATCAGGCCGAGCGCATCCGCTATCCGTTTCGCTGCGTTCTCGGATGCAAAGCCCTCTTTTACAACCCACTGGAAAGACTTCTGATAAAGCCCCGTCCTGCTGCATACCGTTTCTTCTGTCAGGCTCTTTTCCTCCATGACTTCCACAATTCTTTTACCGTTCAATCTCATACCGTGCCTATCCTTTCCCGGCTCATAGTGCCGTTACAATAACCATTCTCTTTTTTTGTGTCGCTTTTCGCACGATTTACGCCGCAAAACTCCAACATTTTCCAACATGGCAGCAGGCCCATAATGCCCGGAGACACTAAGTTTTGCAGAGGGCAGCAGGATTATAAAGCATATTCTTTAGGGATATTTAGGGGTAAATGTTTAAGTTTTATCAGGTTCTATATGCCGGGAAATAACAGGTTTTAACAGGTTCTATATTCCCCATACCGTAAGTTTTCATAAGCCTGATAAAGAGAAAATGTCAAGTTTTGACAAGTTCTATACCCCGTATATGTTAGGTTCTTATACCCCCGAAAAAGTGAGGTTTTATGAGGTTCTATAAGCTGAAAATTAAGGTCTTTTTAGGTCTGTCATATCTGACAATATACAATCCTGCTGCCCTCCGCTCCCTTTTAGGGTGTAAGAAATGTGAGGATACAAGCTCTTTTTATGGTGTCGGAAATGTCGCATTACATTTTTATGATTGCCGGAACTGCCGATTGTGCGCCGCCCCTTTTAGGGACTCTAAAATCTCTGGATACTTTTAGGGACTGAAAAAATGAAAGATACTTTCATGTGATTTTCTTCCTTTCTTTGTTTTTCGTTTATAGACCGTCTTTTTCTGTCTTGATTTAATTTTATCGAAATGATATGATATATTCAAATATTTTATATACATACTTTTTTGGAATTTTTATATCAGAAAGGAATATAATAGACATGGAAAATTACTTAATTATACTCAAAAGGAATATATCAAGTTTAATGGAAATCATAAACCAGAAGTAACCCAAGAGGAATTGGGGAAAGTCACTGGATTAAGCCAACCCAATATAAGCAAATTATTATCTGAAAAAAATAAAAGTTGCTTTTCCCTTGCCCAACTAATAGCTATAGCAGATTATTTTGAGGTATCACTTGATTCACTAATTGGCAGAAATCTTGATAATGTGAAACGTTTGACATTGACATACCAGACGGAGTCGAATTCCCTCTTAATTGAAAACAAAAAGCACCCGATACCAATTAAGGCATTGAGCGTCACTACAAAAGCCCTCATGGCAGCAGTCATAAAGGGGCTTTATCCATTCTATACTCTTTCGCAATACAATTCTAAGGCAAAAGCAATTAAGCACTTTTCCAATTTGGTACTTTTTTGGTACTTCTCTTGCATTTACCGCATACCTGTGCTATAGTAACAAAGGCTGAAATGCTAATAAATCAGGCACTTTCAGACTATTAATACTGGTGAGTTCGAGACCTTCCTCACCTAAAACAAAACTAAAGGAGAAAAAGAATATGAGAGACAAAAAAGTACTGTTAACCACTCAGGCGGCTATGATTGCCGCCCTGTATGTTGTATTAACCTTGCTTGCGAATGCATTGGGCTTAGCGAATTATGCCGTACAGGTACGTTTTTCGGAAGCGCTGACTATCCTGCCGTTTTTTACCCCTGCAGCGATACCCGGCCTTACCGCAGGTTGTATCCTAAGCAATCTTTTGACGGGATGTATGCCGCTTGATATTATTTTTGGCAGCCTTGCAACCTTTCTTGGTGCAGTAGGGACATATATGCTCCGCAAGCATATGTGGGCGGCCCCGATTCCACCGATTGCAGCCAATACCATAATAGTCCCGTTTATTCTGGCATATGTATACCAGTTTGAAGGCTCTGTCCCGTATTTTATATTAACGGTGGGGATAGGCGAGATTATTTCCTGTGGGATTTTAGGGATGATTCTGTTTGGTGTGCTAAATAGATATAAGAATGTATTGTTTGCAAAACAACTTCAAAATAAGATTTAAAGAAAAAAGCACAGGTAAATCGCGACCTGTGCTTTTTGTTTATTATTATAAGCTTATAGCCGTTTTTTAAGCATATCCGGATGCGTTGCAAAATCCAGCGCTGTCTCTGCTGTAATGCGTTTTGCTTTGTACAAATTCAGAAGGCTTGTATCCATAGAAACCATATCCGCGCTTGCAGAAGAGTAGATAATACCATCCAACTGCGGGATTTTATTATCCCGTATCATATTCCGGATGGCCGGTGTAACTGTCATAATTTCAAATGCCGGAACCATTGTCCCATTAACAGACGGCACTAGCTGCTGTGAAACAACCGCTTGCAGTACCATAGAAAGCTGAACGGCAATCTGGTGCTGCTGGTTTGGTGGAAATACGTCTATGATACGGTCTATTGTGTTTGCGGCGCCAATCGTGTGAAGTGTTGAGAATATTAAATGCCCCGTTTCGGCGGCTGTCATGGCAACCTGGATTGTTTCGTAGTCGCGCATTTCCCCAAGAAGGATGACGTTGGGGCTTTGCCGTAGCGCCGCACGCAATGCAGTAACATAGCTTTCTGTGTCAACGTTGATTTCGCGCTGGCTGACTATGCTGCGGTTGTGCCGGTGTAAAAATTCTAAAGGATCTTCCAGCGTAATGATATGCTTGTCGTAGTGCTGGTTGATGTGGTCAATAATACAGGCAAGTGAAGTGGATTTTCCGCTGCCTGCTGCCCCGGTAATGAGTACCAGGCCTTTGGGGAACTTGGCAAAATCAATGATTTTATCTGGAATGCCAAGCTGTCCAGGGTCGGGCAGGGTAAATGTAATAATCCTGATTACGATGGAAAGCGTACTCCTCTGTTTGTAGGCGCTGACACGGAAACGTGAAAGTCCGGGTATTGCAAAGGAAAAATCATCGTCCCCACATTTGTTTAATGTATCTAGGGGACGGTTGCCTGCCATTTCATATATCTGGGAAATAACAGATGCGGTATCATCTGGCAGCAGCCGATCTTCACCGATTTTAACGATGGAACCCTGCAGACGCATGGAAACAGGAAGCCCTGCTACGATAAATACGTCTGAAGCCCCTCCCTGAACCGCTTTTTCCAGTAACTTAATTGCATTTAAATCCATAAATACAGCCTCCTTATAATATGCACGTTCAATGAACTTTTATTATTGTATGAGTTTGATTGTATTGTCGCCTTCCCAGGTATCTGTATGGACAACCTGCCAGGAAAGTATTTTGTAAAAAGAATCTGCGTCTTCCTTTTTCACCTGTTGGGGATAACGCACGGCAAGCTTGACTAGCAGCGCTTGGGTATCGTTGATATCAAGCTGGTATGTGAGTGTGAATTGCCCGTCTGCAATTTCAGCTTTGGCAAATGGGCTTGTTTGTTCGGAAACTATCCTGTAAAATTCACTGTCGTCTGCCGTGGCGGCATAGGCTTCTGCAAATATGTGGTCAGCTTGTGCCAGAAGTGTTTCAGCTTCGTTTGAGACATTGTAATATTCTTCTAAATGTGCCCGCATGTTCTGTCCGGCGCGCATATCACGGGAAGCAGAAGAAAGTGAAAGGGCAGCAAATGTAACCATGCACAGGACAATAAAAATCATGATCAGTGATATTGTTCCAAGGTTTGTAACCGGTAAGCTTTTCTTTTTCATAGGCGGATACCTCGTATCAACAAATTAAGGCTGGATTGGTGCATGCAGCTTTAAGTCCAGGGTATAAATAGCGGCGTTGCTGTCTGTTGTATCCCAGACTGCAATTCCAAAAGGGATGATCCCGTTGTTTTCATCTTGTTGTGTAACCTGTATAGAATAAACAGCATTGTGGGTTTCGCAGTGGTTCCAGCCTTCATCAAAATAAATAGCGGCTTGCGCCGTATCTGTTACCGTATAAGGGTATGCCCCTAACATGCAGCCAGGAAAAGGCTCGTTTTCAGACTGGGCGTACTTTAATAATTCAGCAACATTGCTTGCTTGGTTCATTGCCATATTTAGCGCGGTTGTATCGTCGCTCATCTTGCGTGAGACGGCGAACATCCGCAGGCAGATGGCACCTGCCAAAGAAAAAAACAGGATTGCAATGATAAGCTCCATTAAGAACATACGGGAGTGGCTGTTTGGGGAATGGTTCATAGCGTACTCCTTTCTGAAGTGATAAGCGACTGCGTATTCCCGTCCGGATCGACAGAAGAAAAACGGAACAAGCCTTCCCCAATTACATCCATGGTAAAATTGTTTATTTCCATAATCGGTTTGCCGTCTTTTAGATGTGCTTCCACGTCGTTTCGGATAAACAATTCTTTTAACTGGCCCTCATGTTCATAAATATAGGTAGTATAGAGGACATCGTTTAGGTTGGTTTGTAAGGCAAGGCAGTCCTGCCCTTCTAAAGATTGGATGGAGACGCCGCCGTCTTTGTCATTCTGGTGGATTTTCTCATTTACATAATAAAGAGATATACGCGACATATAGTTGGCATCTGCATCCGCAGTCTGCTTGCTGTAGATATTGGCAGCAAGCAGCAGCACAGCAAGCGAGGATGCTGCAAAGACAAAAAATACCGCTATAGGAAAAATAAGATCGATTGTATGTCCTTGCTGGTTACGCAGTTTCAATGGGAACCCTCCTTATCGGACCGTTTTTTTATAATAGTCACATCTGGCATGATGTTTGTGCCCATGGGCTGGTAGTCAATAAAATATTTTTCTTCGTTATAAGCCAGGCCGTAGTTCTCTTTTAGATAGGCAAGGCTGGGCGGATAGGAGCCTTCTAAAGTATAGCAGTAAGTGATTCCGCGTGCCACAGCAGTTTGAAGTGTTTGGATTTCTTCAGTATCGTTTCTGGTGGAAACAGAAGATACGGAAAACCAAAATATCAGGATGACAGCCGAAAAAACAACGGCGGAAATCAGAATATTGCGGGTGGATGTATGTTTTTTATAAAAACGGTGAGTCATGATTGCACCTCCATTGTAGTGGCGGGATAAAGGTTATAGCCCAGCCATAATCCCCATTAGCGGCAGCATAACGGAAAGCAGGATTACGCCGACTATCACAGAGAGAATAATGACAAGCGTTGGTTCAATAGCTGCAATCAGCCCGGAAATACGGGCATCAATATCTTCTTCGTACTGCGCCGCAATTTTACCCATGATCTCGTCTAGTACGCCTGTACGGGAAGCAATTGTTGCCATCCGTGCATAAGTTCCGGAAAAAATACCGTTTTCTAATAGGGTTTCACACAGGTCGCCGCCTTGTGAAATGGATGCACGGCATTTGTCTAACTTGCTGCGGAAGGATGCCTGCTCTGTCAATTCTGCTGTTAATGCCAGGCAGTCTTCCGGCGTTAAGCCGCTGCTTAAGGTTAAGGCCATACCATTTGAAAAACGGTATGCCGAAATTTTTTGGGAGAGCTCCCGGCTGTTAGAAAACTTATCCAAAAGGGAGCGGAAGATCTTCTGCCCTTTGGAGGACTTTAGCAGGAATATAACGGCAGCCACAACCACTACAAGTATCCCAATAAAAATAATGGCATGTGCATTGATGAATGTGCCAATATGTAAAATCACACGGGAAAACCCGGTCATCTGCGTGCCAAGCTGTTCAAAGACCTGATTGAAAACAGGCATAACCTTTGTAATCAGCACGAGGATCACAAGTATCATCATAGCAAGCATAATGAGGGGGTAAGTTACGGCGTTTTTTAGCGTCTGTGCCAGGTTGGCTTCTTTTTCGTAATAACGCCCCAAGGAATCCATAACATCGTCTAGCTTCCCGGTCTGCTCGCCGATCTGAACCATATTTAGCAAATAAGAAGGAAAAACATTTGTGTCCGCCATAGATTCGTGCAGCGAACCGGTTTGCAGTAGTGTTTCCTGCATCTGCGTAAGCAGCTGCTTTTCATCTTCGTGCTGCGCGTCTTCTAACATAATAGTAATTCCTTCGATGGAAGAAATGCCTGATTTCAAAATGATTGCCATTTGCGAGCAAAAAGAAGCGGCCTCCATGTTTGAAAAAGGCGTGAAATTTGTCTTGCCCATACAAGCTCCTTTCCGGATCCCTGTGGAACAGCTGCCACAGGATCATTTTAATAGGAATATTTTACAACATAGTTGGAACCGTCGCCGACATATTGCCCAACAGCCTTACGGTCATTATTTGCGGCTAAGGTAGGATCCATCAATGTCCAGGAAGAACCGTCAAATTGAATAATCTTGTCTACCCAGCCGGTTTCTGTGATGTAGGTACTGATCCAGGCGTGGTATGCTTCGCCGGAATAACCCACCTCCAGTTTGGTTGGAATGCCCTGGGAACGCAGCATTGTACTCATAACAGCGGCATAGTCAAAACAAATGCCCTTCTTAGAAGAAAGTGTTTCGTCAACCACAGGCAGATATCCGTAGCTGACGGATTCTGCTTTTTGTTGGTCGTAGGAAATTTCTTTTATTATGTAATGGTAGATATTTTCAATTGCTTCAAGATCGGAGTGTGCGTCCTTTGCGAGCTCGCTTCCTTTTGCGACCGTTTTGCTTTGTGGGTTAAAATTAACATATTGGTTTGGGTAAAGGAACGGCCCAAATTCATTTGAAATGGTAACGTTTAAATCGGTTGAATATGCGACTGCGTACATGTCGCCGCCTGCATTTTCAAGGATTTGAACCTGATAAGCGCCGCTGCCTGAGGTAAGCGGGAAAGTTTCATATTCCCCTGTGCCTGACAAAAGGTAAACATATTCGGCCTGATCGGGGCCGGTAATGCGAAGCTTTACTTTTGTATTGCTTCCGGTATAGCGGATCATAACATAGCCTTCCGCTGTGTGAGAAGCATCTATGGATGAAAAATCGTTTTCATAGACTTCGCTGCCCGAGGCTTCTGGTACTAGTACCCTGGGGGTATTATCGCGTAAAGGCGCATCCTGCGCGGATTTGGATGGTTTATCTGCGCTGGAACCTGAAGTGGCATCAGAACTACGGGAACTTGCGGCGGGACTTTCCTGGGCACGCGGGATATCCGGAGGCTCACTCCCGGAGCACCCGGTGATAAGGAAGCTAAAAAGGGACAAAAAACAAATCGTTAGTACTTTGGGTGTATGTTTCATGCCGGGAATCTCCTCCTTATGTTTAGTCCGGTGTGCTATGCTGGTAAGAGTATAGCATAAAAAAAAGGAAAGGGCAATAAATTTTGTGGGAAGGTTTGGCAATAGAAATTTCGGGAGAAACCTTGACAACCCTTTTGAATATGCTCTATTATTTTTATATTATTAGTACTATAGTGGACTGTAGGGAGTGGTTGGCAAAGGGGCCCTCTGCCTGACTACGGTTTTGGCTAGTCTACGGGGGATTTCTTGTTTTTGCCATATGGGATAATCTTTAGCGGGCAGGTATCAGATAAGGTAGTTAGGAGCGTATGGCTGTGGAAAGTTCGCTGTAGTACTAAAAACCATACAAAAGAAAGGGTATGTTAGAAATGAAAAAGGTAATTAGGATATTGGCGCTTACGTTTACGTTAATTTTGTGTTTAACCCCGGTGGATGCACTGCCTGTATGGGCTTTTGGGATGGGCGGGCCTGCCCAGATAACTGTTGTTTTTTCGGGGAACGGAGGAAACGGGGCAATGGATAACCTTACAGTGCAGGAAGGCGCTGCAGCCGGGCTGCCCAAGAATGCGTTTTCCAGAACCGGGTTTACGTTTACGGGGTGGAATACCCAGGCAGACGGAAATGGGCAGGGGTTTACAGAGACGGCGGATGCCGCCCAGCTTGCCAGTGAGGCAAATAATGGGCAATCTATAGTATTGTATGCCCAGTGGAAGCTAAATAAGCCTAAGATTAAGAAGCTTGTGAAATCAACACCAGTGACATTTAAAGTGGCATATACGAAAAACCCTGGCGCTGCCGGATATGAAATCCAATATTCTGCTAATAAGAATTTCAAAAAAGCCAAGACGGCAGCCGCGAAAAAGGGCAGCGCTAAAAAAGAGATTACAGATATTGTGCCCGGCAAGACTTATAATGTAAGGATGCGGGGGTTTTATGACAATCATGGAGTGAAAAGCTACAGTGACTGGAGCAATCTTAAAAAGATTAAAATTAAAAAAGCAAGTACAATTACCAATACAAAATGCGAAGCGGCAATCGAAGCAGATGTGGTATTAACTGGTTCTGGGACAGGATACCATGCAAAGCTTGTAGTTGCAACGCCGCTTTCTGCGGTATCGTTTGGCATCCAGTACGATTCGTACGCGGTGGCGCCCTATACGGGGAAGGCAATGGCTTTGGTAGAGAATGTAGCATCTAACAATGCTGGGGGGCAGGTATATACCCGCCCAGGGAATAAACAGCTTAAGCTTGGGAAAACATACCATATGATGCTGACAGTAAATAAGGATGGAACAGGTTCTGTATACCTTGACTATAAAAAGATAGGGGGCTTTTCCAATAAGGGCCTTGTAAACCAGTTTTTGTACCTGCGCGTGGAAGGCTCGGCCAGATTAAACGGCGATCGCGTAAATGCCCGGTTTAAGAATATCAGGTGTAAGACAGGCGGGAAGTACGATCCGGGTAAGATTTGGACAACATCTAATTTTGACACCTGCCCGACAATTAAAAGCAAGGTGAAAAAAGACGGTTCTATTTCTATCAATGGGCATTTATCCGGGCTGCCAGCCGGTGGCGACTGGGATAACCAGTATGGCATTGTATCAGGAATCCGTCAGTTTATACAATAAAAATTAGGAGGAATGGCACTATGGGCAGATTAGACGGTAAAGTAGCAGTTATTACAGGGGGTAATTCTGGAATTGGCGCTTGTGCGGCAGAATTGTTTGCAAAAGAAGGGGCAAAGGTAGTTATTTCCGCCAGAAGGACGGAGCAGCTAGAAGCTGTGGCAAACAAAATTAAAGCCGCAGGCGGACAGGCGCTGGCAGTAACATGCGATATTTCCAGGCAGGAGCAGTGTAAGGCGGTTGTGGAAAAAGCCGTGGGGACATTTGGGGCGGTTGATATTCTTGTTAATAATGCAGGTGTTGTAGATGCAGGGCTAGAGGCTGTTGAGAAAGTTACAGACCAGACAATTGATACTTTGATTGATATTAATACAAAGGGAACACTTTATATGGCAAGGGAAGCTGCAAAGGAGATGCTTGCCCAAAAAAGAGGGTCGATTGTTAATGTATCCAGCGTTGCAGGCTATACAGGCGGAGGGGGCGTCGCTTATGTGGCAAGCAAGGCTGCAATGATCGGCATGACGAAAAATATAGCAATGCGCTGTGCATCTGCGAATGTACGCTGCAATGCCCTTTGCCCGGGGAGTGTTGTGACGCCAATGACGGCAGGGATGAAGAAAGAAAATTTAGATCCGGATATGATAGGGGCGATGGCTAAGCATGCGGATTTGTCTTTGCCGGCTTGTATGCCGCAAGAGGTGGCAAATGCGATTTTGTTCCTTGCTAGCGATGAATCTTCTGCTATTACAGGGCAGGTTATTGTAATTGACCATGGCGCGGATTTATAAAGGGATTTGTTGAAACTGCTTTGGGAGGTGGCAAAAGGGCATAAGAGTAGATTTCTGAATTTTACTCCTTGACATTCTAACTGGGCTTGTAATATAATATACGGTGCACTATTGTGTTGACACAGCTTTGCTGTGTCTGTTGGTGCAGCAAAGATTTTTTGCAAACAAAACTGCTTGTATAAATGAAAATGAGAGGTGAAACGTCAATGGAGAAAAACAGAATACGTCCGGTGCAGGCTGGAAAAGGTTTACGTATGAGTTACTCACGGCAGAAGGAAGTCCTGGAGATACCGAATCTGATTGAAGTCCAGAAAGACTCTTACCAATGGTTTTTAAGTGACGGGTTAAAGGAAGTATTTGCAGACATTTCGCCGATAGCGGATTACAGTGGACATTTGAGCCTGGAATTTACGGATTTTACATTGTGCAGGGATGACGTGAAATATTCGATCCCGGAATGTAAAGAAAGGGATGCCACCTATGCAGCGCCCTTAAAAGTAAAGGTCAGGCTTTACAACAAAGAAATGGATGAAATCAATGAACATGAGATCTTCATGGGCGATCTTCCTCTTATGACAGAGACAGGGACGTTTGTGATCAATGGCGCAGAGCGTGTTATCGTCAGCCAGTTGGTACGTTCCCCCGGCATTTATTATGCAGTTTCACACGATAAAGTTGGTAAAAAATTATACTCCTGCACCGTAATCCCGAACCGCGGGGCATGGCTGGAGTATGAAACGGATTCCAATGACGTTTTTTATGTACGAGTAGACAGGACAAGGAAAGTGCCGATCACGGTGCTGATCCGTGCGCTTGGTATTGGCAGCAACCAGGAGATCGTAGACTTATTTGGCGAAGAACCTAAGATTATGGCCAGCTTCGGAAAGGACGTGGCGACAAATTACGAAGAAGGCTTATTGGAATTATATAAAAAGATCAGGCCAGGCGAGCCGCTGACTGTTGAGAGTGCGGAGAGCCTGATTTCTGCTATGTTTTTTGACCCGAGGCGTTATGATCTGGCTAAGGTGGGGCGTTATAAATTTAACAAAAAGCTGGCGCTTAAAAACCGGATTGGCGGGCAGGTGCTGGCTGAAGATGTTATTGATATGACGACAGGTGAAATCATTGCCCAACAGGGCACAGAGGTTAGCCGTGATTTGGCGGATCGTATCCAGAATGCGGCTATTCCGTACGTTTGGATTCAGGCAGAGGCTAGGAATGTCAAGATCCTTTCTAATATGATGGTTGATTTGCGCAATTATGTTGATGTTGAGCCGAGGGAGGTCGGCATTACTGAGCTGGTATATTATCCGGTTTTAGCGCAGATTTTGGAAGAATACAGTGATCTGGAGGATATTAAGGGGGCGATCCGCAAAAATGTCCACGATCTGATCCCTAAACATATTACAAAAGACGATATTTTCGCTTCTATTAATTATAATATGCATTTGGAATACGGGATAGGGCATGATGATGATATTGACCATCTGGGCAACCGCCGTATCCGCGCTGTTGGGGAGCTTTTGCAGAACCAGTACCGGATCGGGCTGTCGAGACTGGAGCGTGTGGTGCGTGAACGTATGACGACGCAGGATCTCGAAGGGATTTCTCCGCAGAGCCTGATTAATATTAAGCCGGTAACGGCGGCTGTGAAGGAGTTTTTCGGTTCTTCACAGCTTTCACAGTTTATGGATCAGAACAACCCATTGGGTGAGCTGACACATAAAAGGCGTCTGTCTGCCCTTGGGCCGGGCGGCCTTTCACGTGACCGTGCTGGGTTTGAGGTGCGTGACGTGCACTATTCCCATTACGGCAGGATGTGCCCGATTGAGACGCCAGAAGGTCCGAACATCGGGCTTATTAACTCGCTGGCATGCTATGCGCGGATTAATGAGTACGGCTTTGTCGAGGCGCCATACCGAAAAATTGACAAGTCTGATCCGAAGAATCCGCGTGTGACAGATGAAGTCATTTATATGACGGCGGACGAAGAAGACAATTTCCATGTGGCGCAGGCAAACGAAGCGCTTGATGCCGAGGGGCATTTTGTGCGCAACTCTGTTTCTGGGCGTTATCTGGATGAAACGCAGGAATACGAAAAGACGATGTTTGACTATATGGACGTTTCACCAAAGATGGTATTTTCTGTGGCTACGGCTTTGATACCATTTTTGCAGAACGATGATGCGAACCGGGCGCTGATGGGATCAAACATGCAGCGGCAGGCAGTGCCGCTTTTGTCTACGGAAGCCCCGGTTGTCGGGACAGGTATGGAAACGAAGGCGGCGGTCGATTCTGGTGTCTGCATGGTGGCAGTGAAGCCAGGGACGGTGGAAAGCGCTGTTTCCAATGAGATTGTCATTAAAAATGACGACGGCAGCAGGAAGGTTTACCGCCTGACTAAGTTCTCAAGGAGCAACCAGTCGAACTGCTACAACC
>OFGF01001766.1_pt1 | contig 12679 bp, 9 predicted proteins | sample 1521711 | NCBI WGS metagenome assembly OFGF01 (sample SAMEA3504092, study PRJEB24116) | mouse gut metagenome | biome: mouse gut; feature: mouse-associated habitat; material: faeces | place: Denmark | collected 2011 | reverse complement strand
CAATTTCCATGTCCGCTACTGCGATTCGGATAGCTTCTCGGCCAATGTAAACAATGGCATAAAGAAGATATGCGCCGATATGGGCATGAGTAAGGATGCCTCCTACTGCGTCTATACTTTCCGCCACACATGGGGCACGATAGCACAGAATGACTGCGACGCCAATCTCTATGAGGTGGCTTTCGGCATGAACCACAGCCACGGACTGAAAGTAACACGCGGCTATGTTAAGATAGACTACTCCCCTGCGTGGCGGCTCAATGCGAAGGTGATAGATTTTATATTTTTCACCGACCAACCCAGCAAGCAGGGCTGGGCGAAGGATATAGACGAGCCGGAGGAAAAACTGTTCCGCCTTTCGCGCAAGATGATGGTCTGCGCCCGCGCCTATTTCAAGGGCGCGGTGATGGCCGAACTGACCGACATCGGATTCAGCAACGTAGAGGAAGTGATAAAGACACTTGCCGAGAAGCTGCCGAAAGATATTGCTACCGGGTGCGCGGTGCAGTTCCGAATACAGAACTGCGACAAGGGCACCGAAGTAGTCTATGAGCGCACGAAGGGCAAGGGCTTCTGAAATGCCCCGACTTATTCGGCAATCGGGTAGAAAACGCCTTTGAGTAACTGCGACATTCCCTGCTCGGTGAAGGTCGCAGTTATTTTTTCGCAGACGTATTTCTTGCCGTGGATATGAAACACGGCTCTTACATCGGGGATATTGTCGGCAAGAAATTTGAAGGTTGTTTTCTTCATGGGGTCGATGCGGTGGATTATGCGGCGGCTTTGTAGCTGCCGGTTGTTAAGGCGCATATTGAAATGGAGGTAGCTGAAATTGCTCCAATCATCGGCGATTTCAATGTCCTCCACTTGCGGATAAGGGAGCTTCCCCCGGGTATTCTGCGCCCCATCCCAAAAGCCGATATAGATGCGGTCGTAATACTCGGCTTTCTTCTTTTTCTCCCCTGCTTCGAGGCTCTGTATGGTGTGGGTCTGCATGAATGGATAGTCGCTCTCGTCCTCCCCTGTGCCGTTGTCCTCGTCGTAGCCGGAGAAAGAGAGGAACAGTACTTTGCCGTACTTTTCCTCCGTGTAGTCGATGCGCGCCGGAACAAACTCTATTTCGATATGGTCGGCGTCCTCGGCGTCGTCTACGATGCGGCCTCCGAAAAGGTTTACGGGCTGCAACACGCATTTGTAGGTGAAGCGCAGCCGGAAGCGGTCGAAATATGCGGTGCGGCTGACGGCACGGATTACAAAGTAAGCGTCCGCGTCTTTGGCATATAGCAAGCGGTCTATCTGACTGTTGCGGTGGTGCTGTCCGTCCCATGTGCGCCATCCCTTGTTGGCGGCAAGCAGCTCGCGCATTGATTCATAGACAACGGCGCGGTCTTTCCACGCCTTTATGAACCAGTCGCATGAGTAGTATTTCCATACGGCGTGGTCGCACTCCTTATATACAAGATTCTTCGCCTCGGCATACTCGCATCGCGCGTCTGCATCTAACATTTGAAAAGGGACCCGGCTAGCATTTGAAAAGGTTACCACCCGGGCTTGTGATGCAAAGATAATTAAATTTGTTTATTCATCATTTCCTGAGTTTCTTTCATGCGGTATGATTTGCCGGTCATGTTAAGGAGTATAGCCTTGTGAGTCAGACGGTCTACCATTGCTGTGACCAGCACTTTGTCGTCAATGATCTCGTTCCATCGGTTGAAAGCGAGATTAGTGGTGACGACAGTTGTCTTCTTGTCGGTACGCAAAGAGAGATGGTTGAATAGCATCTCGGCGCCGGCCTTGTCGCAGGAGACGTAACCGAACTCATCACAGATGACCATGTCGTATCTCTCGAACTTGTTTTCCAGCGACCGGAGTGTCAAAGCGTTGCGGCATTCGCGTATCTGCGTGAGCAGTCTTGGCACGGATGTGAACAGCACCGAGTGTCCGGCATTACATGCGGCGATACCGAGAGCTGTCGCCAGATGAGTCTTGCCTGTTCCGGGATTGCCGTATAGAATGAGGTTGCGTCCGTTTTTGATGAAGTCGAGTGTCTCGAGTGTCGGGAGCGCTTTCCGGGCATCGGCGGGCAGAGCGTCGGTGTCGATTTCGTTAAGATAGCGAAGTTGCGGGAACCCTGCGTTTTTGATGCGGTGACGGCGCTGGTTTTCAGAGCGGTTCTCTTTTTCGCGCCGGAGCAGTTCGGCTGTAAACCGCCATAGGTTCCATTGTTCGTCGGCGCTCTGCTGTATAAGCAGGTCGATGTCGCGCCGCACAAGCGGGAGTTTAAGGTCGAAAGCGCAGGAACGTATGAGTTCCCGCAGTCCGTCACGGTCTGTTTCCTGTATGTCTGTCATTGTCATTCAGTGTATTGGTTGTTTTTTTGGGGGGGGGGATTCAGTCTGCCTGCGATGCGCGGGCACATTCCATAAAGGAGGAAAGCATGTCAAGGGTATGGCTTGCCGAACTTTCTATTTCAGCCTGTTGCGGGTCGGGAACGTTCGTTGCCGCGATATCGGCGGTTGACTGCATATGTCCTTCCGCCGAGATCATCTGAGCCTGTATCTGTTCAGATGAGAGGCGCTGGAGCCCGCGGGACGAAAGACTTGTGGCGGCACGGACGATGTCAGTGTATGCCAGATTGTTGTCGCGGGTGAACACAAGCAGTTCTATGAAGCTTCGCGGAGACTCGCGGAAGTGTTCGCGGTAAAGCGCCGCCACCGACGGATGTACCTGTTGCAGAGCCACAGACCGCCCCAGAGCGGCCGGTTTGCGCAGGAATGTACCCAGATAATGCATCAGGTCGATGACCCAGTCGCCGGAGCGCCGGCTTCGGGCATGATTGGCCACCTTGTCGCGTCCGTAAAGCACCACGATGCGCTCGGAATACAGCTTTACCGCCACCTGCGAGCCCACCAGACGGTCGGGCACAGAGTAATGCACGCCGTCAACGGTTATCGTTGAATATTTTCCCACGCGGTACAGCCGTTGCTCAAAGCAGCCTATGTCTCCGTGATCCAACGGCCTGAGCGCCGCCAGATCCGCCTGTATGCGCAGGCGCTTTTCTTCGGCAGACATGTTCGACGCCTCCGTGTTGAGCCTGTCGCAGACTGTCGCCAGATGCGTCTGCGCGGACTCCAGGGAGTCAAAGCGGACCTCGAACGAGAATGCACGCCAACGGATATACTCCACCGAACGTTCCACCTTGCCTTTTTCCCAGCCCGAGCGAGGGTTGCAGAAATGGGGTGTGAAAAAGTAGTGTACCTCCATGCGCAGCAGCGCATCCGTGTGCTCGCGGTCTCGCCCGAGGAACTTCTTTACGGCGGTACGCATGTTGTCATAGGCCATCACGCGCGGGGTGCCCCCCAACTCCCGGAAGCAGTTGCGGTGGGCTTCCATCAGAGCCAGGGTATCTTCGCGCGAAAACAGATATGCCTTGCGCATATTGCTGTGGTCAAGGGTGAATACCGCCATGTGAAGGCGCGTCCTGACCCCACCGATCCACAGGGTAAGCACACCCCAGTCAAACTCACAACGGAATCCAGGCTCATAGTCCTGACGGATATATGCCTTTGCCGGCTTCTCCTGCGGCTTCGGCGCTGCCTCCAGCGCACGGACATACTGGCAGACTGTGGAATAGGCGATACGCACGCCATCGTCCTGAAGATGTCGCCACATATCGAGCTTGCGCATCTGCTGCTTATGCAATCCGGCGGCGGCGTTCTCACGGTTGCGGGCGATAAAACCGTCGATGCGGCGGCGTACCTCATCGGTCATCACACGTCTTACGCGGCCGCTGCTGTCATACTTTGGCCTGGTCAGCAGATAATCGTCTACCTCCCGGTCTGTCGGTGACGGGCCGGCCTCTCTCTCGAACTCGCGCAGATACTTGCGCACGGTCTTGCGGCTCATGCCGTTGCGGCGCGCTATCTCGCGGATGCTCATCCCCTCGCGGCGATGAGACAGAATAATGGATGTTTTTTCCTCCATGTGTAACATTTTGTGGAATCGTTGATGTCGTTCTTTCTAATCAACGATATCCGGTTAAACTTACCCATGGGGTGGGTCCCTTTTCAATTGCTCTACCTGGGTCCCTTTTCAAATGTTAGATGCACCTGTAATTAACTTTTCGCGACATACAGATGAGCGTACAAAACGGGACTATTCTGGTTTCGTTATGAATTTTTTGAGACTCTCATATTGCTCATATATGTCAGGAATCTGATATTTGTCATTGTGTATTGCTCCACGACCGAGTTCGATGTCTTTGATGACATTTTTGCAGTCTCCGGCTATGGTCTTATTCACACAATCTGTTGCGAATGTGGCTTTGATTTCGGGGATGAGTTCCTTCGCGTCTATGTCCATCAGATTGCTCATCACAAAACCGGCGAATGTGCCGTCACAAGCTCTCTGAACAGGAAGATTTGAAACCATATTGTTCAGAAGTCGTCGGAACACTTCGATAATTTCGCCACGTCTTTCCGGCTGATTGAAGATTATCATTGCTAAAGCATCGGGTGCCTGTGAGCGGAGATAAGAGTCCAGTCCGGGTTGGCTCAGATACGCTTCTATTGCGGTGATATTATCCTTGCCACACGCATACAGAGCAGGGTGTAGTAGTTCCGGAGTCAGGTCGCCAAGATGATAGTCGGCAAACTCATCGGTCTGTCGCATAATCTCAAGAACTGCATCAAGACCCTTGTCGCTTTGAAGTTGGGCGAGAAGTATGAGCGAGTGCATAATAGCACTGTTGTTCCAACTCTCGATTGTATCATCATTGATACCTTTATATGTTTTGCCGATAGAATAGAGCATGACATTGCTGATGTCTTGTGCCGCTTCGTCCTTCGGCAGAGCAAGTATGCGGTCGATGACCTCATGGGGCAGACAGCTGTAATTATCAGGCGAAAGCAGCTCATCCGCTATAAACTGATTCTTGACGGAAAGCGTCTGAGGATAGTCGTGGTATTGATAGGTGTATTTTTCATCGGGATGACGGTCTGACTCCTCTTGCCATTTGCTCATCCCTTCAAACGCTTTCTTTATGGTCTCAGAGTCGATTTTGGATAACGGAGAGTATTCATCGTCATCATCACTGTCGTCCTCGTATTCCTCTCCAAAAGGCATGACATATTCAAAATCATCGCCAAGGTTTTTCTTCAGTGTATGGTAATATGGAATTTCCTTTCTGTCAGGATTGACAACAAGAAAATGTTTGCCGTTTTTACCGAAATCATATTCAATCAGCGGTATGTCATCCGTATCCTCTTCCAGAATATATCCGGCCGGATCAAACTCTTTTGACGGTTTAATGCCACCTTCCTCAGCGAAAGCCATTGCTCCATAGATAATGTTGTGGGCTTCATTATAACTGATTTCTTCAAGTCCCATCCCGTTTTTATAATTGTCAAGGTACTGTTCAAAATCATACGGAGTCATATTTTCATGGTACCCGGCATCCTTTACGCCGAGACAGAACGTATCGACAAGAAAGGATGCCATAACCAGATTGCCGCTTGGTCGCACTCGGGTAACGATGACATGAGCCATTCCGGATTCCTGCCAATCAGGAGGAGCGATATAACATTTGCCAACTGGCAGGGTTCGCGCTTTTTCACGCATGAACCGATATGGAGAAAGTGCGGGCTGCTTTTGTCCCTTGCTGTTATTCTTGGATTTCTTCTTAGCCATAATAGTTGGATATGTTGTTATTGATGAAACAAATTTGAAAGAGAGATTGATTACCGTTCCATATAAATTTTCTAAAAGTAAGTCTTGACGGCGAAGAGGAATTGGTCGATGAAGATGCGTTTGAAGGCTGCGATATTGTTCTGCTCGTAGAACATCAGCATAGCCTTTTTGTAGTCAATCGAATCCACTGTGCGGAATGAAATCGGGCAATAGCCGTTGGCGATTAGAATGCCGTTGCTCACAATTCTGGCTGTGCGTTTGTTGCCGTCGGTGAACGCCTGAATATAGCTGAGTAAAACGAGCGCGAGCAGAGCTTTCTCGAAGATGTTGCTCTTGCCGTTGATTAGTCGCACTGTATCTTCAAGTGCCTCACGAATCTGAAACTCATTGTCAAGCGGAGTGTAGTTTGTTCCAGTAATACCTACACGGCGGTGACGGATGTTTCTCTCAACACCTAATTCTTTTGTAAGTAACGCGTGAATCTCCTCGATACGAGCGACTGTCAAATCTTTAAGATAGTCCGGCACATCAAGAATAAAGTCGAGAGCATCCTTGTGATTGAGTAGCATCACGGCTTCCTCCTTGGTTTTTCCGCTTGCCGTTTGTTTCTCTTTCAGCAGCCTTTCAGTTTCCAGCAACGAATAAGTGTTGCCCTCTATCTGCGAAGATTTCCATGACAAATCGATTCCGAGACGTTCCATCTCTTTGCGATATTCCAACTCGGACATCTCCGAAAGGTGCTGACGGAAGAGTTGCTGTGCATCATCAAGACGTTGCAGTTCCTCATCGGTGAATAAATCCACCTTTGGAAGAATTTCATTTATGAGCTCAAAATTGAACGATTCCTGCACTTGACGCTCGTCGACATCCTTGTCAAAGTATGTATCGAGGTTCAGCTCCATCGTCACATGAGCCTGCGGAGTAAGTCTATATCTAGTAGCCGGTCCACGACCTATAACCTCAATGTGTCCTTTAGCGACACCATCGGCAATCATTCGTTTAAGTGTCGCCGGACTTGGGGTATTGGTCAATGCCGAGCCTATTTCAGCACGTGAAGCCTCCGGATTGTAGTGAAGGAATTGAAGTATTTCAATCTCTTGAGTCATATCTGATAAGTTTTATCGGCTCAAATTTACTAAAAATTATTGGATTATCGGCTCAATTCGAGCCGATTTTTGCCATATTTGCACGTGATTTGAGCCGATATATTCATAGTGTCTATGAACTATGACTGCCTATCTTTAACTGCCGTTCATTTGCCGATGCAGAAGCGGTTAATTCTCTGATATACAGACAGGTGAAAATCTAATCCGTACAAGTGACGTGAATTTTCTATGGTTGCAAGTTGCTAACCGTCTGCTACTTAAATCATTACAAGCCGCACTTGCCAAACCGACAACAGTGACTCAATGCAAAGGTGGCTATAATGCTCCGATTATCAAAGGAATATCCGAATTTTAACATTCCCAACTATGTCCTGCGCCGTACAAAATCAGTAAAAATCCGCTTGTCTCGTTATCGTGACAAATGTCCTTAAATATGCCTTGAAAAACACGCCATCTTGTCGTGATAATGACCTTAAACAAGCTGTTCTTGTCGCGATTATCGGCTCAAAATAGTCGCATAAATATGGAAAATCGGCTCATTGGGAGCTGATTCATGCCATATTTACTTCTATTTTGAGCCGATTTAAGTAGTATCCGTTCTAATGTTTGGTAAATAAAACAACTCTTAGAATATGGGCTTGCCGAAAAATTTTGAATAAAAAAGTATGTCAAATATGTTTTAGTATTCAAATTTTTACTATCTTTGCACTGTGAAAAGTCCATTGGAACATTTAGGAAACATACCTGTCACTGCTGCTGCCTTGGAATCTCTATACCCCCATATCAAAGGTGGTAACCAGAAAATCAGGTTGCTTGAGCGCGATAAACAGGTTATTCGGCTCAAGAGGGGACTTTATGTGTGTAGTCCAAACGAGACGGGCATTCCATTGTCAACAGAGCTGATTGCGAATCATCTCTATACACCTTCGTATGTTTCCATGTCGTCGGCTCTACGCTATTATGGATTGATACCGGAAGAAGTCTATGTTATGCAGTCCATGACGCTGAAGCACTCCCGTGATTTCGATACACCCGTTGGACGATTTGAATACACCTATATTTCCAAAGATGCGTTTTCAGTGGGGTTATCCAGTATCAAGAAAAATGAATATGCCTTTGTGATTGCCACTCCTGAAAAGGCGTTGTGCGACTTGATTGCCAACTCTCCCGGAGTGAATCTTCGCTATCCCAAAGATGCGGCTCTTTATTTGGAGGAAGATATCAGAATGGAGTTGAGCGATTTCAAGCAAATAAATCCCGCAATTCTGGACGAATATGCAAAAGTAGGCAAAAAGGCCGATTCAATCCGGACACTATTAAAACTATTGAAGCGATGAAGAATGATATATATGACAATATGCTTTCCGCATACGATTTATCAACAGAGCAGCAAAAGCGGAATGCAATTTTCGAGGTCAATCAGCAGGTGATACTTGCCGGTCTTCATAATGGTGGATTCTTTGATGTGGCTTCCTTTTATGGAGGTACTTGTTTGAGAATTTTCCATGGACTTCAACGGTTCTCGGAAGATATGGATTTCTCTCTCCTTACTCCTGATGAAAACTTTAATTTTACGAAGTATTTCCAGCCAATCATAGATGAATTTGCTGTTGTTGGCAGGGAAGTGGAGATTACGAAAAAGGATAAGAAGAATTTTGGGAAAGTAGAGTCTGCATTTCTGAAAGATACCACTGATGTATATGATGTGTCATTCCAGACAGACAAATCAATAAAGATAAAGATTGAGGTTGATACTTTGCCTCCGTTGAATTTCAGGACTGAGCAGAAGTTATTATTGCAGCCACACTCGTTTATGACACGATGCTTTACACTGCCGGATTTATTCGCTGGCAAAATGCACGCGTTGGTCTATCGTGCATGGAAGAATCGCGTGAAGGGGCGTGATTGGTATGACTTTGAATGGTATGTCCGACATAACGTACCATTGAGTTTTACACATCTTGCCGAGCGAACTTTGCAATTTAACAATGAAGTTCTTGACAAGGACTCATTTATTCTTCGACTGAAAGAAAAGTTAGTGTCAGCCAATATGAATCAAGTAAAGAGCGATGTGCTTCCATTTGTAAGAAACCCTCATGAACTTGATATATGGTCAAATGATTATTTTGTTCAGCTTGCTGATATGGTAAGGTTTGAATGATAAATCCAATATAAGGAGAATTAACAGCTATGGAGCTTATTCCGGGAGTATATGAAACACTGGTAAGTGCGGCGATAGAAAAGAAACTCACCGCGTTACCTGCCGATAAATATTTTGTAAAGAAAGTTGATATTGACAGTGCTGAATCTTGTAAGATGCTGTCAGATTATCTTGCTGAAGTGGTGTGCGAGATTCTTAAGAATTATTTTAGAGAACAAACTTCATCAAAACAAATTTCCGCGCAGGTAGAAGTAGTGAATCGGGTTCTCCAGTTCATAGAGTCAGAATGGAAAGACGAGGAAGTTATTACATCCGATTATAAACTAAGTGAAAAAAGCAAACTGCAATTCTTAAGAGGTATTTATAATAAGGTTGGATATACAGAGTCCCAAATTGAAGAACGGTCAAAGAATCATCCGATTTCAGGATATCGTGTCAGTAGCCTGTTTACAGGTGGGAATGATATTTCTATAGATGATGAAATCAAACGAGACATACAGACCGCAGATCAGATTGATTTTGTTGTATCATTCATCAAGTTTGAAGGACTCCGCTTAATTTATCAATATCTGAAAGATTTTTTGACTCAACCTAGTGCAAAACTTCGAATACTGACAACGACGTATATGGGAGCAACCGATCCAAAAGCAATAAGGAAGTTATTCGAGCTAAAGGAGATCGGTAACGTTGAGATTCGCGCCTCGTTTAATACTAATCAGGAACGCCTACATGCTAAGGCATACATCTTTAGCCGAAATAATGGGTTTGACACTGCATACATTGGTTCAAGTAATCTTTCACGATCGGCATTGACCAAAGGACTTGAATGGAATATGCGTGTCACTTCCATCGAGAACTCTCATATAATCAATAAGACGAAAGCTACCTTTGACAGTTATTGGAATAGTGAGGATTTCGAGGCTATTGATACTGAAGAACGACTTATAGCTTTTGAGAAAGCCATTAGAGAACAGCATGGACAAGGCTCGCGTGATTCTGAAGAGACGCAGTATTTAATTAGATTTGAACGTAAGACCCATCAGATTAAAGTGCTCGAAAAATTGCAGTATGAGCGGAGTCAGATAAAATCATATAAAAATCTTGTCATTGCAGCAACCGGTACTGGAAAAACGGCAATTTCTGCATTCGATTTCAAGGATTACAATAAGATAATCCAACGAACAAAGAATCGGCGTGCAAGAATCTTATTTGTTGCACATCGGGAAAAGATTCTCAAACAAGCAAGATCGACATTCCGTTCTGTAATGGTTGATGCAAATTTTGGAGAAATTTGGACAGGACGAATATCGCCAGGGAGTAGGTCGAATATTGACCATTTGTTTATCACAATTCAAACATTAAATAATAACTGGGACACATTTGAGCGCCTCGGGAAGGAGTATTATGACTATATTGTAATTGATGAGGTTCATCATAGTCAGGCAGGATCGTACAGAGAGATATTCAAAAGATTCACACCGGAAATATTTGTAGGGCTTACGGCAACTCCAGAACGAATGGACGGGAAGGAGATTAAACCAGACTTTAATAATAGATTTGCTGCCGAAATAAGACTTCAGGAAGCTCTCGACCATCGATTACTTTCGCCCTTTGATTATTTCTGTATTACTGACGATAGCGTGGACTTGTCAATGGTACCATGTAAAGGCGATGCCTATGATAAAAGCATATTGCAATCGTTATATAAGGCTCAGAATACTCAGCGTTTTAGCTTAATTCAGCGAGCTCTTGACAATTATGTAACCAATCCATATGAATGTAAGGCTGTATGTTTCTGTGCCGGAATTGAACATGCGGAAATGATGGCTGATATGTTCAATAAGTCAGGTTATAAAGCAGTTTCGGTCACATCTCGCAACAGTGCAGATATTGACAGGGTTTCCAGTATGCTGGCTCGTGGTGAGATTAATTACCTTTGTGTGTCAGATATTCTAAATGAGGGTATTGATATTCCGGAAATTGATACTGTGTTATTCTTAAGGCCGACGGAATCCTTGACCGTCTTTTTACAGCAACTTGGTCGTGGCCTACGTCTCGCTGACGGGAAAACATGCCTTACAGTGCTGGATTTTGTAGCTCAGGCAAATAAAAGCTATAATTATGAGCGTAGATTTAGGGCCCTGGTAGGCAAATCAATGAAGAGTATTTCTCACGAGATTCAAACCGGTTTCAAATTCCTTCCGCGTGGTTGTTCTATTACCATGGAACGCCAAGCTCAGGAGTATATTCTTCAGAATATCAAGAACGCAATATTTAATAAACGAAGACTGATCCAGGAAGTTGCGGGATTTGAGCACAATACTGGTCTGAATTTAAGTTTAAGAAATTTTCTTGAGAACTTTAGTCTTGATATAAGAACTGTTTATAAGACTCCCGGCTCGTGGGCTCGTCTAAAGCAACTTGCTGGGATTACCGTTCCAACCTTTAACCCCAACTCGAAATATACGGAACTTTTAGAAGGAGGTTTAGCCAGGCTTTATCATATCAACAGTTATGACTATCTGAACTTCCTGAAAACACTATTGAACAATAATTTCACTGTTCCCCCGAAAAACGATAGAGAACGTAAGTTCGCTAAAATGTTCTATTATACGATGTGGCTTAACCCTTTGGATAAACTGAATAAGGAATATGCCAAATCCTTTAATTCTATTGAAGATGTGATTGCATCCCTTAAAGATCAGGCTTGGATAGTAGAAGAATTACAGACGCTTATAGATATTAAAATAGAATCGCTTAGCAAGACAACAAGATGGTTTGATGTAGCTGATGGTTCAGAAATAGAACTTTATGGCTGTTATTCTGCTGATGAGATTCATCTGCTGTTAGAAGATAAACCTGGCAGGTGGCAGGTACTAGGCACACAATACAATAAGGATAAGAAGTTTGCAATGGTATTTGTGACTCTTAATAAATCGGATAAAGAATACTCTCCTTCTACTTTATATGAGGATTATGCAATTTCTCAGTCTCAGTTTCACTGGCAATCTATGAATAAAATACAGGAGCAGAGCGAGGAAGGACAACGTATAATCAATCAGAAAGAGAATGGTTGGAAATATATTCTTTTTGTTCGAGACTCAAAAACAGACGAATTTGGTAATACTAATGGTTACTATTGTTTGGGTATGATGGAATTTAATTCCAGTCATGGCGAATGTCCAATGAACGTTGTGTGGGATATGCATGAACCTATCCCCGGATTTATTCTTGAATCAGCAAAAGCCGTTTAATGTATGAGTGTGATGAAAAGGACAATAAAAGTTGTAGGGGCTGCTATTGTAGATTCCGGAAAGATATTAGTCGCACAAAGACCGATGTCCGACAAAGCCTACAAATCTCTGAAATGGGAGTTTCCCGGAGGTAAGATTGAATATGGAGAAACTGAAGAGGCTGCTATAAGGCGTGAAATTCGAGAAGAACTTGATTGCGAAATAGAGGTGGATATTCTTTTGCCTGAAATAGAGTATGAGTATCCGGACTTCATTTTAAGAATGATTATATGTATCTGTCATCTTGTTGGGGCTACAGCACCAAAGTGCCTTGAACATAATGCAGTTTGCTGGATACCATTAGACAGATTATCGGACTTAGATTGGGCTGCAGCAGATGCTCAGAGTTATCCTATAGTTGCAGATTATTTGAATCTATTACTGTCCGCTAAACTTTTTTAGTAGCGGTTGAAAATTAGGGCTGGCACCTA
>OFGF01001763.1_pt1 | contig 12708 bp, 8 predicted proteins | sample 1521711 | NCBI WGS metagenome assembly OFGF01 (sample SAMEA3504092, study PRJEB24116) | mouse gut metagenome | biome: mouse gut; feature: mouse-associated habitat; material: faeces | place: Denmark | collected 2011 | reverse complement strand
TCGACGACATCATCACGGGACGCAACCGCGACTCGCTCGTATTCGAGGTGCAGCGCAACGTGGTCCACATCTACAACGAGGGCGACGTAACCTACCAGTCGAGCAACCTGAAAGCCGACTACATGCGGATCGACATGGACTCGAAAGAGATCCATGCCTACGGCAAGGCCGACACGGTGGAGGGCAGGCCCACGACCACGCACCCCGTGTTCCAGGAGGGCAGCGCCTCCTACACGATGGACACGATCACCTACAACATCGACACGAATAAGGCCAAGATCAAGGGCGTTGCCACGCAGGAGGGCGACGGCTGGCTCATCGGCGGCAGCGTGAAGAAGATGGCGGACAACACGATCAACATCCAGGACGGCAAGTACACCACCTGCGACCACACGGACCACCCCCACTTCTATCTGGCGATGACCAAAGCCAAGGTCATACCGGGCAAGAAGGTCGTCACGGGCCCGGCCTACCTGGTCATGGAGGACGTGCCGATCTACTTCCTGGGCATTCCCGAGGGTTTCTTTCCGATCAGCTCGGGCCCCAAGTCGGGTCTGCTGATGCCGACCTACGGCGAGGAGTACACCAAAGGTTTCTTCCTCCGCGACCTGGGCTACTACTTCACCTTCGGCGACAAGGCCGACCTGGCGCTGCGCGGCGGCATCTACACCCTCGGCTCGTGGGAGGCGAAGGCCGCATCGAACTACGTGAAGCGCTACAAGTACAGCGGCAACCTCAATTTCGACTACTCCAGCGTGCGCGTGGGCGAAAAGGGCGAGCCCGACTACATCAAGCAGAACAACGTCCTGCTGAAATGGACCCACCAGCAGGATCCGAAAGCCAACCCCGGCTCGACTTTCTCCGCCTCGGTGAACTTCGCCACGAGCGGCTTCGGCCGATACTCCGCCTCCTCGATCAACGACATTCTCGCCACGCAGACAAACTCCACGATCTCCTACTCGAAGAACTGGGCCGGCACGCCCTTCTCTCTGTCGGCCAACATGGCCGTGTCGCAGAACTCCAGCACGGAGAAGATCGACATCACACTGCCCAACATCGTGTTCAACGTCTCGCGCTTCAAACCCTTCGCCCGCAAGGAGGCCGTCGGCAAGGAGCGGTGGTACGAGAAGATCACGATGAGCTATACGGCCAAGATGACCAACCGCGTAAACACCAAGGAGTCGGAGGTATTCTCGAAAGAGACGCTCCACAATATGAGCAACGGCATCGAGCACACGCTGCCCGTTTCGGCATCGTTCAACCTCTTCAACTACATCAACGTATCGCCCTCGTTCAACTACACCGAGCGGTGGTTCGTCAAGCGCGTCGAGCAGCGGTACAACCCCGCCACGGGACGCGCCGAAACCCTCGATCCCGAGTACGGATTCTGGCGTCTCTACAACTACAACGCCAGCCTCTCGGCCACGACCACGCTATACGGCATGTACGAGACCCGGAAGCGGACGCGCAAACTCCAGGCCGTGCGCCACACCATCACCCCCACGGTGGGCTTCTCCTACGCCCCCGACTTCCGCGACCTGAAGTACGGTTTCTGGCGCACGGTGCAGACCGACTCGCTGGGCAACCACAAACTCTATTCGCCCTACTCGGGCGTCAATGCCTTCAGCGTGCCGAGTGCGTCGGAGTCGGCGTCGATGAACTTCTCACTGAACCAGACCCTCGAAATGAAGGTCCTGAGCAAGCGCGACACCTCGGGTGTGCGCAAGGTCAAGATCATCGACGAACTGGCGCTCAGCAGTTCCTACAACTTCCTGGCCGACTCGATGGGACTCTCGAACATCGGAGTCAGCTTCCGCAGCTCGCTCATCAAGAACTTCGGCATCAAACTCGGGGTCACGCTCGACCCCTACCGCGTCACGCCCGACGGACGCCGCTACAACAAACTCTTCTTCCCGGGCCGCGTCACCAGCACGGGCTGGTCGTTCAACTATACGTTCCAGTCGAGCGAAAACCGCACGACACCCGCCCTGAACGACATCACGACCCAGGACCCGCTCTATGCCAACCCGTTCATCGACCCCTACGGGCGCATGGACCCCGCACTGCGCAGGCAGCACATGGCCGGAAGCTACTACGACTTCTCCATTCCGTGGAACCTGGGCGTGGGTTACAACATCAACTATTCGGTGCAATACGGCAACTATCCGCCCAAAGGCTACAAGAGCATCGTCGATCAGAGCATCCAGCTCAACGGCAGCTTCAACATCACGCCCAAGACCGGCATTTCGGTCAGCACCGGTTACAGCTTCCGCGACAGGGACTTCACGCTCACAAGCATCAACATCTCCCGCGACCTGCACTGCTGGCAGATGTCGTTCTCGTGGATTCCGTTCGGCGCGCACCGCAGCTGGAGCTTCTACATCGGCGTGAAGGCCTCGTCGCTCTCCGACCTGAAGTACGACAAGAGCCAATCCATGTACGACAACCTCTATTAAAGAAAACAGGATACCATGAATCTTTTCAAACGCTGGAACCGCATCCTCGGCTGGAGCGTCTTCGCCGTCGCCGCAGCGGTCTACCTGCTCACGATGGAACCTTCGTCGAGTCTGTGGGACTGCTCCGAGTTCATCGCCACCTCCTACAAGCTTGAGGTGGGACACCCCCCCGGAGCGCCGCTGTTCATGATGCTGGCACGCATCGCCACGCTCTTCGCCCCCTCGACGCACTACGTGCCCCACATGGTCAATGCCATGAACTGCCTGGCCAGCGCAGGCTGCATCCTCTTTCTTTTCTGGACCATCACCCACCTGGGCATGCGCCTCTGCCGCCGCAAAGGCACCGAGCCCTCGCAGGCCGACGTATGGACGGTGCTCGGCGCGGGACTCGTGGGCGCACTGGCCTACACCTTCACCGACACCTTCTGGTTCTCGGCCGTCGAAGGCGAGGTCTACGCCCTGTCGTCGCTTTTCACGGCGCTGGTGGTGTGGCTCATGCTCAAATGGGAGGAGCAGGCCGACTCGCCCCGCTCGGCACGGTGGATCGTGCTGATCGCCTACTTCATGGGGCTCTCGATCGGCGTGCACATCCTGAACCTGCTGACCATCCCGGCACTCGTCTTCATCTACTACTTCCGCACCTACTTCCACAAGTGCAAAAGGTGAACCGGAAACAATCGTAAAGGAAATGAGATTTCCTTTACGAGCGGCTAATTCAATAACTTGGGGAGCTTCACTGGTTCCGTTGGGATAATGAAGTATGACATACTCGACACCGGCTTTCAGCTCAGGAACTGAAAGAGTAACGGTGACGATCTCTCCTTTCGGAACAGAGAGGTCAAATGCAGTCACAGTTCCTTTTACCACAAAATTTTCTCCCAGAGCTTCCTTGATAGCCTGGTTGACATTTTCATTGTCTTTTGCACCATTGACAGCTGTTACCTCCTCCGGTGTAAGAGCATCTGCCTTAACCTCGTTTCCCTTGGAATCAACGATGTGTGAATCAGACCATGTTACCTTGTCGATATAGGTCTTTCCTACATCATTGGTGTTGGTTGTGTCCGGGCTGGTTGCAGCCTGCGCTGTCATGCCAAAAGTTAGTACGGCGGCAAGACCAAGCGCCATCAATTTTGTAAATCTTTTCATTGTTTTTCTTCTCCTTTCCTTATTTTTCATGTGGTTATATCAAGCCTTACGGCCTAATACCAAGTTAAAAATCATGCAACTTTCTCATAAAATACATTGAGAATCAGTTCATACAATGCAGTTTCATTTACATGGAACTCTTCGAACTTTTCGCCTTCCACAGTTTCACCCTGCAGAATATGCATGTCTTCCCCGCTGAAAGTGTATCCGGCCATTTGGGGAACCATATATCCCAGTTCATCAATGGAGATATCCGTAACCATGTATTTGCTTAAAGTGTTGTACAGGGTGACCGGGAAGGTAAGGTCTGTCTTTATGGTTTCCAGGACAGCAGAAGCGTAAGCCGTCAGATATTGTTTCTGCCGCTGGAGACGTCTTCCGGCGCTGTTAAAGCTGTCTGTATCCCTATTGTGCAGATAGTAGTAGGCATCCATGCCTTTCAGGTGCAGTTGTTCTCCTTCTTTCGCATGAAAGTCGGAAAAATCCAGGGTTTCCAGGCATTGCAGGTCAATTCCGCCCACCGCATCATTCAGCAGTGGGATAGCGCCCATGTTAATGGCGCAGTAGCCGTGTACGGGCAATCCGTAAAAGAGTCTTGATACGGCCTGCACACTGCGTTCGCAACTCAGCTGTGCGCCATCACCGTAGCCGTGCTGCAATGTTATCTGGGCTGTAGTAGTGCCTACATATACTCCGGCTCCATCATAGACCTCTATTTCTGTCATGGTATCCCTTGGAATTCCTATGACAGTGGCATTTTTCTGGTGGGGATCCAGCACCAGAAGAAAGATCGCATCTGACTGCCCTCCGTCATATCCGTCTTTTACGGCTCCTATTTCGGACATTTTGTCTATGCCTAAAAAGAGAAAAGTCAATATATCCTGGTTGTAGCGGTAGTGGACTCCCTTGTAGCGGATATCTCCTTCCTGCCAGTCGGACTCACCATCATTTTGAGTACTGCCGCCCATACTCACTGCCATGCCTGCCAGCGTGGAAACTATTTTTTTATCGTCGGCCTTGCTGTAGAGACTGTTTTTTCCCGATATCTGCAAAAGCAGGAATCCCACCGCCGCCAGAAAAATCAATACTATGATTGCAAGCAGTATGGTTATCAGTAAACGCCTGACTCTGCCCGGGACAGTCAGAACGTCTGTACCGGGACTTCCTCCGATGCGCTTTTTTTCCTCACCCTTCATACCGCAGCACCCCCTGTACCAGAAACCGGTTTTCTGCCTTGCCCGAAATGCAGGTAGAAAGCGTCAGAATGCTGTCATCATCCGTGATTTCCAGATCATCCCGGATTACTTTTCCCATATCCCGGACATTTCTTATGTTTTCTATATATTCGCTGAACTGAGCGGCACTGGTATAGTCATGATCGTAGAGAAGATGTTCGCTGGTATACTCATATGCCGCAAAAATTTCGTACACATACAGCTTGTCTTCCATATATATATAAATATAGGGATGCTCCTTCATATAGTCCGTGTCTTTATACCGGTGCAGTCCGGCAAACATAGAACCGTCCTTCATATTGTGGCCATAAAGTACTGTCACCGGGTCGGTAAAGTCTTTCCGGTTGTAATTTTCGGTATAAATACATCCCGGATACCCGGTGCTGCCGTCCAGATTATGATTTAAATAGTAATTATTATCTGTTGCATGCTGTACCACGGGATAATCCATGGGAGTTTCGGGAATATAAATCCAGGCATAAATATCAGCATTTGTATTTTCGCGCAGCTCCTGAAAGGATATTGTTTTATCAGGAATGGGAATTCCGGTCTGGTCCGGTATGCTCACCTCCCCGGAGTCCGTGGCCTGGCCGGCGGTATTATCCGAATCCGGTAAAACAGTGGCATTGATATTGTTTGTCTGTTCTGCCAGGCTTTCAAATGTGTCTTCGGCATTTTTCTTTTTTAAGGATCCGGTACAGACAAGGGCGACACAAACCAGAAAACCCGCAAAAAAGAAGATGCCTGCTATTTTCCAGGGCAGATTGTTTTTTTGACCCGAGTGGCTGCCGTTTGATTTATTCATTTTCAGTAAATCCTCTCTTTTGCGTATTTCGCGGTTTTTGTCTCGTTTTCAGATTTTTAGGTGTTTTGCATAAGGGGAATTATTCGTGAATTCACACCCCAAAACGTTCGCCTTACTGGCGGTAAGACGAACGTTTCTGGAAAAAGTGTGTATAAATATTCTTTTGCTGACCCATGCAGAAAAAAATAAAAAGAAAAAAGCTGTTAAAACACTTATATATGTTCTAAATAGTGGCAAAAATAGCGCGCAGGAGAATAAGTGACGAATATTAAAATTGCGGGAAAAAAACAATATCCGTTTTTTGGCAAAAAATAGGGAAAAATTGGGTATTTTTTTGACAATTTGCTTAAGCTTGTGGATGAATAAAGTATAAAACCGGCAAAAGCACCTAAAATAACAAATTTTGAAATAATGCTTGCAAAGTGATGACAAAAGGTATAAAATAAAGAAAAACGTTCGTCTTACCGCCAGTAAGGCGAACGTTTCCAGAGTAAAATGATTCAGGATGCCGTGTATTTATACAAAGGCGTCTGAGGAAACAAAAGACGGGGAATAGGGAACTCCAACTGCAGAAAGGAGGAATCCTGGAGATGAAGGAGTCAAAGGATAATGGGCCAGGGCAAAGAAGCAGCCTGCCATGGAAAATATTATGTGGCATATTTCTCGTAGGCGCTTTGGTATGTATCATTATGGTATGTGCAGGTGCGCTGAAGAAGAAAGAGGCCCAGGACGCATATGAGAGCCTGGCAGAGCAGACAAATCTGACGGGAGGGGATGAGTCCACCCGGCCGGAAGGGGAGACTGGCAGCAGTCCGTCAGAAGTGGTGTCGGATAGTCTGCAGCAAGCGGGTGTGCCGGTACCCGAGAAGACGGTGGATTTTTCGGATTTACAGAAAAACACCAATGCGGACATATACTCCTGGATATATATTCCTGATACGCTTGTGGATTATCCTGTGGTACAGCATGCAACAGATAATAACTACTATTTAAATCATAATCTGGATGGCAGCAGCGGGTATCCGGGCTGTATTTACTCAGAGGATTACAATAAAAAAGATTTTTCGGATCCGGTGACGGTGCTTTACGGGCACAACATGAAGAATGGTTCCATGTTTGCAGGACTGCACAAGTATGGGGATGCAGAGTATATGAAGGAACATCCTTATGTGTATGTATACACGGAGGACAAGTTGTACGTATACGAAATTTTTGCGGCATACGAGTATGGCAACGACCACCTTCTTTATGAACATGATTATAGTGAAGGATCACAATTTTCTACTTATATAGAAGATATTAAAAACATCCGGGATATGAATAAGGTAATACGGGAGGATGTGGAAGTCACAACGGAGGACCGTATCCTGACTTTATCTACTTGTATCTCTAATAAGGCTGAGAGCCGTTTTCTGGTACAGGGGGTGCTGTTAAATGAAGAATAAGGAAAAAAGCGGCACACCTGAAAGCATACATGACGAAGAAAGAAAGCCGGTAACTGCGGCAGGCAGACTGAAACGCGGACTGGTGACGACATTACTGACAATTGTCGTACTGATATTTGTTGCGGCAGTGGGATTTCTTCTTTTGCAGATATCAGGTAAGAACAGTCTTTACAGCAGGGCTGATGAGGGGGAAATGATTTCCACTCTGTCAGGCATGGCTGTTACCATGGGGGGCAGTACCCAGGATGAAGGTGAGTCGAACTGGCAGGAGGGAGACATCCGCTACGATGGAGTTCATTATCGTTATAACCAGGATATCCTGACATTTCTTTTCCTTGGTATAGACAAGATGTCGGAAGTGAAAGCCGTGGAGGATGGAATTGAAGGGGGACAGTCGGATGCCATTTTTTTGCTGGTGCTGGATCCCCATGCGAAAGATGCCACGGTGATAGGTATTCCGCGGGATACCATGACAGAAGTGGAAGTTTATGACGGAAAAGGACGATATATAGGCCCGGCGACGGCGCAGGTGACTTTACAGCATGGTTATGGTGACGGTGCGGAGTTGAGTTGTGAGAGGAGCATGCAGGCCATATCAAAATTGTTTTACGGGCTGCCCATACACGGTTACTGTGCTATCAATATGGGAGCTATCCCTCTGCTGAATGATGCGGTAGGCGGAGTTGATCTGCAGTGCCTGGAGGACATGGATTTTTCCGATTTTCATGCAAAAGAAGGAGAACAGTTGCATCTGAAAGGCATGGATGCCTACTATTATCTGCACAATAGGGACACAGACAGTTTTAACAGCGCCGGAAGACGTCTCCAGAGACAGAAGCAGTATTTGACGACATATGCGTCCGCAGTGCTGGAAGCCATAAAACAGGACATTACGTTTCCCGTAACCCTTTATAATACCCTGAGCAAATATATGGTGACAGATATTTCCATTGATGAGCTGGGATATATGGTTCCGCAAATGGCGGGATATACCTTCAGCGGTGAGGATATGCACATTCTGCAGGGTGAAACTGTGGAAGGGGAGGACTTTGAAGAGTTTTACGTGGACGAGACTGCATTGTATGAATTGATTCTTGATGTGTTTTACGAGGAAGTAGTGTAATTTTACAAACACGGTATTAGGCCGAAAGGCTTGATATAGCCACATGAAAAATAAGGAGAGGAGAAGAAAGACAATGAAAAGATTTACAAAATTGTTGGCACTTGGCCTTGCTGCCGTTATGACATTTGGCATGACTGCACAGGCAAAGGTAAGTGTTAACACAGGAAGTTCAAATGCTGCAGGAAACGGCTTTACAAGCAATGTAGACTGGAGCAACGCAACTGTACAGACCGAGAGCGGACAGCCGGTTGATGTTAAGGTTCTTGACGAGGCTCAGGTTGAGCAGGCTAAGGATGCTGTTACCAGCCCTGTAGTTGACGCAGTTGTAAAGGCTGAACTTGGCGATAAGTTCCAGGTTCAGGAGGTTGTGACGGGATTTGACGTTGATGTTCCCAAGGGTGAGACCGTTAACGTTTCCATCCCTGTAGCAGGCCTGGAAGCTGGTGCTACTTATGTAGTGCTTCATTATGCTTATGGAACAGACAAGGCTCCTGAAGTAATTACGGTAAGCGTAGTAAATGGCGTAGTTAATTTTACGGTAAAGGCTGGTTCCCCGTTCGTACTTGTTAAAGTAGGCGAGGAAGTAGAAGAGGAAACTCCTACCCCTTCCCCTACACCCGTTCCTACCCCCAACCCTAACGTTGTTTACACCGAGGTAGACGGCGTTTGGTTCATGGCATGGCAGGGTGGCGCTGATGACTTCACTGTAGAGCAGGTTGAAGTTTCCCAGGGATTCATTTTCTCTTCCGAAACTGACGCTGCCGTGAAGGAAGCAATGGGCGACAAGTTCAGAGTAACCGACAATATTCTGGCTGCTTTCAATTTCTATGCTAAAAATGCAAATGGCACACCTGTAGAAGTATGGTCTCCTAAATTTGAACTGGATCACAAATATGTTCTTGTTTACTATGTGAACGGTCTGAACGAGGAGCCTCAGGTTATCGAACTGGATGTTAACAACAACTACGAATCATATTTCAACGCTATGAGCGGCGGTGCTTACTACTACTGCTACATCGTTGAAGTTGTAGCTGAAGACCGTCCCGCAGGCGTTCCCGGAAACAGCGACAATGTAAATGACGCTTCTGTTCCTACAGCTGCAGCACCTGGCACATCTCCCAAGACCGGTGAGACTCTGCCTATGGCTGGCGTTATGGCCCTGATTCTTATGGCCGGCGCTGCTCTCTGTGCAGTAAAGGTTCGTTACAACAAACAGTAGGATCCGCGCTTTTTGCGCCTTCTATTGTCATGACCAATCATTTCCGGCACTCAGGGATTTTCCCTGATGTGCCGGGAAAAACAGCATTACACATAATTAATCATGCATGATTAATTAGCGGATTTAGGTTCGTTTAATTAAAATTTAAAAAGAAATAAAATATTTCCTTCAATCATGTGGTTAAACCCGCTGCCCGTTTTATCGGGAGCGGGTTTTTTTCATGAAAAGAACCCCCGCAAGAATACAAATTCCATTGTTTGATATTTTTTACCATCTCCCTATCTTATTCGTTTTCCCGCAGCCGTACTGTCATTACTATCTTCCGCTGCTAAACAGCTGATTTCCTTATTCTATCTCCTGACAGATTCTCTCATCATCCCATTCCGGATGTGCCTGGATCAGGTCATGGATCTGTCTTATCAGGGTCGTATCTTCTTCCAGCAGGGCGGCTGTCTCCTCCGGGGATACATTCTTGGACACCTTTTTCCTGACCTGGCTGATCAGCTTCCTCCTCTCTCCCCTTGTTTCTCCAATCTCGATTCCCCTTGCCTCTCCAATCTCAATTCCCCTTGCCTCTCCGATCTCAATTCCTCTTGCCTCTCCAATGGCAATGCCCTCATCCCTCACATAGTCATCTTCGGCCTTCCTGTCCCTTATTTCCTTCATCCTCATCTCATACAGCATCCGCAGGCTTCTGCCCAGTCCCATGATCCTTACCTCTCTCATTGCCTCCAGTATCCCGGGGTTGTCCGTCTTTATCATGGCAATATCTTCCTCCTTCTCCGCATTCAGCAGCCGGATCCAGTCATCCAGTCTCCTATTCCCGTCCAGTTTCTTTCCCAGTTCTATGATGTGCACTTCCAGTATGTCCGTAAAGTCTTTTCCCGCCTTATCACGCAGACGGTATACCCGGTGGTATTCCGGACTGTCATTCAAGTCAAAGTCCAGAATGCTGATTCCCACACATTTCTTCAACTTTGAAAAATCTTCCCCAAACACCAGCTCCTCCGTGAACATCTTTGCAAGATAAAACATTGCCCTTTTATCCCAGTATTTTTTTGCCCTGATCTGCAGTTCAATATTCACCTTACTCTCATCATTCAGCAAGAGATGGATGTCCAGAATCCCCTGTTTCTGCCACATAAAACGCTTCCACAAAAACGGACTGACCAGACGCACGGATCTGATTTCCCCCACCGGGATCCCCAGCACGTCGCTAATGAAATATTTCCGGACTTCCTCATTGGACATCAGGTGCTTAAATGCAAAGTCGTACTTTAATGAAACGAAACCCATTTGATTTCCCCCTTCCCCGCAGGAGTAAATCAATGAATACACTTGTCCGAAATCCCCTGCCTTTAAATTTTATTCGTGTGGATTTAAAAGCATAGATTTTCCGGCAATAAAGATAATCCGGCTCATGGCCGGCAAATTGACTTATGACAGTACAGCCATTCAAACAGACTGTAAGCTGAGAAATTGTTATGCTTTTCTATTATTTTAGCACAATAAAAACAAGCATGCAACCGCTTTTCCAAAAACTTTCAGGCCTGGAGACCCGGAACATTCAGGTTCCCAGGCCTGATGCCTGCCACTTTAAATTTTCAGCAGTATCCTGGTGGTAAATTCGCCCTTTTCCACACTGAATTCCACATCTCCCTCACAGCTTCTCACCGAATGCATAATACTGAGTATGCCGGTGCCCCTGCCGTTTTTGCGCACGGGAATCCCCTTGTTAAAAACCACCTCTCCCAAACAAGTATTACTTATCCGGATGGCAAGCTTTCCTGCCTTCGGCCTGATAAATACAGCGATCTTCTTCACGCCGCTTCCTGTCTGTTCACAGCCGTGTATGGCATTTTCCATGGCATTCCCTATCACGGTGACAAAAACCCTGTCCTGAATCCTTGTCATCCCCGGTACGATCACGTCACAGCTCACTTCAATGCCTTTATGTTCGGCCTGGCGAATATAAATTCCCAGAATATTGTCCACTGTCTTATTTTCACAGATTCTTTCCGGCAGTTCATCCCTATATTCCTTTTCACGCTGATCCAGATATGCCAGGAGCGTGGCCACTTCCCCTCTTCTCACATATTCTGCCACCATCAGGTCATGGTGCCGGCTGTCATGATGATAACGTCTTGCACTTTCCACCTGCTCCTGCAGAAGTTCCAGCTCTTTTCTCATCATTTCATTGTTGATGGCAGTCAGTTCCATCTCCTGTCTGTCAATGATCTCCAGCTGCATCAGATGCAGGGTATAGAGCAGAATCACATGAGTCAGCATAAGCAGAATACAAATACACAGAAACAATACCTGCTCCCTGCCGGCCCGCAGCGAAATCTGTAACGGCTGTGTGGCATAGTACACCATCAGAATATTTCCGCCCAGTGACACAATACAGATTCCTTTCCACTGGGTTTTCAGATTGTCTGCAATTTCCCGGTAGGCCCTGCGGAGCCACCGAATGTATATACAGACCAGCACAATCATATAGCAAAACCGGATTCCCACATCTACCCAGGGATTGCCGGCAAAGAAAATCTTTGTGCAGGACAGTCCCGTAAACAGCATAAAAAACAAAATAAAAATCTGAAGGCAGAGATTATACAGACACTGGAAGATATTGTCACTGCTCATCAGAATAAAGAAAATCGCAGACTTCACAAACAGCACCGTTGTGCAGGCTGCGGAGTAACTTTCTGCATCCAGAAGCACCCATGCAGTTCCTATGGCTGTTTCAACCAAAATATAGATCCCATAATATATCCATGTCCGTTTCCAGGTATATCTGGGTCTGTCCAGACACAAGAACAAAACACAGAAACTGGCCACCTCCAGAAAATTCCGAATCACGGACAATATCGGTGTCACACCAAAAATCATTCCCCCATCTCCCTCTTATGTACTACCTATCCGTCATTTACATCTCCTCACAGTAGTAACGGAAGTATCTCTCCCGCAACATCTGATAAGTTCCCCTGGGCAAATAAATGCTTCTGCCGATATCCAGAATAGCTTCCCTGGCATTCATGCTGTCCACATGCTCCAGATTGACAATATAAGTGACTCCGACTTTTACAAATTCCGGACAGACCGACAGTTTTTCATAAACCTCCGCCATGGTAGAATTGATTACCGCATGAAGGCCATCCGTGAAATACAGACGCTGGCGCTTCCCCTGAGCCTCACAGCAGACAATCCGGTCCGCGGACACTTTGCTGATCTTTCCCTCAGACCGGAACAGAAAATATTTCTTTTTTCTTCGTCCCCACT
>OFGF01001756.1_pt1 | contig 12759 bp, 10 predicted proteins | sample 1521711 | NCBI WGS metagenome assembly OFGF01 (sample SAMEA3504092, study PRJEB24116) | mouse gut metagenome | biome: mouse gut; feature: mouse-associated habitat; material: faeces | place: Denmark | collected 2011 | reverse complement strand
AAATGAGTGATGGAAGCTGGCGTTTGGAAATGCCTAAGAAAGTTGAAGAAGATGTAACTTATTATGCTGTTTATTCTCCAGAACAGTTTCGTTATGCAATGACAAGAGGATATCATATTAAATTGATGCAAGATTTAGATATGGTAGGAAATGATGGTCGTTCTTGGAGTGCAGTTGCTTTTACTAATCAAGTATTTATTGATGGAAATGGACACACTATTTATAATCTTAATGGAAATTGTTTGATATCTAGTTGGAGTCAACCTTTGATTGTTAAGGATTTAAAAGTTTCTTCAGCATCTTTAACTGAAGGGTTATTAGGTAGAAGTACAAGTAATACGTATATTTCTATTGAAGATGTTGCCTTAGAACATGCTATTGTTACAGGTGGAAATAGTCATTTAGGTGGATTGATTAATGCTGCCTATTACCGTGCTAGTGGTTCTGCTGCTAGAGTTTATGCTAATCGTTGTCATACAAAAAATGTGTATGTTTATAATACAAGTGGTTCATGTTCTGGAAATATCTTTGGACCTATAAGTGGATATGTTGAAAATTGTTATGCAATTGATGGAACAATGAGAACAAATTCACATTCAGGTGCATTTACTTCTTGTGCTGGAAATTATATTATCCAAAATTGTTTTACAAATGTAAGAGCTTATGCAAGTAGTAATACTGGAGCTTTTGTAGGGCATGTTGAAGATAGTCAATATACACCTGGTGGAGATGGTGTAACAAAGTTTATTAATTGTTATGCTTCTGGTTCAGTAGAAGGAAGCACAAATATGGGTGGTTTTGCTGCTGGAGCAGGTGTTTGTGGAGCAAACTATCCTTGTAATTATTTATTTGAAAATTGTTATTCTACAGCTATGGTAGGTATGTTAGGTAACGGAAATAATCAAGGAGGTTTTTTAGGGTGCCAAGAAGCTAATGCTAATTCTGTTTTCCGTAATTGTTATGCAGCAGGAGAAGTTGGAACTTTAGGAACAAACTTGGAAGATGCAAGTCCAATGGGTGGATTTGTTGGTGGACATGATGGCGGAACAGTAACATTAGAAAACTGTTATTATGATAAACAAACAACGGCTATGAAAGAAAAAGCAGGATATGGAAATGCTACAGGTTTATTAACTCAAGAACTTATGAAAAAATTACCTGATGGGAAATCAGCAAGTGAAAGTGCATGGGTATTGACTGATGGAACATATCCACAATTAAAGATTTTTGCTAATAATGAAAATTATTCTGGTGAAGATAAAAATAATGCTGATGCTTATTCTAAAGCTTCTGTTTGTACAGCTATTTTATACCCATCAAATATTAGCGAAAAAGACTTTGAAACAATTGATAAAACTGATTATGATACAGTTCGTAGTTTACGCTTTTTATTCCCTCTAACAAATAATACTTTAGCCAATACAATAGGATCATATGATATTTCATGGGAAAGTGATGGTACAAAGTGTGCAGTAGATGGTATGGAAGATGCAGATGTTGTTGCGATTAAATCTGCTGATCCAAAAAATCCTAGTGATGATTATACAGTAATGAGTTTAGCACCAGGAGTAAGTATGGTAACAGTAAGTGTAAAAACAAATGGTGTGACAGGACAACGACAATTGAGATTAGTACCAACATCAGCAATTACTATGGTTCAAAATACAGAAAGTAATGTTACTTCTGGTTTAGATGCAACTATTTATGCAGTTCCAGATGGAGAAAAAACAGATGAAACTTTAAATGTTAATTATTTGACATATAAAGAAGTTAATTATGATCATCGTATAGGTATGTTCTTTGCTTCTGGAAACAGCATGGGACAAAATGTACAAAAACAAGGTTTAGAAGGTATTAAACAGGATACAGTTGATGAGTTTTCAAAAGTTGTTTTAAATGAGCAACCAGGAGGAACTGTTTTAACAACAATTCAAAAGAAAATGCCTGATGGAACACTTAAAGATTTAACAACAACAGAAGATTTAGTGAAGCTTTTTACAAGTAAAAGAGCTGCTTTATCTAAAGATATTGGAGAATATTATTTTAATTATCGTTGGTATTTGAATAATAATAATGTTGGAAGTAATAATGGTTATTTACAAACAAGAAAAAAATTAACGATTTTACCTGCTGTTACTCCAGTTTATTATCGTAATTATGATAGTAAAGATAAGACACAATTATCACTTCCAAATGGAGTGATTCCAGCAGATCAAAAAGCATTATATTATAAAAATGGTGATGTTTTAGGAAATTTACCAACTAATCCAGAAAGAGTAGGATATGAGTTTTCAGGATGGTCATTAAGTCAAAAAGGATTTGGCGAAGATGATGCTATGAAAGTGGATAAAGAGACTAAGATTGATACAGATTGGGCAAATGATAATTATAAAGTAGAGTTCTATGCAATATGGAAAGCTAAAAAAATTCCAATTCAATATCAAGATGATGATGAAACAATTGATGGTGAACAGGAAACAGATAAACCAATCAAGTTACCAGAAGAAAAACCAAAGAAACCTGATCATTCATTTGTAGGATGGACTCCAGATCCTAATGGAAAGGAACCATACCCAGATTTAGATGAAAAGACATTATTAGATTTACTTGAAGATTATCCTGAATTGTTAGAGGAAGATATTGTTTTTTATCCAGTGTTTGAAAAAAATCCTGATCCAGAAGTAAAAGTAAAGGTAGAAAATAAGACAGATCCTGATGGGGAAAATGTTCAAGTATATGATGTATTGAAGTATACAATTACAGCTAAAAATAAGGAAGATGAAACCAAATGGAAAGATGTTAAGATTAAAAATCAATTGCCTGCTGGTTTGACTTTAGTAGAAGATAGTATAAAATTAATCGATCCAGACGGAAAAGAAATTATTCTTAATTCCAAAGATGTTTATAATAAAGAAACACATACAATAGAAATTCCTATTGAATTAATAGAAGGTGGAACAGAATATCGTATTGAATATGATGTTTATGTTAATGGTAAGGCTGTTAATGAAAAGGATAAAGATATTCATAATACTATTAAAGTAGAAGGAAAGAATCCTGATGGAAGTGAAGCGAATACTGAAAATAAAACAGTTTTACCTGATGGCGGAGAAGATATTGTTTTAGCTGATCCAGAACCTGAAATTAAGGTAGAAGTAGAAAATAAAACAAGACCAGTAACTGAAAAACCAAAAGTTGGAGATGAATTGAAATATACAATAGAAGTTGAAAACAAAAGGGAACATTCAGACTGGTTAGATGCTATAATTGAAAAAGAGATTCCAGATGGTTTAGAAATTATTTCAGAGTATATAGAAATAGAATATCCAGATGGACATAAAGAAAAGATTAAATTGTCTGATGTTTATGATGAAGAAACAAGAATACTCAAAATACCACTTGGAGATATTCATGGAAAAGAAAAGTATAAGATTTATTATGATGTAAGAGTAGAAAAAGATGATGTTAATCTTGGTGATGATTTCATGGATATTGAAGGGAATACACCAAGTAAGAAACCAGTAAAAGTGGATAAAGAAGAGAGTGAATCAGATATTTTAGGAGAAGACTTTAATAATAAAGTTAAAACCGAGGATGAAGCAAATATAGCTTTATGGTTATATACAATAGGAGCATCAGTTAGTTTGTATATGTGTCTTGTATTAGATAAATATAAGAAAAGAAAATTGAATGAAATGTAGTTGTAAAAAGACAATATAAAAACAGTAAAATGTTGATATGTATTGTCTTTTTTTATTGCTTTTAACTTATTATTCTAATTTTGATATTTTATCATATAATATTTTGAGGTGTTTCCATGTTGAAAAAAATATGTGTTTGTTTATGTGTAGTTATGCTTATTATTTTTCCTATAAATGTAAGTGCAGAAGGATTGAAACTTGCTCCTAATGCATCTTCATCTATTCTTATTGAAGCTTCAACAAAACAAGTTTTGTATGCTAATAATGAAAAACAAAAGCTTTTTCCAGCATCAACAACAAAAATTATGACTATGATTTTAATGTTTGAAGCAATTAATAAAGGAAAATTAAAATGGGATGATGTTTTAACTTGTAGTGCTTATGCAGCAAGTATGGGAGGAAGTCAGGTTTATTTAGAAGAAGGGGAACAAATGAGTGTCTCTGATTTGTTTAAGGCAATTAGTATTGCATCTGCTAATGATGCTTGTGTGATGATGGGCGAAAGAATTGCAGGAACAAATGATGGCTTTGTAAAAATGATGAATGAAAAAGCCAAAGAATTAAAACTTGTTAATACTCATTTCATGAATGCAACAGGATTACATGATGATAATCATTATACATGTGCTCAAGATTTAGCTATTATGGCATCTTATCTTATTAAAATTGGTGATAAAAAATTATTTGAAACAACATCACTATACGATAGTTATATACGTGAAAATAGTGCTCAAAAATTTTGGTTAGTCAATACCAATAAACTTTTAAAGTCATATGATGGTTGTGATGGTCTAAAAACTGGATATACAAAAGAAGCAGGATATTGTATTGTTTCTACTGCCAAAAGAAATGGATTGAGGTTGATTGCTGTTGTTATGAAAGAAAGTGAACCAAAAGTTAGAAATCAAGAAATTTCACAATTATTAGATTATGGTTTTTCTTTATATGAGAATGTTACTCTTTTTAAAAAAAATGAGGTTATAGAAAAAGTTAAGATTTCTAATGCAAAAGAAGAATATGTTGAAATTGTCAGCAAGCAAGATGTTATTTATGTTAAGGATAAATCTAAAGAAGATAAAATAACTTATCAAATAAATTATACAAATTTAGTACCACCTTTTCAAAAAGGAGATACTTTAGGGTATTTATTATTATTTAGAAATAATGAAAATATTGCTTCTTATGTAGTATCAAGTAATAAAGATATTAAAGCTTTATCATTAGGAGAAAAACTTTATAATTATTTTGTACAGTTTGTATGATGAAAACAAGTGTATTCAATTATGCTTGTTTTTATTTTTATGCATAAATATTCTATTTTTGTTAGATTAATTCTAGTTTTGACGAATGGATTTCAATTCAAAATAAATTGGTATATGATAGCAAAGAAGGAGGATTAATGTAATGGAAAATAGTATGAATTATGAAATTATAAATCATTTGATTATTGTTCATTTTTCTGGTGAAATAGATTGTTCTAATGCACCTATATATAGACAATCATTAAGTGATTTATTTGAAAACACCAAAGAAGATATTATATTTGATTTTAAAAATACTTCATTTATAGATAGCTCTGGAATAGGACTTGTATTAGGAAGATATAATCAATTAAAATTTGATCATAGAACTTTAATTTTAACAGGTTTAAATCAAGTTGCATATCGTTTGTTTGAGTTAACTGGTTTATTTCAAATTATGCCTTATTATGAATCAATAGAAGATATTAAGGAGGGAATAATATGAATCAAATGGAAGTTACTTTTAGTGCAACTTTGGATAATGAAAATTTTGCACGAACAACAGTTGGTGCTTTTTTAACACAATTAAACCCAACAATAGATGAAATTATAGAATTTAAAACAATTGTTGCTGAAGGCGTAAGTAATGCTATTATTCATGGATATAATCATAACGCTGAATGTAAAGTTGTTATGAAAGTACAAGTAGAAGATAGAACTGTACATTTAATGATACAAGATTTTGGTAAAGGAATAGAGAATTTAGAACAAGTGAAAACACCTTTTTATACAACTGCTAAAGACTTAGAACACGCAGGAATGGGAATAACAATCATTGAAACACTTGCTGATAGCTTTGAAATTGAAAGTGTTAAAAATATAGGAACAAAACTAATCATTACAAAAAGACTAAAAGATAACATTGGCTAATTTAAAAACATTAGACCTATTAGAAAAAGTACGTTTAGGGGATGAACAAGCAAAAGAACAAGTCGTAAAAGATAATTTAGGACTTGTATGGTCTATAGTCCATAGATTTAAGAATAACTATTATGATAAAGAAGATTTATTTCAAATAGGGTGTATAGGTTTGATGAAAGCTATTAATCATTTTGATCCATCTTATAAGGTACAATTTTCAACATATGCAGTACCTATTATTATGGGAGAAATTAAACGTTATTTTAGAGATGATGGAACAATTAAAGTTTCCCGTTCTTTAAAAGAATTAAATATTAAGGTTACCAAAGCCAAAGAAGAATTACAAAATCAAACAAATAAAGATCCTACTGTTGAAGAAGTAGCAGAATATCTTGGCGTTGATGTTCATGATGTTGTAGAAGCTATTGATTCATCATATTATCCTACATCTTTAAATGAGCCTATATATGAAAAAGATGGTTCTACAATTAGTGTAGAAGATAGATTGATTGATAAAAGTGATATGATGTGGTTTGAGAAGATTGCTTTAGAAATGGAAATGGAAAAACTTGATGAAAAAGAAAAAATGATTATCTATATGCGATATCAATTAGACTATAATCAAGATGTTATTGCTAAAAGATTAGGCATTTCTCAAGTTCAAGTTTCAAGATTAGAAAAGAAAATTGTCTCAAAATTAAGAACACGCTTAAAAGATGATAAATAATATGTTATAATAACACAGGGTGTTGCAAATGAGTAAAGAATTAAAGAAATCTTTATTAGAATATATTAAAGTTATTTTAATAACAGTTATTATTACATATATGGTTTTATATTTTATACAAATTTCTAGAGTGGTTGGTTCATCAATGGAAGCTACATATCAAAATGGAAATATTATATTGGTTGATAAATTTTTCTATAAACGTGGAAAACCATCTTATAATGATATAGTTGTGGTTAAATATATGGTTTCTTCAGATGAAGAACAAATCATTAAACGTGTAATAGGATTACCAGGAGATCATTTAGAAATGAAAGATAATCAGCTTTATCGTAATGGAGAATTACTCAAAGAAGATTATATTCTTGAAAAAATGGTAGACAATGAAGATTTTTCATATGATATACCGAAAGGAAAAGTCTTTGTTATGGGAGATAATCGTAATAATAGTATTGATTCTAGAATGATTGGATATATTGATTTTGATGATGAAGTTGTTGGTCGTGTGTTTTTTAAGGTCTTTTAATAAGACCTTTTTCTTTTGGAGGACAAGATGAAAAAAATAAGATATAACAGAGTTGTATTGGTGAGTATTTTTATATTATTGATAATTATAATGATTTTCTATTTATATTTAAATAGAAATCAGTATTATGAGTATGATGGAGATATTCAGACAATTCCATGTACTTATCGACAAAATTCAAAGATATATTCATTTGATTTGAAGATTTTTCAATTAGAAGATGATTATTATATTTCACTTAATGATTTATATAATATGATTGTTATTTTAGATAAGAATGCACATGTCTATATTCATGAAAATAAACATGTAATGGTATATGAATTAACAAATAAGACATATTACTTTAAATATGGACAAGATAAGATTATATACAATAATGATTGTATTCATCTTAAAGATTATCATACACATATTTATATTTCTCATAAAAATGTATATGTGAATGTGTCTTTAATAGAAAAATTATTGTTAAATAATGAAAAAAAGATAAAAATTAAAAAGGAAAACGCTATCATTGAATAATTTTTGTTTTTTTAGTAGTCAACAAGGCATTTTTTTGATATGATGTTTTTAATTTAAGAGAGGCATCTCTATAAAGAAAGGGTGAAAAGGTATGGCATATAAATTTAATATGACTCGAGGTAATGCTATTTTGAATTTTTCTGAGGAGTTTTGTCAAAGTCGTTGTCAATTAATTGAAAGTGAATCTTTTGCAAAGGTTTTAGAAAAATATATAAAAAGTATAAAAAGAAGAGATACAACTGTATATGGATATTTACATGAAATACAAGAAGATGATGTTGATTTATTAGATAATTTAAGAGGAATTTTTAAGCTACTATTAGTAATGACATCTGATGAAGTTTGTATTGTAAGACCAGAAGTCAAACCATATTTTAATGATAAGGATATGTTTGTAAAAATGGTAGAAGACATTTATTTGTTTTGGAGACGTTTACAAAGATATGCTATTGTATTTAATGAAACAAAGAGATCAGGTTATCAAAATGTTCAATTTGCTGATGCTCAAAATGAATTTGAAGAATTGGTTTTAGAAGTTTATCGTTCAATAGAACAAGCATTAGGTAAAAAAGATAAGGTTATGCGTCAAATTACTGCAGGGGTTAATGCTGGATTGACTGTAACACATATGAGACCATTTTTACCATATGAATATCGTAATTTAGATGAAATTCCATTTATTGAATCAGTTGTTATTCATCCACCATTTATTACTTATTCTAAGCGTAATAAAAGAGATGGTGTTTTCCCTGAAATGAAAACAAATCCAATTGAAGATAAAAAATTTGATGCAGATTCTTGGTTTTGTTATCCTGCTAAAGTAGGAGATTTATTATGTTTTGTTTATTTTAATGTTAAATTTATGGCACAAGGTGTTACATTATGTAATTTATTTGATTTAGCAGATGAAGAAGAATACAGAAATAGAAAACCTGATTTAATTTATGTTTATGGTTATGAAGACGGAGAAATGAACCAATCATTCTATCAGGATGAATCAAATAATATGATTGTAGCATTATTATCAGCCAATGATGATTTTGATTATTTTGGTTATATGAAGAAAATGTGTTTAACTTTACACAATGTTCAAAAAATTAATCATAGAGAATTACCAGTTCATGGAGCAATGGTTAAAATGACTTTGCATAATGGTGTCACAAAAAACATTGTTGTTATGGGAGATAGTGGGGCTGGAAAGAGCGAAACTATCGAACAAATTAAGGTTTATGGTGCTGCATATATTACAGACAATTTATGATGATATGGGTGTTTTATCATTAGATGATCAAGGTAAAGTTAAAACATCAGGAACTGAGATTGGAGCTTTTGTAAGATTAGATGATTTAGATGCTGGATATAGTTTTAAAGAATTAGATAGATCTGTATTTATGAATCCTGATAAAGTTAATGCACGTATTGTTATTCCAATTACAGATTATAAAGATGTAGTAGAGAAACATGATGTTGATATGTTCTTATATGCTAATAATTATGAAGAAGGTGGAGAGCCACTTCATTTCTTCGATAGTGTTGATGAGGCACTTGATGTCTTTAGAGCAGGTAATCGTATGGCAAAAGGAACAACAACAGAATATGGTTTAGTAGGAAGTTATTTTGCTAATCCATTTGGTCCTGTACAAAGAAGAGAACAAACAGAACCTATTTTACAAGATTATTTCAAGAGAATGTTTAAACAAGGTGTTAAAATTGGTCAATTACGTACAAGATTGGGTATTAAAGGAAATGAACATAATGGACCTAAAGAAGCAGCTATTGCTATTTTGAAATATTTAACAGGTGAAGATGAATTAAAGGAATTACCAGAAGAAGAATAGAAAAAATCTATTCTTTTTTTATTGATAATAAGAAGTATTCGTAATACAATCAATGATGGATAGTATTTATTTTGTCGAAAACATAGAAATAATGTTATAAAATGAAGCTATGTGGAGGGAAAGGTATGGATTTACATAAAAGGCGTTGGATTTATATTTTAAATGGATTTATTGTTTTGTTATTTATGGGGTGTGGATTGGCATGGAGTATTTTTGTTGTTCCAGTAGAGAATGCTTTTCATTGGACAAGAGATCAAACATCACTTGCTTTTACTTTTAATATTTTTTGTTTTTCAGTGGGAAGCATTTTAACAGGTGTTTTGAGTAAACGTTTTTCTTTTTCAACTTTATTGAAGTTTTCTGCTATTATGATGGGAATTGGATTTTTTTGTGCTAGTTTAATGAATTCTGTATGGCAACTTTATATATCTTATGGAGTATTAGTAGGGGTTGGAATTGGATTGGGATATAATTGTGTGATTTCAGCATGTCCATTGTGGTTGCCAGAAAAAGAAGCAACTGCTACTGGTATTTTATTGATGGGATATGCTTTGAGTACAGCTATTTTTGGACCTTTATTGAATACACTAATAGAATCGATTGGAATTGTTAATACTTTTAGGACATTAGCAATTCTTTGTGGAGTGGGGATTTTTTTAGGTAGTTTTTTACTTAGACAACCAAGTATAGAGGAATCGGGATTGCTTCCACAAGTTGAACGTCATGCAGGAAAAAAATCATATAATGTGATTACTTCTAAAATGATTAGAAAACCTATTTTTTGGACTTATTATCTTATTACTGTTTTGTTTGGGGGAATAGGTTTGATTATAATTAATCATTGTTCACCAATGTTAACAGAAGGTTTAGCAATGAATGCTGGAATGGCAGCACTTGTTATAAGTATAACATCTATATCAAATGGAGTTTCACGTTTTATTTGGGGAATGATTTTTGATAAAATGGGTGTAAGTCGTTGTTTATCACTGATTGCAGGGTGTTTCACTCTAGCTAGTATTGGCTTATGTACTTCATTTTCATATCATATGATAGGTTTATTTGTGATAAGTGCATGTTTATTATTGTTTTCTTATGGTGGAAATGCTATTACTTGTCCTTCTGTTATTAGAGAATTATTTGGACATCGAACATTTTCATTAAACTATTCAGTTCTTGCGACCGACGCTGTCTTTACATCATGTTTTCCTTCTATTGCAGGAGTTGTACAAGTGGCAACACAAGGATATCAAGTTCCATTAATCATTATGGTTGTTGTTTCAATGCTTTCAATTTTAACAGTTTTTGTTTTTTCAAGAATGTACTATAAACAATATGAAGAATAATGAAATATATTTAAAAAGTTTATTAATTGTTCATCGTGGAAAGGTTGTCCTCTAACATTAGTAGAAGATAATCCTTTTTCATTTAGGTATATAAAAACCTCGATTCTTTTATTTAAGAAACGAGGTCATATTATCTTTTAATAAATTCCTTGTGAAATCATTGCGGCAACAACTTTTTCAAATCCAGCAATATTAGCACCTTTGATTAAGTCATATCCTAATCCATATTTTTTGGCAGCTGCAACAGAAGAATCATGAATGTTAATCATAATATCATGTAATTTTTGATCAACTTCTTCTGCAGACCAATTATATCTCATAGAGTTTTGTGCCATTTCTAATGCAGAAACAGCAACACCACCAGCATTAGCTGCTTTAGCAGGTCCTAAAGTTCCACCATTTTCTAAGAAATAAGCAACCGCTTCAGGAGTTGTTGGCATATTCGCTCCTTCAATAATATATTTAACACCATTAGCAACTAATTGTTTTGCTTCTTCTAAACCAATTTCATTTTGAGTTGCACATGGGAAAGCCATATCAACTTTTAATCCCCAAGGTTTTTCACCTGGATGGAATTCACAACCAAACTTTTCGGCATAATCTTTTAATTTTACATTATTAGAACCTCTGATTTGTAATAAGAAATCAATCTTTTCATCAGTAGTAATACCTTCAGGGTCATATACATAACCATCTCTACCAGAGATAGAAACAACTTTTGCTCCATATTCTTTTGCTTTAATACATACACCCCAAGCAACATTTCCATAACCTGAAACAGCAATTGTTTTTCCTTCATAAGTATCATTAAAATGTTTTAACACTTCTTTTCCGTAATAAACAGCTCCAAAACCAGTTGCTTCAGGTCTAATTAAAGAACCACCATATGGTAAAGGTTTACCTGTTAATACACCATTTTCAAATGCTCCTCTAATTCGCTTATATTGACCATATAAGAAACCAATTTCTCTAGCTCCAACTCCAATATCTCCAGCAGGAACATCAACATCTGGTCCAATATGACGATATAATTCAGTCATAAATGATTGACAGAATCTCATAATTTCAGCATCTGATTTTCCTTGTGGGTCAAAATCAGAACCACCTTTACCACCACCAATTGGTAAAGTTGTTAATGAATTTTTAAAGATTTGTTCAAAACCTAAGAATTTAATAATACCTAAATTAACAGTAGGATGCAATCTTAAACCACCTTTATATGGACCTATTGCACTTGAAAATTGTACACGATACCCTCTATTAACATGAACTTTTCCTTGATCATCTTGCCATGGTACTTTGAACATTAATGTTCTTTCAGGTTCTACTAATCTTTCAAGAATAGCCATATCTTCATATTCAGGATGAGCTGCAATGACAGCTTCTAAACTTTCTAATACTTCTTCAACAGCTTGAATGAATTCAGGTTGATCAGTATTTTTTGCTTTTACATTTTCTAATACTCTTTCAATATAATTCATACTTTTATCCTCCTGGCGCTATTATAACACGTTGATAAATAAAAATAAACACTTTAATAAATTATTATTATCAAATTTATAAAAAATTTTAAAATAATTATCATTTTGTCAAAAAGAATGAAATATGTTAAACTGTTGTTGGTGATAGAAATGAAAAAGAAATTTAAGGAATATAGAATGTTTTTACTTTGTATAATGATGTTATGTGTATTTGTTGGAATGGCCATTTACTATTTTATCAATAAAAGTATGCCACGTTTTATTGCAATGTTAATTTTTTCTTTTATAGCTTTAACTCTTGTATTTGGAAGATTTAATATTGTTCTTTTTGATGATTCAATGATTTTATATGAATGGAAATTAGCAGCTATGTTACCTATTATTGTTGATTATAAAGATATTAAAAATATTGAAAAAAGATCAAAACATTGTATTATTGTAGAACATAAAAAGAAA
>OFGF01001746.1_pt1 | contig 12829 bp, 14 predicted proteins | sample 1521711 | NCBI WGS metagenome assembly OFGF01 (sample SAMEA3504092, study PRJEB24116) | mouse gut metagenome | biome: mouse gut; feature: mouse-associated habitat; material: faeces | place: Denmark | collected 2011 | reverse complement strand
TGTGTGCTGGTCCTGGGACAAAGTGCTGCAAACAGCACTGTCTGCTCCTAATTGTTGAGCCAGAACTGGCCTCAAATTCATAAAGATCCTTGAACTCAGCAAATGTTAATTTATTTTCTAATTTATATTGTTGTAATAATGTAGGATATTCCTGTGGATATCTAGACAAAATAAGATACCATTTAGGATGTAATCGCATATACATTCTAATATCCTGATCAATCATCATACCACTGTTTTTGTTGTTGAGGAGATGCTTCTTTTCCAACAAAACCACTCATTAAATCAAGAATCTTTTGTATACCATCAAAGCTTCTTGATAAAGCATCTAAGTCTACATTTTTAACAATATCTAAAATTCCACTTAAATCAACATTATTCTTTCTATATGGTTCCCACATTTTATCATCTTCACCATATAAAACATAAAATTCATAAAGTTGTTGCCACGTATAACGTCCTTTAACCACTTCTTCCCTAATAGATGGTATAGAACGTACAAACGTCTTAAAATTATCAATTTCCATATTCTCACCCATATTAGAATATGCCCAATTTCTAAATTTGTTCTTTTAAACTATCACGATTATATTTTGAAATAATAGATTGTGCTATTCCAATCGCAATCATTGCAGCCCATGTTGAAGAACCACCAGAAGAAATAAGTAATAATGGAACTCCTGTCATAGGAATTAAACCAGAAACACCACCTACATTAATAATTAAATGAGTAAAGAAATATATTCCTACCCCATATAATATAAGTTTACTTTTTGTATTTTTAATTCTTAAACCATAATAGAACATCTTATATATAATAATACAATAAGGAATTAAGAAAACTAAAAAACCAACCATTCCTAATTCTTCATAAATAATAGAAACAATAAAATCATTATGAGATTCAGGTATGTATCCATATTTTTGACGTGAAGCACCAAACCCTCTTCCCAATAATCCTCCAGAACTAAAAGCAATTAAAGCATTTACTAATTGCCAACCACTATTTATAGGATCATTTAAAGGATTTAACCATGTATATATTCTTCCCAATTGATGTGGTTTCAAAATCACTGTGGCACTAAAAACAACCACAACAACCCCTATAACAAGTAAAATTAAAGCTAATGTTTTAAATCTTTTATAATATGGACGTGGTGTAATAAAGAACATCATCATACATAAAAAAGCTAGAATTAATGCACTTCCTAAATCCTTTTGCACAAATCCACCCACAATAAATACACAAATAATAGCTATAACAGGTCTTACAATACAATATATAAATTTCTTTTGTTGGAGTCTTTCTTTATATTTACGAGATAAGTTTCTAGGAATTTCACATAATTCCTCTAATTCTCCAAAATGATATGATAAAAATAAAATCATAATCACTTTCATAAATTCTGCTGGCTGTAAAGTGAATAAACTTCCAAATCTAATCCATGCATGAGAACCTTTAACACCCTTAAATGCCAAACAAAAAATCATAAAAGCTAAACCAATACCATATATAATCCATGTTGAAGAACCATCAATCCAACTCTTTTTAAAACATCGAGTTAAAAAGATCATAAACCCATAACCAGTCAATACATAAACTGCTTGTTTAATCATATTGATAGTTGCATATGCTGCTCCTTCTGTTGGTGTTTGTCCAACTGATGCACTTCCTATCATAACAATACCATAGATTGTTAAAATAATAACACAAGCATAAACCGTTTTATCAACACCTTTTCTTCTAAATATTCTCTTTAATAAATCAATCATTTTATTTCAATCCAATCATGATTTTTAGCTTCTTGAAAAACTTTATAAATAGAATAATGAGACACTTTTTCAAATGCTTGATCTAATTTTTTTTGTTCACTTTTAGAATCAACAATTTCAATAAAACGATGGTAGACTTTCATAAATTCATCTTTTGAAATTCCACCCTCATATGCTTGTTCAACTGCATTATATAAAGACATAACATCAATAATTTCTTCTGTTGTCCAATCAAAGTCTAATGGATAATCGTACATTTACATCACTCCTTGTTTTACATATTATACATGAAATAAATTAAAAATAAAATATGAACTAGGTAGAAACCCTAACAATTTTGTAAAACAAGAATAGATTAAAGTGAAAGGAGGGAAAAACAATGAACTCTTGCTATAACTATGGAGGATGTGGATGTAACAACTATATGCCTACATTCGGATTCAATCCATTTGGATGCGGTGGATGTGGATGCCAATCATTCCAATTATCTGGTGGATGTGGTGGAAACTTCGGAATGGGTAGTGGATGCACTTGGTTTGCTATCGTCTTAGTTGTCTTCTTATTACTCATCATCTGCGGATGTACTAAAATTTGTTAATGACTAAAAATATGCTAGAAATCTAGCATATTTTTTATTTTATGATATAATATTCACCGAGGTGAAGACAGATGTTATTAATGAAAGATATTATAGATGATCATGACAAAAGAATAAGAGACATATCACTACCTGTTGAAATGCCTTTATCAAAAGAAGATGAACAACTACTATTAGATATGCACGAATTTTTAGTCAATTCACAAGATGAAGATATATCAAAAAAATACCATTTAAGACCAGCTGTAGGTATTGCTGCTGTTCAACTTGGTATTATGAAAAGAATGTGTGCTATTCATGTATTAGATTTTGATAATGAAGGAAATATAAAAAAAGTAAATGATTATGCTTTAGTTAATCCTAAAATCATTTCTTATACTGAGAAAAAAGCATATTTAAAAGATGGCGAAGGATGTTTAAGTGTTAATGAAGAAAGAGATGGTTTTGTACCTAGATATGCTAAAGTCACTGTTAAAGGCTATGATGTTTTAACTCATAATGATGTAACAATTGTTGCAAGAGGTTTTTTATCTATTTGTTTACAACATGAATTAGATCATTTTGATGGTAAACTTTTCTATGACCATATCAATAAAGAATTTCCAAAAGCACCTATTCCAAATGCAATGATTATAGAATAAAAAAGGTATAACAATATGAATATTCCCCTTTCACTATATTAAGGAACGAATTCATTATTGAATACCTTTTTCTTTTATTTTATCTTTGAAAAAGCTTGTTTTAAATCAGCAATCAAATCTTCAACATTTTCCAATCCTACTGAAATACGAATTGTCCCTTGTTGTACTCCCCCTGCTAATCTTTCTTCTTCACTCATTTGAGCATGTGTTGTTGATGCTGGATGTGTTAATAAACTTCTTGAATCTGCAAAATTAGTAACATGTGTAAATAATTGAATATTATTGATAACTGTTTTACCTGCTTCTAATCCTCCTTTTACTCCAAAAGTAAACAAACCACCAAATCCCTTTGGAAAATATTTTTGACAAAGTGAATAAGAATCATGATTTTTTAGTTCTGCATAACTTACCCATTCAACATCTTCACATTCATTTAAAAATTGAGCAATTTTTCTAGAGTTTTCAACATGTTTATCCATACGTAATGATAAAGTTTCTAACCCTAATAATGTCATATAAGCATTAAATGGTGACATACATCCACCTAAATCTCTTAATGTTTTTGCTACTGCTTTTGTACAAAATGCTGCTTCATTTAAATCCGCATAAACAATATCATGATATGCTTTATCAGGCTTTGTAAATAATGGATATCGTTCATTATGCCAATCAAACTTTCCACTATCAACAATAATTCCTCCCATAACATTTCCATGTCCTGCAATATATTTAGTAGTTGAATAAACAACTAAATCTGCACCATGTTCGATAGGTCTAAATAAATATGATGTTGGTGTCGTATTATCTACAACAAATAAAATTTTATATTTTTTACATAAGGCACTAATAGCAGCAAAATCTAACATATCTCCATTAGGATTACCTACTGATTCTACAAAAATTAATTTTGTTTTATCATTAATTAAAGCTTCCATAGTTTCTAAATCTCTAGGATCAACAAAATGTGATACAAACCCCATTCCTCTCATTGTCCCAGATAAAGAACCAATAGTTCCACCATATAAATTATTCGCAGCAATAATTTCATCACCACTTTCACATACAGTCATGATAAGTCCCATAATCGCTGCAGTTCCTGAAGAAAAAGCAACAGCACCTACTCCATTATCTAATGCTGCCATACGTTGTTGTAAAACATCTACAGTTGGATTAGACAAACGTGAATAAAAATATCCACCTTCTTCTAACGCAAAAATATTTTTTGCTTGATCTGCATCATCAAAAGTAAATGCATTAGATAGATATAAAGGAACTCCTGTTGCTTTTGTTGCTGAATCAGGTTTTTGCCCTGCATGTATTTGTAATGTTTCAAATTGATATTGTTTTGACATTTTTTATCCTCCTTTTATTTTTTATATTCTATCATATCTTAAATTTAAAAAAAAGAGTTCAAACTCTTTTCATTTTCATATATTAATATCTAATAATAATGTCTACAAATATTTACCATATCTTCAATATAAACTCTTCCTCCAGAAATAACATCATCATTTAAACAAGGTTTAGATTTAATTCCTTTTTTACAAGAATAAGTTTCTCTCATAAGAGGTAAATCTTGTTTCTGACACAATTCTATAATTTTATACATTTGCTTATTACTAAAACAGAACATATTAAATAAAGCTAAATTTTTAATATGTTGACGAGAAAGATTACCAATAAAATTCTCAAGTTCTTTATTTTTCTTACAAATACCCTCTTCAAAACCAATAACTAATAAATCAATATTTTCATTAAAATCAAAATCATTAAGAGGTTTTGCATATGTTTTTGCATATCTTGCCATATCTTCTGCAAGAAGTTTTGTTTCCTTGCAATGACTTGTATACACAACAATAACTTTCATAATCGACCTCTCCTTTTCAATTACTTATTATAATATCAAAATATGAACTGAAAATAAACAGATGTACACACCATTTTCTTATCTATGAATAATGTAAGATGAAGGAGGTTTATTTATGAATATTTTTCAAGACAATCAAAATTATTTTAGTCCTTTCTTAACATCACAAAGAAACCAATCTACAAACCCAAAACTCTTTGAACCAGAAGAAGCATTTATGTTAGGAAATCTTTTTAAAGATTTATACATGACATATAAAGGATTCTCAAATTATTGTATTCAATCAATGAATCAAAAACAAAAAGCCTTATTAGAAGTTCAAATGTATAGTTTTGTTGCTCATGAAATCAATCTATATTTAGATATATATCCAGATAACAAAAAAATGGTTGAGCTTTATCATCACTATGCAACAAAAGCTAAAGAAGCAACAAAAGCATATGAAAAACAATTTGGTCCATTAACTGTACAAAATAGTTCTACTCAAATCCCATTTGAATGGGTTCAAGGTCCTTGGCCTTGGGAATATCAAGTATAAGGAGGAATGTTAATAATGTGGTTATATAGTAAAAAACTACAATATCCCATTCATATCAAAAATAAAGATATAAGAATGGCAAAATTTATTATTACGCAATTTGGTGGTGCAAATGGTGAACTTGCTGCTTCACTCAGATATTTGACCCAAAGATATACAATGCCTGACGATAAAGGTAAAGCTTTATTAAGCGACATTGGTACTGAAGAATTAGCTCATATGGAAATGATTTCTGCAATGGTTTATCAACTTACAAAAGGTGCAACTTTAGATGAAATTAAAGCTGCTGGACTTGAAAGTCATTATACAGAACATGGTGTATCATTATATCCAGTTGATTCAAATGGTGTTCCTTTCACTGTTCAATACTTTGCTGTAACTGGTGACCCAGTTGCTGACATAGCAGAAGATATGGCTGCTGAACAAAAAGCTAGAGCCATCTATGAACATTTAATGAGTCAAACAAATAATCCTGATATATTAGGTCCATTATCATTCTTAAGGCAACGAGAAATTATTCATTACCAAAGATTTAAAGAACTATATGATGAATATGTCAAAAAATATTATCAACCAGACTTTAACCAAAACTGTAATTGTTAAAACCCATTATTTGGGTTTTTTTATTGTGCTTGTTGATATGCAACAAAAACACCAATAACAATAAAAATTAGATCTAAAATCCCACTTTGAAACATAGACATAAATGTCATAGGAATCATATTGATAATGACACTCAAAGATATTCCAAAAGTAGAATAAACAATCACATAGACCGTTAATCGAGAAATAAAAAATGCTAAGAATGTCATAACAGCACTTACAAGAGCAACTTGATGTGAAGATACTCCAGATACGGATGTTGCAATATTAGCAAGTGCATATCCTATAACTATATAAAGTATTGAAAAATCAATACCAATCCCCATTGTTATAGCACCATGAACAACACCTAAAAATAAAGCACCAACTAAACAACTTAAAATTGTTTTTATCCATTGTTGACTAGATAAAAACTGATCATTATTTTGTCTAAAATAATTTTGTGCCTCTTTTCTCTCCTTATATTCTTTCCAACTCTCTTTCATGATAACACCACTTTCTTTAATTTAATAAATCATCATATCGATTTTTCTTTTTCTTATTTAATATAAAATATGTTGAAACAAAACCACCAATCAATCCAGCTACATGACCAGATAAAGAAATGGATGGAACTAAAAATGAAATAGCTAACATAGCCAACACATTAGGCATTAACTGTTTAAAAATAGATAAAAACACATCTTTATACACAATCGCTAAAGCACCTAATGCTCCAATAATTCCAAAAATAACACCACTAATACCACCACTTACAACATTGACTTCAAATCCATTAAATAAATATAATAAATAAGGTAATCCAGAAGTTGCAAGTGCTGAACAAATAATCACAATCAAATACCTTTTCATTTTTAATACAGATTCTACAAATATACCCAAACCATACAATGAATAACAATTGACAATAATATGTAACAATCCAAAATGAACAAAATTTGCAGTCAATAAACGATAATAATCATGATTCCAAAAAACAAATAATGGATTATATGCACCAAAATGCAACCCTTGTTGTGCATCCATTGATGGACCATATATAAAAACTGAAATCACATATACAATAATACATATTAAAATCAACCCAATAGTTATAGGATATTTTTTATATTTTTCTATTATTTCTACCATTTTATTCATCTAGAAATTCATAAATAGACATTTGATCTATAATAATTTCTTCTTCCTCCTCTATGACTTCATTTTTCTCAACAATTTGTTCTAATGTTAATAAAGATAAAATATCTTCATATGTTACTTTAATCGCTCCCATTTCTAATAAACGAATATTACCATTATAACGATTATCATCTAAAACTAATTGTTTTGTCCAATGATAATGGAAATTTTGAATCGTTGTAAACCAAACTCCACCACTATTAATATGAGTAGCTGTTATAAATTGTAATTGACTTAAACCACAAACATAAATATTTCTATCCAAAGAATTAGTTACATTAAAATAAGCAAATGGATCAACAGCACTCACTAATACCATTTTATGATCTTTAATATATTTAGAATAAGTTTTCTTTTTATCAAATAAATGATCACTTACAAAACAAACAGCTTTTCCACCTAATTGCAAATGATATTTCAAAGCAAAAGCATCTATTCCCTTTAATCCACTAGAAACCAATGTACGATCTTCATCATATATCTTTGTTACTAAATTTTTCGTAAAAGAATGAAGTCTTTTCTCCATTGTTTGTGGTCCTACAATAGAAACCATATTACTCATTAGAGATAAATCACCAACATAATATAAGATTAAAGGTGCTCGCTTTTTTAAAGAGGTTAATAAAATATGAGGATAGTTTTCTTCATATTTTGTTGTTACATAAATACCTTCATTCTCAAGATTTGCTAAAGCAAATAACAAATCATTTAGAGTTGATAATCTTGCAATCATTTTATATGCTATATATTCATCAATACCCAATATTTGTATAAGAGTATCTTTATTCATTCCAAATAGTTTTGATGGTGTTTTTTTAGAAGAATTTTTAAGTTTTTTTTCAACATCATACCATTCATCTTGAGTAAGTGGAGCTGTATTATCTACAATCAAATCACCACAAAACAAAAGAACAGCTAAACTATCTAAATTTAATTGAATTTTCATCTCGTTCACCTACTTTAAAATACATTATATCATATATAAGAATAACAAAAAAGAAAAAAAGAGATATGTAGACATATCTCTTTACAAACTTTTATTCAATTCCCATTTCTTCTTTAACAGCAGCTTGTGCAGCAGCTAAACGAGCTAATGGTACACGGAATGGAGAACATGAAACATAAGTTAATCCTAATCTATGACAGAATTCAACTGAACTTGCTTCTCCACCATGTTCACCACAGATACCTAATTTGATATCTGGACGAGTTTGACGACCTTTTTCAACAGCAATCTTCATCAATTGTCCAACACCTTCTTGGTCAACTTTAGCAAATGGATCTGATTCGAAGATTTGTTTACTATAGTAATCACTTAAGAACTTAGCAGCATCATCACGGCTGAATCCATAAGTCATTTGAGTTAAGTCATTAGTTCCGAAACTGAAGAATTCAGCATCTTCAGCAATCTTATCAGCAGTTAATGCAGCTCTAGGAATTTCAATCATAGTACCAACTTTGTAGTTTAATTCAACTCCTGCTTCTGCAATAATCTTATCTGCAGTTTCAACAACAACATTCTTAACAAATTTTAATTCTTTTGTATCTCCAATTAATGGAATCATAATTTCTGGTTCAACAGATAAACCTTCTTTATTAACATTGATTGCAGCTTCAATAACAGCTCTTGTTTGCATAGCAGCAATTTCAGGATATGTTACAGCTAAACGACAACCTCTGTGCCCCATCATAGGGTTGAATTCTTTTAATGACTCAACACGAGCTTTTAAAGCTTCAAAAGTCATTCCTAAGCTTTCAGCTAATGGTTTGATTTCTTCATCAGTATGTGGTAAGAATTCATGTAAAGGTGGATCTAAGAAACGAATATTCACTCCATAACCTTCCATAGCTTTAAATAATTGTTCAAAGTCATCTCTTTGGTATGGTAAGATTTTTTCTAATGCTTCTTCTCTAGCTTCTAAAGTTTCAGCAGTAATCATACGTCTAAAGTTAAAGATTCTTTCTTCTTCAAAGAACATATGTTCAGTTCTACATAATCCAATACCTTCTGCCCCAAATGTACGAGCTTGTTTTGCATCTCTTGGAGTATCAGCATTTGTTCTTACTTTTAATTTTCTAGCTTCATCAGCCCATCCCATGAATGTATCGAAGTCTCCTTCAATAACAGGTTCGACAGTTTTAACTTCTTCAGCATAAACATTACCTGTACTTCCATCCAATGACATATAATCACCTTCATGTAATTCTCTTCCATCAGGTAAAGTTAAAACTTTAGCTTCTTCATCAATTTTTAATACACCACATCCAGATACACAGCAAGTACCCATACCACGAGCAACAACTGCAGCATGTGAAGTCATACCACCACGAATAGTTAAGATACCATGAGCAATATTCATACCTTCAATATCTTCTGGAGAAGTTTCAAGACGTACTAATAAAATATCTTGTACTCCATTTTCTTTAGCTGCCATAACATCTTCAGCAGTAAAGTAAATTCTACCAGTAGCAGCCCCTGGAGATGCAGCTAATCCAGTTGCAACAACTTTTGCATTTTTTAAACTATCAGCATCAAAATTTGGATGTAATAATTGATCTAATTGTTTAGGTTCAACTTTTAATAAAGCTTCTTCCTTAGTAATCATTCCTTCATTAACTAAATCAACAGCAATTTTCAAAGCAGCAGGTGCTGTTCTTTTTCCGTTACGAGTTTGAAGCATGAATAATTTACCATCTTCAATAGTAAATTCCATATCTTGCATATCTTTATAATGATCTTCAAGAATTTTATTGATTTTTACAAATTGATCATAACATTCTGGCATAACTTCTTTTAAAGTATCAATTGTTTGAGGTGTACGAATACCAGCAACAACGTCTTCACCTTGTGCATTCATTAAGTATTCACCATATAATTTCTTTTCACCAGTAGCAGGGTTTCTTGTGAAAGCAACACCAGTACCAGAAGTTTCACCACGGTTACCATAAACCATTTCTTGAACGTTTACAGCAGTTCCCCAACTTCCTGGGATATCATTTAAACGTCTATAAGTAATAGCACGGTCATTGTTCCAAGATCTAAATACAGCTTTAATAGCTTCCATCATTTGTACTTTTGGATCTTGTGGGAAATCTTCACCAGCATGTTTTTTGTATTCAGCTTTATAGATTTCAACAACTTCCATTAAATCTTCAGCAGTTAAATCAGTGTCAAATTCAACACCTTTTTCTTCTTTAACTTTATCAAACATTCTTTCAAATGAGCTTTTTGGGAATCCCATAACAACATCAGCAAACATTTGAATAAAACGACGATAGCTGTCATATACAAAACGAGGGTTTTGAGTAACATCAGTAAATCCCTTAGCAACATCATCATTCATACCTAAGTTTAAAACTGTATCCATCATACCAGGCATAGATGCTCTAGCTCCAGATCTAACTGAAACAAGTAATGGATTATGAGCATCCCCCATCTTTTTACCTGTAATTTTTTCAAGTTCAGCAAGTTTTTCATAAACTTGATCTTCAATTTCCTTAGAAATCATTTTTCCATCTTCATAATATTTAGTACAAGCTTCTGTAGTAACAGTAAACCCTTGAGGTACAGGTAAACCAATATTAGTCATTTCAGCTAAGTTAGCACCCTTACCACCAAGTAAGTTACGCATGTCTTTATTTCCTTCACTAAATAGATAGACATATTTTTCCATTTAACGTTTCCTCCTTTTTTCTACTTTTAACATTATACACTATGAATACTCTTACATTCAACATAAAATTATCATTATTTTTCAAAAAAAGAAACAAAACAAATGAATATTCATTCGTTTTGTTTGAATATAACTATTTTTCATAAGAAAATTCTAATTGAACACGTCTTTGCTTTAATTTTTGTTTATGACAATTCTTTACAACTTGTTGACTAACACTGTTTTTTATATCTACAAAAGTAAATTTTCTTTTTATATCAATTTCTCATAAAGATTGTACCAGGGAATCCCAAACGCTTCATATCCCAGACTTACGGTTCCGATCAACTGATATCCGCATTTTTGATAAAGCTGCTCCGCGGGGAAGTTATCTTTTACCACATCAAGCCTGATGCTTACGCAGTGTTCTTTCCGCGCCGTCTGTTCCGCAAACATTAATAGTTCCGTTCCTATACCGCACTTTAAGAAAGCAGGGTGGACGGCAAGAATATAAACTACATAAATGCGGCTATAATCATCTTCGGTCAACCACCTGCCGTTGCTATATCCCTCTTCCGGCTCATGTTTTAAAATCATTGAACCTACAGTCTGATCTCCAAGCCGTGCAATGTACAGCGCATCTTCCATTAACCCCTTTTCGGTATCGCAGCGAACCGGATAGATACCCTTTTTCCATCCGGGATAATTCTTGTGTGTTTCTAAGTAACCGCATATGTCTCCGTACAGCTTCTCAATCTGATCAAGGTCCGCTTCCGAAGCCTTTTTAATCTGAATATCCGGTTTCATACCTGACTCCTCTCCTTCTACATTTTCAAAAATATCTATGATAATTCCCGTATCTGGTCTACCAAAGATCGCTTTTTTATCTGCCGGATCAACAAATATGAGAAAAGCATCTGAACGGCAAGCATCAACAGAAAAAAGCTGAACATTTCAAACATCGGAAAATGATAGCTTACTTTTCCAAAAAGGCTCATTGCGCTAAAGACCGTACAAAGGAGATGCCCCATAAGGGTTCCAAACGACACGGAAATAAGCAGTACCCAAAATGTATAAAACAGCCCCTCGGTCAAAAGCATTTTGGAAAGCTGTCTACTGCTCAGGCCAACCGCCTGCAAAACGCCCAGTTCCCGCTTCCGGGTCAAAATATTTGTGATAAGGGTGTTCAGCAGGTTGATAATACCAAAAACCCCTATGAACATAACGAAAACATAGACCGGGATACGGTAATTTAACAGTTTATCCCTATATGCCCCGACCCACTCGTCTAATGTGCTGACATAGAGACGGGAAGCCCGTGGTATTATTTTTTGGATCTCATCTTTTACCGCCTCCCATTTATTGTCGTCTGTATCTACGATGAATTGATAGTTGAGATTTTCCGCAGGCACAATTTCTGACAGCATTTCCAAAGGAATAAACAGGGTATCATATCCGCCGTATGGGATATCCGCATCCACAATTCCCATCACTTTTACTTTCCTTGTCTGGCCTCCGGCTTCAATCTGAAGCTCGTCCCCAACAGACACATCCCAGCCGAATGTTTCTTCCCAATGCGGGCCGTTTTCAATGAGAATGCCATTGTTATTAAGAAGCTCCTGCAAATCTGCCGTACCTTCAACCAGATATTGTTCCAGCATTTTCCCGGAATCCGGAGTAAAGCCTTCCGAAACAACCGGTTCACGGTCTCCCGTTGGCATATGGAGATCCAGGACCGTCCCCTGATATGCTTTCACGTCTTCCACACCGTCTATGCCCCGGATCGATTCCATGAAATCTTCCGTGAGCAGGTTGGATTTTTGAAACTCCAAATATTGTTCGCTGTCGTGCGACTGCGGCCCGTAATCGCCTAATTCAAGACGGATTTCTCCGTAAGGGAAACTCCTGCGCGCCATTGCCAGAGGATCAATGGAATTAAAATATGCAGAGCTTGCCATCAGCAAAATTCCACATACC
>OFGF01001745.1_pt1 | contig 12835 bp, 8 predicted proteins | sample 1521711 | NCBI WGS metagenome assembly OFGF01 (sample SAMEA3504092, study PRJEB24116) | mouse gut metagenome | biome: mouse gut; feature: mouse-associated habitat; material: faeces | place: Denmark | collected 2011 | reverse complement strand
ATGTTTCCATCCAGGCGCAGATCATCAATCTGTTAAAAGACCTGCAGGAGAAGTACAAACTGACTTACCTGTTTATCTCTCACGATCTGAGTGTGGTAGAGCATATATCGGATACGGTGGGCGTTATGTATCTGGGCAATCTGGTGGAGTACGGGGATACGAAGGATATCTTCAAAAATCCGCTGCATCCCTATACGAAAGCACTGTTCTCGGCGATCCCGATTCCGGATCCCGATGCGAAAATGAACCGGATCGTGCTGGAGGGCAGCATTCCGTCCCCGGCCAATCCGCCTTCCGGCTGTAAGTTCCACACCCGCTGTGCCAACTGCATGGCCAAGTGTAAGGAAGTGGCGCCGGAACAGAAGGAGATCGAACCCGGACACTATGTGGTGTGCCACTTGTATGATGACGTATAAGAAGAATACAGGCTGTCTTGAAGAATCGCTTTTCGGCGATTCTTCTTATAAGAGCCGGTGTACTGTCCGTACCAGGCAGCACACTGGAGTTTGAATCGATGAGAATGTGGAGGTGCAGACATGGGGCGGCGGGATGAATTTGAAGATGACGGTCGTACCGTCGCTGATATGAGCGACCTGGCAGGCGTCGGACTGTTCGGCAGACATTCCTCTGCATGGCAGAGTGCGCCAAAGGGCGATAGAAGAGACGACGCCGGTGGAGCCGGGGACAGTGGAGCAGGAAAGAATCCCTGGGAAGATACGCCTTTTACCTGGCGGGAACGGATGCGTTATATCGTGATGGCGCTTGGTGCGGCATTCCTGATCGGTGCGGTTCTGCTTGGCGGTGTGGCGGCTGTGATCTGGCTGTTTGTGCTGTATGATTAATGGCAGAGACTCTTTTTTGTGTGATGACGAATTTCACAAAGAAGAGTTTTTTTGTTGCATTTCCGCTTCTATTGATGACATAAAGGTAGGGGAAGGACAGGAGCAGGCCGATAACTTTATTAAATGATCCTTTGTACGGAGAAGATGTGGAAAATGCAGGGATGAGAAGCAAAGGAAGGGCAGGAGGAAAATCGCATGGCAGTGACAGAGATCGGATACAGAGGAGCCGAAACGAACAGGATAAATGAAAGGAAGCCGGATGATATCTTATTCAGGACTTATTCCTATCAGAATGGAAAAGGGCAGGAAAAGGTATATTATGCAAAGGACTGTGTGGAAATTTCGGTGGATTCTTTCAAGATCCCGCCTACGGCAGATAATTATGAAGAAGTACGAAATATGCTGAAAGCACAGAACGGTGGTAAGATTACTGCCCTTCCGAATCGGATGTTTTATGAGACTTATGAGGTGATGCAGGACTATTATGACGGGAAACTGAGCCGGGATGAAGTGAAGGATATTTTCAGGGAATACTTTTACCACTATATGGGGACTTGTGTGAAGGATGCGGGGAAGCAGGAGACACAGAAGGCTGTTCTGCGCAGCGGAGACGGAACGGCGCTTGCCACGAAATATCTCGCAGGATTGTATGAGCATTTCAGCAGGGCCAACACCAGAAATGCGTGTACGCAGAACCGGAAAGAGGGCAGGGAGCTTATGGAAGGCAATGGAATGAGCTCGAACGGATCGATCTATTATAATGCAGACTGGTATTACGCATGTGAAGAGATGCAGGAACTTTTTCGGGATACGGCCAATGAACTGGCCGACGAATTCGGTGTGGAACATGTGGACTTTAAATATGTGGAGGAGAATACCAGGTTTACGCTGGATGGAGGCATTACTTACAACGGTGTGTGGAGTGCCCGTGTATGGCAGATGAGTTCACAGAGTGCGGTCAAGGGCGGTATGACCGATCAGAATATGGCGCCGCCCAGAGGATTCGTATATTGCAGTTCAGGCTATGTCTGGAATGGAAAAGGAGACACGGAGGGGATTCAGGAGGAGATCGGGAACCGCAGGAAGGGATATGATTCCATGATGTTTATTATGGCTTCGGCACGGCCCACGGAGATGGGCGGAAGTCTTCTTCTTGATTCGAAGCATTACGGCAGTTCCAGCCGCTGGGAAGACAATGCCAGCTACAGACAGGGAATTTCTTTCCTGAGTAACTTCAATATTTATTGGGGATGCAGGGGAAGCCGCTGGGAGTTCATGGCCTGCGGGGAATAGCGCTCAATATTTTCCCCTTGAAAATTTTTTACAAACAGTGTAAAATTTTACCAGTAAACAGTATGGAAGGATAAGAAGGAAATTATGGCGCTGAGTAAGAAACCGGTAACCGGTATGAAGGATATTCTGCCGGAGGAGATGGAAATCCGCGACTATGTCATCGATGTGATCAAGGAGACATATGGGAACTTTGGATTTACATCTATTGAGACACCCTGTGTGGAGAATCTTGCGAATTTGAACTGTAAGGCAGGCGGTGAGAATGAGAAGCTGATCTTTAAGATCTTAAAGCGGGGGGAGAAGCTGCGGCTGCAGGAAGCGCAGAATGAAGACGATCTGGTGGATGGAGGACTGCGCTACGATCTGACTGTCCCGCTTGTGCGATATTACTCCAATCATGCCAATGAACTGCCTGCGCCGTTTAAAGCACTGCAGATAGGGAATGTGTGGCGGGCGGACAGGCCGCAGAGAGGGCGGTATCGTCAATTTATGCAGTGCGATATCGATATTCTGGGTGAGGCGGGTAACTTAGCGGAGATTGAATTGATTCTGGCTACGACGACAACGCTGGGAAGACTGGGTTTTAAGAATTTCAGGATACGGATCAACGACAGGCAGATCCTGAAGGCTATGGCATCCTGCAGCGGTTTTTCCGAGGAAGATTACGATCAGGTATTCATTATTCTGGATAAAATGGACAAGATCGGTGCGGATGGTGTGGAGTCGGAATTGCTGAAAGCCGGCTTTGATCAGGAGAGCGTAGTCAGATATATGGAACTCTACAGAGGTCTGGAAACTGCCGGCGATGCCATTGGTTATATTACGGAGAAGACGAAGCAGACGCTTCCGGAGGGTGTCATGGAGAGCTTCCGGGAGATCGTTGCCAGTGTGGAAGCGACCAAAGGAGACTATTTTGAGCTGGTATTCGATCCGACGCTGGTGCGCGGCATGTCTTATTATACAGGCACGATCTTTGAGATCGACATGCCGGAGTTCGGCGGCAGCTGCGGCGGCGGCGGAAGATACGATAAGATGATAGGGAAGTTTACCGGGTACGATGTGCCGGCCTGTGGATTTTCCATTGGCTTTGAGCGTATCATCCTGCTGCTTTTGGAGAGCGGATTTAAGGTTCCTAAAGCGGGTAAGAAGATCGCTTATCTTTTGGAGAAGGGATTAGGCTCTGACAGATTGTGTGAGGTGATGTCACAGGCGCAGAAGGAACGGGAAGGCGGCAATCAGGTTCTGGTGGCCCGTATGAATAAGAACAAGAAATTCCAGAAGGAACAGCTTACCGCGCAGGGCTATGAGGAATTTAAAGAGTTTTACCGGGAAGAACTGAGGCATTAGTATATTTCACGGCGAATCAGGGACGCAGTACCCGGAAGGAATAAATATTCGACCAGAGGAGAACCGGATATGAATTTACAAAATCCCGCGGCATTTTTTCAATTGATGAATTTATGGAGCCGCTTTCAGAAAAATCACCCCAAATTTCCGAAGTTCCTATCTGCAGTGACGCAGAACGGGATTAAGGAGGGCAGTATTATAGAGGTCAGGGTGACGACTGCCGCAGGCGAGAGTTTTGACTCTAATCTGAAGATTACGGCGGACGATATGGAAATGATCGAGCAGCTTAAGAATATGTCTTTCGGCAAATAGCAAAGATGTGAGCTGTTAAATTTACAGATACAAGTTACCTTAACGGAGAGTGAAATGTTTTCATGTACTGGAAAGGTAACTTTTTTGTGCCATGGAAAACAGGATATAATACGATTTATACGAGAGAGAAGGATTATACAATGAGACAATCTCTGATATTATTTTTAACGGCGGTGATCTGGGGCGTGGCGTTCGTAGCCCAGAGCGCTGGAATGGAACATCTGGGGCCTTTTACCTATAATGGCGTGCGGTCTGTGTTGGGCGGTCTGGTACTGATTCCCTGTATTGTACTGCTCAACAGGATACAGGGCAGGAACGGATCAGAGGAGAGAGATACCGACGGCCGTTTACAGCAGAATCCGGCAGTGGATGGGACGGTTCACAGTAAATTATCATCATGCTCAACCTGCCGCCTGGCGGGCCGCATGGCCATCCATGCTGTGAAAGTCGAAGACTTTCATAGTAACATAAAGGCACACGCCGGGAGTTTTCCCGGCGTGTGTTTTCTCACGATATATAAGAATTTCTTCTTAATTTAACGAGACTGTGAAGTCATTTTTCTATCGGACTTTGACAGAATATTTAACAATAGCTGCTTTCTCGTTGTCTGCCTGGTCTTTGTAGGTTACCTTTAACTGCAGGCTGTAGGTCTTCCCTTTCACTGCGTCGGGGGTGTTGGCCAGAGTGATGGTCTTGTCTTCCACCGAGTACGCACATGTAAATGCATCGTTGTTATTTACCAGTTCCACCTTGGTGATGACCGGATCCGGCGCGCCTTTCAGGACTGCCGAGATCTTTCTGGTAATGCCCGTGCCGTAGGCGCCGCTGAAGAAAGAGATGTTCTTAGGCGCTATGGTAACTTTAGGTTTGCCCTGTTTCAGCTTGAGGCTGATATCCGGTGTTGTGTACTGGAGAGTGTCGCCTTCTGCATTTTGCAGGGTAAGGAGGAGTTTCACCTTGTAGCTGTACTTTGTGATCAGGCTGGCATTTTCTTTTGCATGGATGATGACTTTATTGTCAGCATATTCCGCTTCAAACAGGTGTGCTGCATTGCCTGTAAGCTGTACGGCGGTGATTGTGCCGTTGAGGGCTTTCAGGGCAGGTGTCACTGTCACGAAGGTATTTGTACGGTTTAAGACGTCGATGCTTCCTTTGGAGGAAACCTTGACGGATTTATCTGCTGCCGTATCAACAACTTTGACGGTGAGAGGCGTGCTGATCGTCACTGTGTCTGTCACCTTTACATTTACTTTAAACTTGTAACTGCCTTTTGCGACAGTGGTATTGTTCAGCTTTGCAATGATCTTATTTTCCGTCTGATCGAATGCAAATACGATGCCGCTGTTGATGATATTCTGTGCTTTCACATCCGCTGCACTGACGCTTACGCCGGCAGGGGAGAATTTCGCTCCGTCCTTCCACATCACTTCGGTGGAAGCTGTATCGTAATGCAGAAAAGCTTCGTTGGTGTTAAGCTGCAAAGATTTGTTCTGCAATTTCACGGCTGGCCTGCCCATGTTGATCTTGACAGTGAGCGGGATGGTGAGATCCTCTGCCCACAGGGTATTACTTAAAATGAGCCTGGTCCTGATCGTTGTGTTTTGGCTGATGCCGCCTGCCGTAATCCACATTTTTTCTTCCGCTACGGTCAGACTGAGGCCTTTTTCTTTTGCAGCGGGATCAAGATTCATTGTCATATCTATAGAAGCATATCCGGCCGGTGGAATCACTTTCGGATCGAGCTGTGCCGTGTCGAGTCCGACAGAAGGATACAGTGTTACCGATTTGGCGCTGATCGTAGTCTTCGGAGCCTTCTTTTCGACGCTTACGGTGTAGTTTGCCGTAATATCCTGATAGCCCTCAAACTGCAGGGTTAGTTTCATTTTCTTGTTGCAGTTTGTGCCGAGGTTTGCCTCTTTGGCTCTTAGGAAGTAGCCTTCTTCGTGCTTGACAACGGTGAAGTCACTGCTGTCGTCCGCCGCTTTGATATTCCGTAAGGTCTCGTCTGTCGTAATTTCCAACGGACTTTCAAAATCCGAGAAGAACAGATTTACCTTGGTTTTTTGTTTCAGTTTGTATTTCGGCGTCTGATCTACCACTTTGACGGTGAATGCCACATCGGTATAGGAATAGGACTTACCGTCTGTCACCGTCTTGCAGCTGCCGCTTAAGCTCAGCTTATAGTTTCCCGTAAGTGTGCCTGATTTTGCCGCTATGATATAGCCGTTGCGGGCGGCACTGCCGTCTGTGCTGCCAAGGGCTGTCAGCGTAAACCTGTCAGCATCGCTTCCGCCAAGGACCGGACACGGCTCGTCATTCTCATAGCCTGTATTCGGATACAGGAAGAAGGTGGTTCCTTCTGTCTTCTGCAGATTTACCGTGATAATGTCTTCGCTGATGCCGGGTTTGGCATCGGTCACATCCAGCCAGATCTCTTTCTGTGTTCTGGAGGCATCGTTTGCCGTCAGTGTGATCCTGGTCCTGCCGGACGCGTTTATCGTGAGCGGGATATCATATGCCGTACCCATGCTGTCGGCGCTGCCCCTGGCAGTGACCTTACCGGTCCGGATCACTTTGGTGTTGCTGCTTTTAACCGTCAGTTTCGTGCTGTTTGTGGCCGTTACATGAAGGATACTGTCAGTCGGATCTTTGACGGACGGATCGCTCGTGTTCAGGTGGTAGAGGGCCGGATCATGGTCTGCCTCCTGCGTGAACTGATCGATGGAGACTATCTGGATCTCGGCGATATCGCCGTCTGTAACGGTTATCTTATATTGTGCTTTACAGGTTTTTCCGTTCTTGAATTCCGCTTCGGCTTTGACGACTGCCTTGCCGGCGCCAAGGGCAGTCAGGGTTACGGTTGTTCCTTTCGTGGAAGATAAGGATGCTACGGATGCCTTGTCAATGCTCCAGGCTACCTTATCTGCGTAAGCTGCCATATAGGTATCGTCAAAGGATTCTCTGCTGCCGTTTATATGCCACAAAATTGAGAGAGTGGAGGCGGCATCCTTATGGATCGTATTGCGGTCGGCAGAGACGGCAAGGCCGCTCACGGTGCCGAGCGCTACGGGAAGTGCCGCTTCGTAAGGGAGTGCACCTTCCGTTTTCGTGTATTGTGCGATAAAAGCTTTCGTCTGCATGCCGGCAAACGGTGCCAGAGAGGTTTCCGGATATTTCCATGTCCAGCCGTCGGGAAGTGCGACATCTTTCAGGGTGAACTGCTCGTTGGTCAGAGCGGATACCGTAGGAAGTGTTTCCGGTAAATCGCCGGCCGTGGTAGCTGTCTTTATGGTCACCTTACATTCTGCTTTCAGTTCCTTGCCGTCTATGGTAGTGATCGTGGCAGTGATGACAGCGTTTCCGGCGGCATGTGCCGTGATCGTCGCCGTCTTGGGATCGGCAGCGGCAGCTGTGACGGTGGCAGCAGCTTCATTTGAGGAAATCCACTGGATCTCCTTAACTGCCGTGGTATCGCTGGGTGTAAAATACAGTCTGAGCTGTTTACTGCCCGGCATCTGAGCCGTCTGGTTTCCGGTTTCGTCCGTGACCGGCTGTCCTTTGGAATCAACATACAGCGTACAGCTTTCACTGTTTAAAGTGACAGAGGTCAATTCATTCCGGCTTACGGTCACTGCGCATTCCAGGGTCGGGCCGTCTTTGACAGCGGCCAGTATAACTGCGCTGCCGGCACCTACGGGGGTCACCATACCGCCGGATACGACTGCGACGCTTTTATCGGTGGTACTCCATGTGACGCGGCTGCTGATATCGTTTGTACCGTCGGATACCTTCAGCGTTTTGTTTTCTTTTGAGGACAGGTCAAAGGTTAAGGATGTATCGCTCAACTGATAGTTGAATACCATGACTCTGCACTCGGCCTTTTTACCGTTTTCGGTGGTGGCAGTGATGAGAGTTTCTCCGGCACTGACAGCCGTGATACAGCCCTGGGCATCGACTGTTGCTACGGCGCTGTCACTGCTGGACCAGGTAACGGTCTTATTGGTAGTATTGGCCGGAGTGATCGTTGCCGTCAGCGTCTCTTTCTGCCCGATCTGCATATTGAGCGCTTTTTTGTTTAGCGTAATATCGGCCGCATGTACTACAGGACCTTTCTGTGTGTAGACTGCAAGGTAACCGGTTGTGATCGCGACGCTGCCGTCAGCGCAGGCTGCTGTAATGCGGTATGCTTCGTTCACATTCAGGCCCTGCAGGTCATCCTCCGTGAAATAATACAGGAGACCGTTCTGGTTTGTAGCGCTGCCTGCCGTAAATGTTTTAATGATATCTGTGTCATGTGGTTTTGTGACTGTGACTACAACCGGATAGGAATAAGATCCGACGGAGACATAGGCATTGCAGTCAATATTTTCATTAAACCAGATACCGTTGCTGCCAATGATGTTCCACTGACCGTATGTTTCGTTGGCATCATACGTTGTTGCATAGTAAATTTTTCCACTGCCAAGCACGACACCTGGTTTTGTATCCTTTGTTATCTTTGCGTAATAGCCCGTATATTCCTGGGACAGTCCGCGCAGGTAGAGATTGAAATTCCCGTCATACCAGCGGGCGTCCACTGCATGAAAGCCTGTGATCTGATTTCCGAGCCGGTCGAAGATCTCCAGTTGAAAGCCGTTGTCCTTCCAGTATGCAAGCGCGTCGGCATTGCTTACTTTGCCGTTATATTTGTGAATATAGATGCCCTCCATCTGTTCCGAGGAGAAAGATACATTGACATCGGTTTTCCCGTCTTTGTCCGTCCATGTGCCCATCCACTGACTGCTCATATAGAATTTGGTATTGTCATAGACATATAAATTCTGCGTATACAGGGTGGTATCGCCCTGTGTGTAGCGAATGCGATAGACACCTTCAGCAAGACCGGGAGATTTTTTCCATACACCGGTATATTTGTTATATTTTTCAGGAGCGTTGGTCTCTTTAGCCAGTGTTACGGTAGTATCGCCGATCTGTGCGACAATATCCTGGCCGGAATCTGGTCTGTTGGCCGGGACATAGAGGTTCATTGATAATTGGGTCAGGGGAGCCTCCTGATAAACGACCGTATCGGCATAGGTGGGTATACCGGTAGTTGAACCGGTACTGTAGTTGTACCATTCCACTCGGATATTTATGTGATCAAAGCTCTGCTTTCTGCCGGAAGCGTCAGTATAGCTGTAGTTGAAATAAGCGTAAGCACCTCTTGGCGGAGCATAACTCTGATTGTCTGTGTTAATAAACTGTAAGGACAGCAGATGATCCTTTACCGCGGCGGTCGCGGAGGCCACCTTTTTTCTGCTGCTGTTATCTGTGTCGCTGTCGTAGACAGTGACCGTAACATTTGTTCCGTCCTCGATCGTGGAATCTGTCGTGACTTCGTACACACCCTTTTTGTAATTATAGTGCTCGAAGATGACAAAGTCATCGGAAGAAGAGGGGGGATAAAATTGTTTCTCTTTCACAAGATCGATGAAATCGTATCCTGGTTCTCCCTCGAATCTAAAGGAACAGGCACGGCGGCCCGAATTCCAGTACGAATTCTTTTCCAGCTTTTCCAGTTTATAGGTGGCGCGTTCACGATTATATTCGACCGTACTGCTCACATATCTGGTAAGTATGGTGTCCCCTTCGTACAATACCGGATGCACCTTTGCAGGATCGATATTGGCACCAAAAATGACTACATACACATAGTCTCCGAAATTATCGTAAGACAAACTTTCTGCGGCACGGAGCGATTCCAAAACGGCGGTGTCGTCTACATGTACGGCCTTTTCATGTGTGGAACTGGTTCCATCCGTGAGGGTGATGACTGCGCTGTAGTCTCCGCCGGACAGATATCTGGAGAAATAGATTATCGTACTCAGTGCTGTGGCAGATGTTGTCTGCAGGCCGGAAAACTGATATTGCCAAAGGTATCCTCATAAGGGTTGTAATATGAGGGATCAAAGTATAATTCGGAAGAAGGGGCACTTCCGACAGCGTTGCCATCCTGATCCTTTAATTCGACACTCCTGACGGTATCTTTATTATAGGAACTCGGAAGATTTACAATATAGATATTGGCATAATATGCATTTGCCCGTATGTATTTAGTATTGGCTTTCGGGCTGCTGGCAGATGCAAACTTGACAGTGACGGACTGCTCCAGCCACGTATTACCGTAGTTGTCTTTCAGGGAGACTGTTGCCGTATAGGGTGTCCCCTCGTTCACCGTGATGCCGGAGTCTGCACCGGAACTGTTCTTCAAAATATCCCTGATATAGTACATGTTGGAGTAATCATATCCCGATTCACTGCCGGAGACCATTGTGCCGTCTATGGTCAGAGAAAGGGTATAGTGTCTGTTGGAATCACCTTTCAGCCCGGTCACTTTGGCGAGAAAAGGTCTTGCGCTGCCGGACTGATAGTATTCCGGGGCTACGGTGAGCGTGACTTCTCCCCGTTGACTGCTCCTCGTAGTGAAGTACCAATCGGCATTCTGAGCCAAAAGGGAAGCCGGCAGCTTATCGTTGGTGATCGTATCTGCAGCGATTTTATTGCGTTCAAAGCCGGCGTAGTTCAACTGGGTCATTCCTGACAGGTCCGGCAGGCTGACAAGATCGTTGTCGTTCAAGAAGAGTGAACGCAGGATCGTTAACGTGCCGATGCCGTCTGTCCCCTCGCTGATTGCATGACCAGCCAAATAAAGATAAGTAAGATTCTTAAGATGCTCGATTCCCTTTATTGATCTGATCTCTCCGGAAGTCTGAGAGCGATTGAAAGCGATCTGGGTAAGTCCTTCCAGCTTATCGCTGGTGATCTGGTCGGATTCGTTTATGCCAATCTGCGTTTTAATATAGTTTCTGAATATTTCATCCGGGAAGTCGCTGTCTTCATAGGTTGTGATCCCCGTCGTGGTAAAAGAGAGCGGCTGCGCTTTCGATCCAAGTGCCGCAAAAGGGGTGCTTCTTTTGCCCAATCTGCCAAGCGGTTCGATATAATATTCGTACACGGTACCGGCGGTAAGATTGTTCAGGGTCAGCATACCGGATGCAGTTGTCTGGTTCTTTCGCACGGAAATATAACCGGACTGTGACTTCGATTCGGTTTCCCCTTTGATCCAGTAATGCAGATTGAAGCTGTACCCACTGTCGATGGGATAACAGGGGGAAATCTGCAGCAGTGTCCGGAAACTGCTTGATCCTGCCTGGGCTTCGGATAAAGTGATCTCTGCGTTTTCGATATCCTGGAGTTTCAATGGAAATGTGGTTGACTGCAGGGTGGCAGCCGTACCGTTGATGATCGTTGCATAGGTTACCGTGGCATCTGCCACCCAGTCTTCCATCTGGGCATTCACATAGTATTTGGTGTTATCAATATAGTCAGGATTGGCGGCCAGACTGGTACTTTGGCCATTTTCCTTACCGTCTGTGAGGAGCAGCATAATATCGGATATTTCCTCATTATTCGGATTATCTATTGTCCAGACAAGCATTGCCTGTTGATAACCGATCTCTTCTATTACAAAATCTTTGATGGTTATAGAAGATTCGGTTGTGGCTTCCGTTGTAGTAAAGGATGCCGGCGCTGTCAGGAAGGAATACTTGTTGTTGTAATAGTATGCAAGGCGGTAGTGGTAAGTGGTAGACGGTGTAAGGCCGCTGCCGCCATCACCACGGAAAGTTCCTGATATGCCAAAAATGTTCAGATCCTTTTCGTCCGGCTCATCAGATTCAAAATCAGAAATACTGAATGTGCTGCTGTTCAGATCCGCAGCCGTTATTTCTGCCGTCTCTTTATAAAAGTTTTGTGCAGCGTTTTCGTCGGTTGTATATAGTATTTTCAGGTTATTGGTGAAAGCAGCACATGCGGCTTCTTCGTTGGTTGTGTAGGGGGCATAGACCATGTTCCAATCAACCAGCTCAGAGTCGATTTCAAGAATTGCTGACAGATCTATAGAATAGCTTTTGGGTGTAACAGTAATATCATTCAGGTAAAACCCGGAAGGATACGCAGTCGGATATTCCGGGTTTTGATCCGTCTGTCCGTCGGTTTTGGCCGTGGTGTCTTCTACGTCAGGTGCAGTAGCATCGGCAGCATCTAAGTCAGTGTCGGCATCGTCCTCGCCAGTGCCGGGAGTCGTGTTATCGTCTGTCTCATCATTTGTACCGGGGGACGGGACATCGTCCGGCTGATCATCGGATGTCGGATCATCATCCTGTGCAGGGGTGTTTCCGTCGGCGTTGTCTTCAGAGTCAGAAACATCGCCGTCTTCGGCATCACCGGTAGAGCCTTCTTCGTTCTCGGAAGGATTGTCGTCGCCTGGCGCCTTTGGATTTCCGGCATCGTTTTCCTCCGCATTGTCTGTAGCATCGGCAGAATCATGCTGGCCCGGCGGCTGATCCGATGTTGTCGGTGATACGGCCTCGTCTGCATAGGCGGTATCTGCGTTGCCTGTGTCCGGGTTCGGTGCACTTGCGTATACCGGCATACCCGCGGACAGAATGTTGGATATGGTCAATACTACGCATAGTAATATTGCACATGTCCTGTGTTTTTGTCGTCTCATATCTCCCTCTCCTGTCTACTTTTTTTTCTTATAAAAATATTTACAATATAGTTAATTGTATCATAGATTTAAGGGAGGGGGCAAGAGGGAACGGTATATGCGCCCCTAATTGACAACAGAACGAAAATTTATGGATTTCAGCGGGCAGGAATCATCCGGAATTAAAATTTTGCTTGCATTCGAACAGATCGCGGTGTATACTGATTTCTGTGAGATAACTGATTTTATCCGTTCAGGTATCGCACAAAGTAAACATTACAATTTAATCAAATTAATCAAAGAAAAAGTTCTTCGGGGTCGGGTGCAATTCCCTACCGGCGGTATAGTCCGCGACCCGCTGCAGTGTCGATACACAGAATCACGAGAATGCGAAACTGCTGCGGCTGATTTGGTGAGATTCCAAAACCGACAGTAAAGTCTGGATGAGAGAAGAAAAGACAGTGTAGCACATGCATGATATGGTTATGTGTTGTATTGTTTGCCTTGTCTA
>OFGF01001738.1_pt1 | contig 12871 bp, 11 predicted proteins | sample 1521711 | NCBI WGS metagenome assembly OFGF01 (sample SAMEA3504092, study PRJEB24116) | mouse gut metagenome | biome: mouse gut; feature: mouse-associated habitat; material: faeces | place: Denmark | collected 2011 | reverse complement strand
ACTTCATCTACACCTATTTTTCTTAACATATGATATCTTTCTTTATTATCTACACTTTCACTTAATTGTTTAAGAGCTAATATAGTTGCTCCAGATACAAGGAAAATAATTCCTAAGTAAATAGCAATAAAAGTAACCATTGCTCCTAAACCTATACTACTTTCATATAAAGAGAGTTTGGATACACCTTCTATATAATCAAATTGATTAATCTGTTCTTCAATCTTTCTTTTCCTTTGTTTATCATTTGCATTATAATTAGCAATCAATATATTTTGATTTTTTATACTTTCATCCACTGCTTGATCAGGTACAATAATAATTCCAGAATTTGTATGATTAGCTGCTATTATCATATATCCCTCTCTACATACATTATATTTAGGATAATAAGTCTTTCCTAATAATTGTATTGGTTCATTTGCTTCCAAAGCAAGATTTCTAATAGAAGCCATATTTTTAAAATTAGCAATAATCATATATTGTTGATCCTCAAGTGTATATGTTGACAGTCCATAAAGTTTCGCCACTCTATTATAATCACTTAAACGAACAATTTGTTCTGCATCATCAAAACGTAATTGAGGATACTGTGCTTTGATTTGTTGATACATAGACCCTAGTGTATCTTTAATTGTCAAATCATTTGTCGCATAATTATTATACATAAAAACATCTTTTAAATTCTTATCAACAGAAAAATCAAAAGTCTCTAATGTTTCTTTTATATTGAAATGTGAATATTTTATCTCTTCTTCTGTATATTCCTCCTTAGATAAGTTCCAATTCTTATATAAACAAAGATCAACAGGTGTCATTTCTTTCATTTCAGCTGACATAGCATTCTTTATTGAAATACCACTTGATAAAATACATATTGTCATAAATAGCATCAAACAAATCACACTCATTGAAAAAATAGTTGTATTCATTTGACTACTCAATTGTCGCATAACAAAAGCATTCAGATTCTTAAAATAGAAAGTTTTTTTCATCATAAAAATTTTTAAAACAAAACCAGATACAGAATAAAAAATCATAAATGTCGCTATAATACCAAGACTTATTGGAAGAAAAATCTTATCTGCTGTATTTAAAAATGAAATACCTGCTGTTACTAAATAATAAGCATAACCTAACATAAAAGTTGCTACTATAAAAACAAAAATACATACCCAAAGATTTCTAGCTTTAATTGTTTCATTTTTATTATGATAAAAAGGTCTATTAACTCTTGTTTACCAATAAAAAAGATATTAAAAATCATCACTATTAAATAAATAATAGCAAAGTAAAGAATTGTTTTTATCATTGCAGATTGAGAAAAAATAAATTCAAATCTTGTCATATCTACTTCAAACATTCCTGCAACAAAAACACTCATCACTTGTGATAAAATAATCCCAACTAAGATACCTACAACCAAAGATATGAGTCCAATAAAAAGTGTTTCACATAAAATAATAGATGAAATTTGTCTTTTACCCATACCTAATGTCATATAAATAGCAAATTCTTTTTTTCTTCTTTTCATTAAAAAACGGTTAGCATAAATAATTAAAAAAGCTAATATGCATGAAACAAACACACTTACACCTGATAATATACTTAACATCAATTGAATAATTTCTTTGGTTGATGCAGAAATATTCATCATAACAGTTTGACTTTCAATAGAATTAAACATATAAAACATAGCAATTCCTAATACAAGTGTAAAAAAATAAATTGTATAATCTTTCATACTACGTTGAATATTTCTTAAAGAGAGTTTTATAAACATTTTACTCCCCTCCTAACAAAGTCATAACATCAATAATTTTTTCATAAAATGATCTTCTATCACAATCTCCACGATAAATCTCATTAAAAATTTGACCATCTTTAATAAAAACAACTCTTGAAGCATAGCTTGCACTTAAAACATCATGTGTTACCATTAAAATAGTTGTTTTTAAATCTTTATTAAGATGTTTAAAACTAGCTAATAATTTTTGTGACGAATGTGAGTCCAATGCTCCAGTAGGTTCATCTGCTAAAATCATTTTAGGATTTGTAATTAATGCACGTACTGAAGCGACTCTCTGCTTTTGCCCTCCTGACATCTGATAAGGAAATTTATTCAACACATCTTGAATCTGAAGCTCATTTGCTAATATTTGAATTTTCTTATCTATTGTTTTAGGAGAAACTCCTTGAATAGTCAAAGCTAAAGCAATATTTTCATAACCAGTTAATGTGTCTAAAAGATTAAAATCTTGAAATATAAATCCTAGTTCTTCTCTACGAAAGCAATTTAATTGATTACCTTTTAGCTTTGTAATATCTGTATTCCCTACATAAATATGTCCACTAGTAACTTTATCTATTGTTGAAATACAATTTAATAAGGTTGTTTTTCCACTACCACTTGCACCCATAATCGCAACAAATTCACCTTTATATACTTCTAATGAAAGATGATTTAAAGCCTTTGTTAAATTTGACTTATTTCCATAATATTTCTCTATATTTTTTATTTTCAAAATAGGTTCCATATAACCTCCTCCTTCCATTCTTATTATCCTAGAAACAAGTTTCTTTAACCATCGATTTAACTTACATAACCTTACAAAGTTGAAATATTACTTCATAACATCATAATAATGATCATCATAAAATGTAATTATCACTTTTGTATATTGATTTATTTTTGAATCAATAGAAATATGATGACCTAATTGTTGACATAATTTTTTACATATATAAAGCCCCATACCTGTTGATTTTTTTTGTATACGTCCATTATGTCCAGTAAATGATTTATCAAATACTCTTGGTAAATCTGATTTTTGTATTCCTATTCCATTGTCTTGAATAAAGAGAATTATTTGATTATCTTTTTTCATAGCTGATATATCTATAATAGCTTCATGAGTTGGGGTATATTGAAAACTATTATTTAAAATTTGATTAAGAATAAACTCTAACCACTTTGAATCAGTATAAACATTATAATCTAAATTATTTAATATCACTTTAACTTTATGATATATAAAATAGTCTTTATTTTTCTTAATAACATTTTTTATTATTTGTGATAAGCTTATTGATTTAATTAAATAATCCTTTTGAGCACTTTGACTTCTTACATAATAAAGAACTTGATCAACTTGATTTTCTATTTTATGAACTTGTTCTAAAATAGATGGTTTTGATTGAAATTGATGATTATAAATAGCTAAATTCAAATGCGATAAAGGAATTTTAACCTCATGAATCCACATTTCTACATAATCTTTAAATTCATCAACTGATAAATGTAACTCATTCATTTCTTCCATCATAGATTTATTAATGTCATACAATGCATTATAAAGTATTTTCCCTTCTAAAAAAGAAGGTTCTTTTACCATTTCACAAATTAAAAATTTTTGATCTAGTTCATTTAATAAAGAATCAAAATGGGTGTAAAAAGATTTTCTTCGATAAAAATTATAAAAAAAAGTAAAAAGAAAAAACACAAATATGATACCTAAAATAAAAAATATCAAAGATTGATTAATATGCCAAAATATCATAAAGATATAAATTAAAATACACATTAAAAAAAAGAATATAAATACAAATGCCTGATCTCTAATATATGTTTTTATGTTCATAATAAGATATACCCCAATCCTTTTCTTGTTTCAATAGCTTTTTCATACCCAAAATTCTTCAACTTTTGTCGTAAACGACTCATATTAACAGTTAAAGTATTATCATCAACAAATTCCTCACTATCCCATAAATCCATAATAATATCTTCTCTACTAACAATTTTTCCTTGATGTATAATCAAATATTTAAAAATAAGCATTTCATTTTTAGTTAGAATTAAAGACTCATCTTTACACTTTAGTATTCCTCTTTCTGGAAGCAATATCAAATTATGATAAGTATAAGAAATAGTTTGAGGATAAACACGCTTTAAAACAGCTTCTATTCTTAATAATAACAATGTAGGATTATAAGGTTTACAAATATAATCATCTGCTCCAAAACTCATACTTAAAACTTCATCACTTTCATTGCTTAAACTTGTTAGCAGAATAATAGGTATTTGAGTTTCTTTTCTTAGTTCTCTTAAAAGTAATTCTCCATTCATATAAGGAATACAAATATCTAAAAGAATCAAATCAGGATTCGTTAATAAAATTTCATCTTTTGCATGTTCAAAATCTTCTAAAATCATTCCTAAATAACCAGCATTATCTAATAAAAATTTAAGTTCTTGACATAATGCACAGTCATCTTCCACAATTAATATTTTTCTCATTTTTATTCACCATTTTCATTATAAACTATTTTATACCCTTTATGTCCTTACAATTTTGTAAGAAAAAAAGAAGATTCTCATCTTCTTATAATTGATTCACAATATTCTTAAAAATACGTCCTCTTTCTTCATAACCACTAAATTCATCATATGAACTAGTAGAAGGAGAAAGTAAAACAATATCATCATCTTTAGCTATTTCCTTAGCCTTGATAATAGCATCTTCCATATGCTCAACAACAAATGTATGAGGACATTTCATTTCTTTAGCAAAACGCTCTTTCGCTTCACCAAAACAAATTAATGTTGAAATACAGCTTTGATAATTTGACATTTCTGATAAGTCAAGTCCTTTTTCATGTCCTCCCATTAAAAGAATAACAGGTTTATCAAATGCTTTCAAAGCAATAATAGCTGCATCTGTATTCGTAGCTTTAGAATCATTATAATATTTGACTCCATCACATTCTCTTACATATTCAATACGATGTTCAACCCCCATAAAAGCTGAAAGAGTATCATGAACAATTTGAATATCAACACCACTTAATAATGTTGTACAAATTGCTATCATCATATTTTGAACATTATGTTTTCCAACAATTTTAATTTCATCTAAATCAATAACATGTTTTCCTTGAAAATATATAGCATTATCTTTAATCATACAATCTGCTTCTTGCTTTAATGAAAAAGTTATTCTTTGAGCATGAACAGGATATTTCTTTAAATAATCTTGTAAAACTTCATCATCTTTATTTTCTAAATAATAATCATTTTCATCTTGATTCATATAAATATTTGTTTTAGAAGCATAATATTCATCTAATGAATCCATATAATCTAAATGATCTGGTGTTAAATTAATAATTGTAGAAATATGTGGATGAAACTTATCAATATCTAATAATTGAAAATTAGACATTTCTAATACCAATGAAGATAAAGGTGTTCCTACATTCCCTGCTAAACATGTTTTTCTTTTTGCATTTTTTAAAATCTCATAAATTAAAGTAACTGTTGTTGTTTTACCATTTGTTCCTGTAATAGCAAGATAATTTTGTTGTTTTGAAACTTGATACGCTAGTTCTATCTCCGTATAAACTGGTATTCCTCTTTCCTTCAATCGAAGAATAAAAGGTTTATGATAATTAATTCCTGGATTTTTTACAACAAAATCAAAATCTCTTTCAAACAAATCATCAGGATGCCCACCTGTAATCATTTCAATTCCACATTTTACATACTCTTGATAACAATCTATTTTACTCTTATCTGCAAACTCATTAACTGTTATTTGAGCATGTAAACGATTTAATAATTCAACAGCTGCCTTGCCACTTTTAGCAAGACCTAAAACAAGTACCTTTTTCCCTTTCAACATATTACATAACTCCTAACACAATACCTATAATTCCACAAATAAAACCTAAAAACCAAAATGAAATAACAACTTGTTGTTCAGTCCAACCAAGCATTTCAAAATGATGATGAATAGGCGCCATCTTAAAAACTCTTGTTTTAAAAGAAACAACTTGAATAATAACTGATAAAGTCTCCATTAAAAAGACTCCACCTATTAAAATCAATAACAACTCTTGACTTGTTAAAACAGCTAAAGATGCTAATAACCCACCAAGAGCTAATGAACCTGTATCTCCCATAAAAATACGTGCAGGATGATAATTAAAATACATAAATCCTAATAATGCACCTACAATAACCATTGCATAAATAGCGACAGGTATGTTTTTTGTCATAACTGCAAAAATAACAAATGGTGCAATGGCAACCATAGATAAACCAGTTGCTAATCCATCTAAACCATCAGTCAAGTTTACTGCGTTACTTTCAGCTGTAAACATAAAATAAACCAAAACAGGATAAAACCATCCTAAATCAATATTCATATGTAATAATGGAATTTGAATAATAGTATCAAATTCTGGAATAAATTGTTGAGCTAAAATATAAAACAAAATAGCTACTACAGATTGTAATGTATATTTATATAATGGTTTTAAACCTTCATTTGTTTTTCTTACAACAATTAAATAATCATCTATAAATCCAACAAGTCCATATCCTACAAATGCAAATGTAATCAAATGAATATATGGATTTTGAAAATAAGAAAAATTCAATATATAAACAACAAGAACAGAACATAGAATAAAAACAATTCCTCCCATAGTAGGTGTCCCACCCTTTTGTTTATGAGATTCTAATCCTTCTTCTCTTTCCACTTGACCAAATTTAAGTTTCTTAAAATATTCAATTGATTTTGGCATCACTGCCATAACCAATACAAAACCCGCAATAAAATTTATTAATATTTGAACAAAACTCATTGTTATACTCCTCTCAATCAAATCTATCTTTTACAATATATCATATTTTTATTTTAATAACAATAAACGAATGAAAACTATAAAAAGTTATTACAAAAAAACTTAAACCCTTCTGAGTCTAAGTTTTTACCCTTATGAATTTTTATCTCCCAACATAATTTTTACTTTTTGTCCTTCTTCAATTTTCTCCCCAACACGTGGCAATTGATCAATAACATAATCACCACTACCTAAAAACTCAAACTGATAATTTTCATTCTTAACTTGTTTTCTTGTTAATCCTATATAATTTTTAACAGAATATGTTTTTTTATCTGTCCATACATAAGCTTTTTCTCTTTGTGATGTTACTTTTTTTACTCCTAAAGCAGGTAAAACATCAACCAAAATTTTACGTGCAATAGGAGCAGCAGTTGTTCCTCCATATTGAACACAATTTTTAGGATTATCCATCGCTAAATATAAAACAATTTCCGGATCATCTATTGGAGCAATCCCAATAAAAGAAAGAATATATCCATTTCCTGCATATGTTCCATTAATAGCTCTTTGTGCAGTACCAGTTTTCCCACCTATACGATATCCATCAATATAAGCATTTTTTCCTCCACCATCTGTAACAACTCCTTCTAAAGCATCTCTAACTTTTCGTGAAGTATCTTCACTAATGACTCTTCTAACTAATTGTTTTTGATTTTCTACAACAACTTCATGAGTTTTAGAATTCATAATTTTATGAACAACATATGGTTTATAAAGATATCCTCCATTAACACAAGCACAAACTGCTCTCACTAATTGAATAGGTGTTATAGAAATTCCTTGTCCAAATGCCACAGTTGCTTGTTCTACTTCATTAAAGTTATCATAAGAAAACATAATCCCAGATGATTCTCCTGTTAAATCCACACCTGTTTTCTTTGTTAAACCAAAATTTTGTACATAATTATATAATTTATCTTTACCCAATCTTCTTCCTATTTCAACAAAGCCTGGATTCGATGAATTTTGTAAAACTTCTCTAAAAGTTTGTAATCCATGTCCTCCTTTTTTCCAAGATTTAATTCTAGCACCTTTTACAATTTCATATCCTTTATCATAATAAGTATCCTTATCCATATCAAATAAATTTTCATTTAATGCACTACTAAAAGTAATAATTTTAAATGTTGAACCTGGTTCATAACTTTTCCAAATTGGTAAATTTCGGTTATAAATTTCACTATCAGCATGTTTATAATCATTAGGATCATAGTCAGGTTTGCTACACATTGCTAAAATTTGTCCATTTTTAGGATTCATTGCTAATGCTAAAATAGAATCAGAATTGTATGTTTTATAAGCATTATTCAATTCTCGTTCTACAACATCTTGAACACGTGTATCTATTGTTAACTCTATATCCATTCCATTAGTAGGATAAATGTAATCAGCAGGATAAATATTAATATTTTGACTTTTAGCATTCATATAATAATTAATACTTCCATTAACACCAGATAAATATTCATCATATTTTAATTCCAATCCAATTAACCCTTGATTATCTATTCCTACAAATCCTAATGTCTGTGCTAAATAATTTTTATGTGGATAATATCGTAATGTATCTTGCACAAGATAAACTCCAGGTAACTTTAATCTATCTATTTGATAAGCCTTTTCTTCTCCTAATTGCCTTCCTTCTGGTTGAATACGTTCAACAGAAACCTTCTTTTTAACTTTCTCTAATATCCTTTGTTCATCACATTCTAATATCCTTGCTAAATGATAAGCTGTGTTCACAGGATCTTTAATCTGACTTGGAACAACAATTAATGAAGATGTTGTTAAATTATCAACCAAAACTTGATGTTGACTATCATATATTTTTCCTCTTGCTGCCTCTAATGGAAATCCTCTTTGCCAAGACTCAGTTGCCTTTAAAGATAATTCCTCATAAGAAACAAATTGACTATAAGCCAATCTTATAACAATAGAAAAAACAATGATTGTCATCATTATATTTACCCATTTTATTTTTTTAATCATTTTAATATATATCATGGAAATCACCACAATATTATATGAAATCATTTTTTATATTATGATTAAACTCCTCTATATAAAAAATAAGGATAAATTCCTTATCCTTATTTTGCATGAACTTTAATTTTTTGATTCGGTGTTAATTTTACACCTTTAGAAACACTTTGACTATATATATTTCCAATTCCATTAAATTCAATATCAATATTAGCCATAGTTGCAAAAGCTTGTGCTTCTTTACGTGACCATCCTATCATTGAAGGCATGGTTATAGTCGAACCATCTGTCTGTAAAAATACCCTCGATTTTGCTGAAACTTCTATTTGTGCATTAGGATATTGATTCAATATTGTTTTACCATTTCCTATAACTAATGGTGTTAATTGATGTTTTGTAAGAATATTTTGAGCATATTGAACACTTTGGTTTAAATAAGAATCTAAAACATATGTAGATGTTTCCACTTTTTTAGTTGGTTGAGTATTTAATTTATTTAAAGCAGTTCTTGTAACAGCTTTAACCATATTACTTACAGATGTACTTCCAGAAATACTGTTTTGATACCATACTACAATAATAATTTGTGGATCATCATATGGAGCTAAACCAACAAAACCATGAGTATTAAAATCTTTCATATACCCTCCATCTTTTGGTACTTGTCCTGTCCCAGTTTTACCAATTAAATGAATATCATCCATATGGTATTTATATCCTGTACTTCCTTGTTTATTCACAACACCACTCATTAAATCTTTCATTTGATTAACAGCTTCAGTAGAATATATTTTTTTAGAATATTTTGTTTGAGCTTGATAAACAACTTCATTAGTTTCAGGACTTACAACCTTTTCTACCAAATATGGCTCAACTGTTTTTCCATCATTTGCAAAAGCACTATACCCTCTCAATAATTGTAATCCAGTTACTGTTGAACCTTGCCCAAATCCAGTTGTTAACCACTCTAATCTCTTATTTGTTCCTCTAAAACCAGCTACTCCTGATGAAGATTTAATACCATCAACTGTACTTGTCTTAAATAATTGTAAATCAGCAAAGTCTTGTATTAACGACTCTTTATCAATAAATTGATCTAAAATATAACAAATAGCTGTATTACTTGATTTATAAAATCCTTGTTCATAAGTTATATTTCCCCAACCTTTACCCTGGTTGTGGTCTTTAATCGCATGAATAAGTCTTCCATTGACTGTATAATTATATTTTCCAGATTTATATTTCTTTTTCACATCTAATGTTCCATCAGTTAAACCATTTGCATAAACAAAAGCTTTAAAAACAGAGCCTGGTTCAACAGCTTCATTAAAAAATAAATCTGTATAATTTTCCATATCTTTTGTATTTGGATCAAATGATGGATAATTACTTATAGCAAGTATCTTTCCAGTTTTTGCTTCCATTACTCCACATGTTGCTTTGGTTGCACTCATTTCATCTGCTAGTTTTTTTAATTGAATATCTAACTCTGTCTGAATATCACTATCAATTGTTAAATACACATCATTTCCTGATACTGGATCAACTTGATTTATAACACCATTAGGTAACATATGGTTACTAGAATCAGCCAAATAAACCTTTTTTCCATCTTTTCCTGTTAATTGATCATTATATGTTTTTTCAATTCCCATCTGTCCAACAATATATTGTGTTGTTTTTTCTTTAACTAACTGTGCATATCCTACCTCATATGAAGCAAAATCTCCATAACGATAATTACGTGTAATAAGCTCTTCAAACTCTAATCCTGGTAATTCTAAAGCATCAATTTTATCTTTAACTAATGAAGATAAATTATTACCATACTTTCCAAATTCAACTTGATAACCTTTATTATTCAAACGCTTTAAAATATCTTTTTCTTTCATTCCAATAATTTTAGATAATTCTTTAGCAGTTTTCTTTTTATCTACAACATAAGCTGGTTTCTTATCCACAGTTAATCTTGATTCAGATAGAACTGCATATAATTTATATTTTTTAACATCACTTGCAACAACTTCCTTATCACTGGTATAAATACTACCTCTTTTGGCATACAATATTTGCTCTTTCTGTCCTCCGCCTCTACTATCTGCATATTCCTTAATATCATTTCCACTTACAAAATGTTTACCAGTTGCTCCTAAATAAACAACATTAGAAACTAGTAATACAATAACGAGTGCAAAGATAACCAAAATAATCCTTGCACTCTTATTATTATTTTTTTTAATTGCCATTATTCAGCTTGTACTCCTTCAACAGCGGCAGTAACAGTATTTTGTTTATATGTATATCCTTTTTTTTCTGCAATTGAAGCGATACGTGAAAATGATTCTAATTCTTGTTTTTTCATATTCAATCCATCAATATCAGATTCAAGTGTTGCAATTTCTTTTTCAATATTTTGAGAATCAATATTTAAACTTGATTCATAAGAACTTAAACCCACTACACCAATAATAAATATTGCAAAAATAAACATTAAAAATCGTTTAGCAATTCTTTCAAATCTTGTTTCTTTTCTATCTGTCTTCATTTTCATATACCCTTTCTATAATTCTCAATTTTGCTGAATGAGAGCGATGATTTATTTTTAATTCATCCTCACTTGCAATAATTGGTTTTCTTGTTATTTTTTTAAATTTTGGACGCATTTCTTTAGGAATGATTGGAATCCCTCTAGGTAAATCAGGCTCTTTTGTAACTTCATTAAATGTATATTTACAAATTTTATCTTCTAAAGAATGAAATGTAATAACAGCTATTCTTCCATTCACATTCAAGATTTCTAAAGCATCTGATAAAGCTGTATCAAAAACATTTAATTCATCATTAACAGCAATTCTTAAAGCCTGAAAAGTCCTTTTAGCAGGATGTCCTCCTTTACGTCTTGCTGCAGCTGGAATAGCCTCTTTGATGATGTCAACTAATTCAAAAGTTGTTTCAATCGCCTTATTTTCACGATGTTTTTCAATTCTTCTTGCTATTTGTTTAGCAAATTTTTCATCACTATATTTATAAAGAATCTTAACCAAATCATTATAATCATATGTATTTACAATTTCATAAGCACTTAATGATTGTGAACGATCCATTCGCATATCTAATTTAGCATCATAATTATAACTAAAGCCTCTTTCACCATCATCAAATTGTGGTGATGAAACTCCTAAATCAAATACAATTCCATCAACTTTATTCACACCATATTTAGATAATTCATTTTTTATATTTTTAAAATTTGAATAAATAATAGTAAAATTATCTGAAATATTTAATAATTTCTCTCTTGCTGCATCAATAGCTACTTGATCTTGATCAAAACAATAAAGATGCCCAGTTGTCAATCTTTTAAGAATCTCACTACTATGTCCACCACCACCAAGTGTGCAATCTACATAAATACCATCTTCTTTAATATGAAGTCCTTCTATTGTTTCTTGTAATAATACACTTTTATGATGAAACATTTTAATCTCCTTTATAATTCAAAATCATCTAATCCTTCAGAAATATCATCAAAGCTATCTTTATTATCATCATAGAATTGATCCCATGCTTCATTATTCCAAATTTCAACATGATCTCCAACTCCAACAATAACACATTCTTTTTCTAAATGTCCTTCTTGTCTTAAGACAAGAGGAATATTTATTCTTCCAAGCTTATCAAATTCACATTCACTAACACGAGAAGTAATAAGACGTATATAAGTACGAGTGCTTTTTTTCTTTTGAGGTAAAGCTTGAAGTTCTTGATAGTAGTCTTCCCACCCTTCTTGGGTATATAAAGCTAAGCAACCATCATTTCCTCTTGTTACAAATACACTTTCTCCACATTGATTACGCATCTTTGCAGGAACACTTAAACGTCCTTTTGCATCAATGTTATGTCTATATTCTCCAAAAAACACCTCATATTCACCCACTTTATAACACTTTAATACATTCTATTACACTTCGTACCACTATTATATAACTTTTCACCCTTTATGTATAGTTCTTTTTATAGATTTTTTTATTTTTATTTTTTAAATTTGTTTAAAATATTAACAATTTACTAATATATGGAAATAATAAAAAAGAACATAAAAATATGTTCTATGAAAATTAAAAAAAGCAATATCTTATAGCTTGATATTGCTTCTTATCTTCTATTGTTCTTCTAGTCTTCTCTTATAGCCCTT